>Ga0179591_1235342_pt1 | contig 19228 bp, 28 predicted proteins | sample CZOMad2_1_08_16f_FD_182891 | JGI IMG/M metagenome (GOLD analysis project Ga0179591, IMG submission 182891) | Vadose zone soil fungal communities from Angelo Coast Range Reserve, California, USA - CZOMad2_1_08_16fungal (PacBio error correction) | ecosystem: Environmental > Terrestrial > Soil >... | reverse complement strand
TTTTAGTTTTTTTCCCCTTTTGGTGACCCATGGCTCTTTCATCAATCGCACTTCTTGTTCGTTGTTCGAGTGGGTCCAATAACACTTTCTTTCTAACCTCTCTGTTTACCTTTTGGTTTTCTCCGCGTTTCCCCTTTTTGTGATTCTCACAAGGCAGGCTTTTTTTTTGTGCTGGCTTACCCGAATGCGTATAGACCCCTGGTCTCGCCTTTCAGTGAGTTCCTTTTCCAGGGCTCTATAAAGAACCCCTGTTCACCCCCCCTTCTCTTTACGGTTTTTTCCTTTTTATCACTTTTCAATCTCCCTCACTTTGACCGGTCCCTTAAAATTGCTCACTTGTCTTGCTCTTGGGCCCGTGTTAGTGCGAATAGTTGCACCGTTTCCTTCCCCCCGTCGCATCTTGTCTATCTTACGTTTGGTGACTCTTCCCCGTAAGGTTTTTACACTCTTGAAGAGAAATCGTTTTTCCTTGCTTTTTTCCTGATGTTGTGGTGTGTGGCCCCTTACTCTTTTTTGATTTGCTTTTTTATTTTCTTTTTTTTTTTGTGAAGTTCCTTTTTCTTTATTCGGCGATAAGGCGAGTTTCTCCTTTTGATCCACCTTTCCTTCCCCTTGGGGGCATTCGAGTTTTTTTTTCTACCTACTACACCCTTCCCACTGCTTTTTTTTCCGTCGGTCCCCAAAGGGGATTCTGTTTATTTGCCTTTTTTTTTCCCACACGAATTTGTTATTCGTATTCCGGGTCTGGTAGACTTGCTGCTGTCTTTTTTTTTCCCCTTCTTTTTTTTGTTCATTGCGTCTCGAACCCAGCATTTCCCTTTTCTTGTTTTTTTTCCTTACGTCCTTCCGGTCGCACCTTCGTCACTTGTTGTAGATTTTTAATATTCCCCTTCTCCCCCCCACGCTTTTTTTTGTGCGCCGATGGGTCCACCGGTTGTCCTTGTCGGAGATTTGTTTCTTGTATTTTGTGCAAATATTTTTTGTTTTTGACTTTCTCCAGCTTCCCCTGTGTTACTGGTCGAGTCTCGGTAGCCAGTCTTTTACACCTTTTTCAACCATTCTCGCTCCTGACCTGTACTTTCCGTTTTAAGACTTTTCTTTTGTTAGCCTTATTTTGGGATGCCTTTCTCCGCGTGACTTCCTACTGTTGGATTTTCCCTTTTCCTCCTTGCCTGATGGGGAGGCCCTGTCCCGGGAAGGAATTATTCCCCCCCCCTTGTTCCAAGATTCCTTTTTGAGCCTGGAGGCAGTCCCTTTTATCTTTGTTCTCGGTGCAATATTTGGATGGGATGATTTTCCCGACATGCAGTCCCGAGGCGCCAGTTTTGACCCCCACGAAACCTTTTCCTTGTTCTTTTTTGATGGAGATAATTAGTACCCCTTTTTTATTCCCCCCCGACGATATATTTTTTGTCCCTTTTCCCCCTATGTGGGAAAGTCAAGTCATTTTCCCCCCTTACCACGGTATATCGATTCATAGAATTCGGCTGGTTCCATTCTTGGGTAACAACCCTTTTCCTTTCTGTATTTGCCATTTTTCTTTTTCCCCCCCCTCCCACGTTTTTTTTTTCATTTTTTATTCCCCAAGAGGGCATAGGTTCTTTCTCCACTCAGCAGTCCGTCCCTTTCTGACCTTTCTTTTTCGGCACCCAACGCGTCGCTGCCCTATGGCCCTTTTTTCACTAAGCCTTTGGTCCCTCCCGGGATGTTTCTGTTTTTTTGGCCCCCCCCCTACTACGGAAATCTTTGGGGTGGACCGTCAAAGGGCCCTTCTTCACCCCTGCGTTCTTTCCCGGGTTTCTCGCCCCTTGCGGAAGACGTCTGATTGACTTTTTTTGTTTCGGTGCTTTTCGGGTGTTGGTTTGTTTTTCACGGTTGTTTTTTTTTTGGTTGTAAGACCGTTTAAGACTTCCGTCCACCGAATTCTTCCGGACTCCCTCCCTCGACGAATTTTTCATTTGACCGTTTCCACCTTTTGATGGAACCGTTTCACCGATTTTGGCGCCGTGCGGGTAGGTTCTGAAACACCTTACCTTTGGCCTTCGGAATCGTTTTTTTTTTGTTTTTGAGTTTTTCGTTTTTTTGAACGTTGATGTCTAGTTGATTTTTCGTGTTTTTGACTTTCCTGCCTTTCTACATTCAAAGAGCCAGACGTAATTCCCCTCCTGCCTCTTTTCTTGATTGATTGGGCAGCAACGTCCTTCCCCATTCTTGATCGGCTTTTTTTTTATTGGTTTTTATGGTTCTGGTTTTTTTATTTGCAGTTAGTTGGCTCCTTCCCTTCTGCCCCTTAGGAACCCTATGCGCAGTCTTTTCAATGATTTCTTTCTCCTGGTTTTTCCAGCCTGATATCCATTTGTTTTTTAACCGCCATAACTTGATTTTTCCCTTCCCAATCCTGACACCTTCCCTCATTTCAGTTCTTTTACGTTCGTCCTTGCACTATGGATTACCTTTCTTCTCTTTTGCACCCCTGGATTTCAGGTGGACTTTTTCGCGGGACCGGATTCGGCGATTGGTGTCCCTTTCTCCCTTTTTAGCCTCCCGGATACCCATATTTGACCTTCCTATGGAATCCCCCCTTCTTTTTTCATCAGCCGGTTAGCCAATAGAGGTTTCTTTTTCCCCCACCCTCCCTCCCCCCGTGCGGTGGTCGTTCCCCTGTACGCCCATTTTGTTGGGCCTCCATTTTTTCCGAGTGTCCGTGCTTTCTTCTCCATTTCGGGGGTCCGTTTTCCTTTTTAGTTCCCTAATCCTTTTCACGCGGAATTGATGACCCTGATGGGGTTCCTTCTTTTTGGACTGATCTTGAAGCTTTTTTTCTTCTTTCTTTGCTCCCAGTGCCGCCGAGCACCGTGGTGAATTTTTTTCTGAACTCTGAACTTTTCTCTCCCCTTTCGTGGGGGTAGTCCCAGTCAGGGCAGGTCTTCCTATGATGTTGATTTTTTTTTTCCTGTCAGGCTTTCCTATTCATGGAGACACCGGCGTTTTTAGTGGGAAACTGGGAGTCACATTTTTAATTTTTTGTTTTTCCTTATTTTGACCTGGCCTCTCTCATCAAAGTGGTTTTTTTTTCCTTTTCCCGTTTTCACCATGGTAGAATATTCCCGAGCTTAGTTGAAGGAGGTACGTAAAACAACCCGGCTCCTTAGGGCTGCTGGTTTCTCTTTTTTCGTCCTACAATTCAGTTTTTTTCTCCTGTTGGGAGACCCAGAGTTTCTTTTCCTCCCTTCTGAGGTTTTTTTCACGTTTTTTCGCGGCAGAAGCTTTTCCTGTTTTTGGTCCCCCACCCCAAATCCTCTCCCGCATTTCCCCGGGGTTCATTCCTTTCTTTCTTTTCGAGCTCGTCCTCCTGTTCGCTCTTTACCCCAACCGTCTCTTTAAGCTGCCATTTTCCTCAAGTCTCTTTTTCTAGTCTTTCCACCCCGCGTTCTGAGGTAATCCCTTGAAACCCCCCCCTTCCTTATTGACAACATCCGGTTTCGCCAAGCGATTCCCGGGACCCTGCTTTTTTTTGTTTTTTTTTCCCCTGTGATAACAAGTATACGTTTTGCTTCCATTTTTTCCTTTTCTCCTTTTAGTTGGTTGCGATTTGGTTCCCCATTTAAGCACTTGGTCCCCCTATCAGTCCCCTGCTACTCTTTCTCCACACTGATCGATGTCCCCCCTTTTCCCCCGGATGAGTACTTCTTTTCCTTAGGTTTTTCGGTTCCCCCGTTATTGTTGTCCGTCTTCCCTAGGCGGAACATCCTCCTTTTTTTCTCTTTGCTTCCCCACTGTTTTGTAAACCTCAGTTATCTCTGCTACTGGATGCACTTCTTTCTTCGGGACGTTCTGATTTTTTGCACTACCCCCTGGTTTCCCCTTAGGGGGCTGAACCCTTTCCCGCCCTGGCAGGTCTATGCCGAGTCGGAACCTTAACTTTTTTCAAGCCTCACGGCCCGTGGGTTTTTTGGGTCCCCCCATCCATTTTTTTTCTCACACCATTTGAACCGCATTTCTCTCGTTTTTTGTACGATTTTGGGGCCTTTGGACCTTCTCCCGCACCTTGTGATTGTTTCCCTTCGAGAAAAGAGTTCTCCTTCATCTCCACCCCCTTTCCCCCCCCTGAGTTCAGCCCACTTCCTTTGGGGCGTAACCCCTTCCCAGTGAGCCACCCCACAGTCCATAGGGGTTTGTCTTTTGTCTCCTTCTCCTGCCCGATTTCTTTTCGTATTGCTTTTTCTTTGAGTCTACGCTTGCTGGTGGCATGGTTCTTCTCCAGATCTTTTCTCTTTTCCTCCTCCGTCTTTCACAAGGATTTCTTTACCGACGTTTTCCGTCAGCCGTAGTGGACCCCCACTGTTTCCTTAGGCTCCCAACCCCTTACTAATTGTCCATTCTTCCGTCCCCCTCTTTTGCCCCGTCTGCTCCGGTCTTTTTGTTTAGGCTCCCTGGGAGGCATTTTTTTGCCCCGTGCACCCTCCCACAGGAACCCTCTCTCCCCTTTTTGGAAACTTGACGGCATCATTCTCCCCTGCCCGTTTTTTTTCTGTTCGCTCGCAATTGGAGTCCCTTCTTTAACTTTTCCCGATTTCTTCTCCGTCAGATTTAGCTTCAAGTTCTCTTCGCTCCTTCCGATTCCCCCAGCGGTAGTTCGTTTTTTTTGTCCAGCGGGTTTGTCTTTTCGAGGCTCATTTCGTGATATTCTTTTCTTTCTTTCCCATTTGTCCCGACAACGCAACCTCCCCCCCCCCCTATTTAGACGCCTCGACCATGCTAACTCCCCCTGATAGCCTGAACATCTTGCTGGGAACCACTTGCACCTTTTTTGATTCCCAATTGTGTGGGTCGTCGCTTTACTTTTCGGAAGTTTTGAGATTTTTTCTTTCCCTCGCCCCCCCCTTTCAAGTGTCAGGTAGCTTTCCTCGATCTTGTGCCTCGGAAACGCTTTTTTGCGCCTAACCTTCGCTTTTTCTCCCAACTTTTGCGCGTCCTCTCTTTCTGGGGCTGATGGATCCAACGTTTTGCGTCATCTCTTTCCACCGTGGGTGGAGGATGGTTCTTTTCCATTCCCATTCCTTTTTTTCTCCCCCCTTTTTTCTTTCCGCGAGATTTCATGTACCACGTGTCCTTTTTTCTTTCTTGTCCTGTTTCTGCTTCGTGCGCCCTTTTTTCTTTTCTTTTTTTTCTTCCAGTCTCTTGTCTTCAACTGGCGTTGTGAGGAACACGCTTGCGCTCTGGTTTCGTAACCTCCGTTTCTTTCCTTTCTCTGGAGTACAGCACTGATCGCGTCCTACCATTTCTTCTTGGGTATCTTGAACGTCAACCCTCCCCTCCTTTGCTTTTTCATGGGCTGCTCACTCCCAACTTTTTTTTGTGTTTTTATTCGTCTTTTCCTCCTGCGGGATTTTTTTTTTTTTCGGTTTTTCCCCTCGTGCGTTTAATTCCCCCTTGTGGGGGCGTTTTTGGTATTGGTGCCTGTCCCCTTGGAGATTCGCTGACGTCACCTAGTGACCTTGCCCTTGTCCTTCTGTGACCACCACGCCGACCGTGTTATTTTCTTTTTGATCCCCTGAGAGTCCTCCCTCGTTCGTTTCCCTTTTATCTTGGTGAGAATTTTGACACTCTCGGTCTTAGACCAATTTCCTCCCGTTCGTCGTCGTTCTTCCCCCCCTTCTCTTCAGGTGAACATCCCAGTCAGTTTGATGGGTGTTTCCCTTTTTTTCGTTCTTTTTCCCTCCAGCCGATTTCCCGGGAGGTTTTTCACCGTCGCGTCCCGTCTTTATGTGACATGCGGGAATTTCTCCCCCTTTTTCTTGTTCCTGCCTTGTTCACCCCTTCCTTTTTTGCTTTCGTTCTTGTTGTCCTTCACCCGGCGGAGGATGAGAGGAGCCTGTGTGACTTGCGTTCTACCCTTTTTTTTTTCCACAAGCATGTAGACCCGCTTCCTTTTTTCTTTTTTCTTTCCGGGTCTGAATTCTCCTCCTCATGAACTGATTTGGGGTTCTTCTTTTTCCCGTTGGGCCCCCTCCACGTTGCGTTATAGAATGGGTATTTTTTGTCATGATCCTTTATACTATTTTTTTTTTCGTCCCCAGCGGGCGGGAGCCGGGCCTGAATCCACTGGTGTCTCCCTCTAACGCGGACGTTTTTTCCACGTGTGCTCATTTTGGATGTTTCCCCCTTTTTCTTTTCCGTTCTTGCTTTTTTTGTTGCTTGGCGAATAGTTTTGGGGTTTGCCCCCGACCTGTTTACCTTTTTGTTCCATGTCGCCCTACCCCTTTCCCTTCTTCTTTCCCCCCAAACCAACAGGGAACTCCCCGCCTTTCTCCTACGGTGCTCTTTCTATGATTCTGTGTTCCTCCCCTTACCCGATCTTTTTCCCCCTTTCCCCCCAACTTAGTCACGCCCCCTTCAACATCGGCGAGTAGTTTGAATTTCTGAAAAGAGGCTTGCGAATTGGCTGAAGGGACTAATCCTATTTTTCCCTCTTCCATGCCTTTTTTCGGTTCATTTCCTGTTTTCGCGCAGTTGTGTCTGACGTGGGCACTCCCTTCTTTTTTCTTATCCTTTTTTCCCCTGACTCCCCTCAAAAAGCCCCGTTTTTGACAATGCCCCCATGCCGTCCCAGAATTTTTTAATATCATGTTTTGACAGACGCCGCTGAACCCCCCTTCGCCTTCCATGGCGGGACCGATGTCTATTTTTCATTCCTCTTCTTTTCTTTTTCTGGCAGACGAGGTTTTTCCCCCTTGACATCGCTTCCGAGGCCCAGCTCGACATGGTGCGTTCCTTGTATTTTAGTTGATCCAGCACGGAGATTAGTCATCCTTAGGTGTGCAGGAGGACCTTCCAGCTTCGACCCTTTCAGGGGGCAGTTCGGTCTCTGTTGTTTTTACAAGATTTCCTTCGCCTTTGTTTCCCCCCCGTCCTCCCAGACACCCCCGGTTTGCCGCCCCTTTCTTCCCCATTCTAATGGGCATTTTTTTTCCGCCCGTCTTCCCTCCGGCACCTGGACTTGGATTTGTTTTTTTTCTTTTTGAAGTCTCTGTTCCCCTTTTTCCCCTGGTCGTGCGGATCACCCTGGCTAGCCTTCTAGGACATGCTTGATTTTTTTTTTTTGTATATCTATTTTACTGCTATTGCCAGTACGTTTTTCCTCCACCCTTAGGACCCTTCTGGTGGGAGTCTTGAGACCCTTTAGTTGATTTCCCTCCTGTTTCAGCACTCCGCGAACCTTTATATGACTTTTTATTGTAAGGTTAGCCCCCGGCCCCGCGCGGTCGTCCCTTGCCCCGGGTCTTCGGCATGGTCCCCACCCATGCGTTATTCCCCCCCATTGCGCGCATCTTTATTAAAAGGTTTGACCGTCATTTTCATACAGTTTCCCCTCTTTTCTCCCGTCTGTTTCTGATCCGAATTTCCACTTTTTTTCTTTGATCCGGAATTTTTACCAGATAGGGCTGGTCCCCCTTTTCCCCCCCCACCCCCCTCCTTTTTCCCCCTATGTCTTAGTGTTCCCCAGTCGTGGGTCTCGGGGGCGCCAGTGGCTGATTTCCTGATTAACTTGCGCCGTTCTCCACAGTCGTTTTTCTTGGTTCCCTTCCGAGTTTTTCTCCTTTTTCCGTACCAATTTTCCAGCTTTTTTTTCCTTTTTTTTCTTCCTTTTGGTGCCCGATTTGGCCCTTAGACCGGTTTCTCCTTGGGGTCTGCTCTTTACCCTTGTAGATCCCTTGACCTTTCAGTTTCGTGATCGGATTGGAGGTCTTCACCCTTCTTTTGAGTGTTTTGGGGACCAGTTTTTATTCTTTTGTAGATCGCAATTCCTTTTCCTACATGTGTTTTTCCTTGTGCCCCTTTCGCAAACCCCTCCGTTTTTTAAAACGTCACCCGTTTTTCGCCCATTGGTGGACTCCCCGTTGTCCCTCCATCGTGCCATCTGAGGATTTTGTTTTCTCCTCTTCTCTTTTTGCAGTCGCAACTTCTCTTTCATCCAACTCCCCTTCAACCTTCATTTGAATTAGATCAACTCCCTCGGCAGGTTACGTCTTCAATCGCATTTTTTCTTCCCCCCCCCGCGACATGTGGAGGGTCCTTCCCATTTTGGACCCCTGTCCCAAATGGGAGCTTCTTTTTCCTCCTATTCCCTGGTGTGGCTACTTGTTTCTGTCTTCCCTTTTTTTTCCTTTCCCCCCCGCAACCCCCCCCCCCGCAACCCCCCTCACCTTCCCCCATTCCTGCCATATGATCGAAGTTTCTTGGCCGAGCCCGTTTGGTCTTCTCGTGGATTTGCCTTCCCCCTTTTTTTCACCCACAATCGTTTTACTTTTTCTTTTTTTCCCCAACTTTGCTGTTAATCTCCTGTCGCGGCGGTTTTTAAGTGCATTAGTGGTTTTTCTTTCCCCTGATCCCCTCTTGTAATGTAAGCCTTTTTTTCGTTTTTCTTTCCGTCCTCTTGAAATTTCCTGGTAGACATCTAGGCACTTTTGAGTTTTTTCACGTTTCTCTGTTGTTTAGGTGCCTCACACTCTTGTCTCTGTGCCCCCAGAACGTTGAACTTTTTTTTTAGGGCCCTAGTTTTCCTTGACCTGGTCCCAGTTGTTCAACAGTTTCTTGTGTCCAATTCGTTCTGGGCGTCCTTTCTTCTTATTTTTGCCCTGGAAATGTGTGACGGGATTTTTCTTCCCCCCTCCTGCACTTTTTTTTGGTTTCGCCATGGCGGTTGTTTAGCTTTTTTCCTCAGGTGTTCAGTTATCCCCAATCTTTCCTCTAGACAAAGTTACTTTTCCCCCTTCCCTTTCAGTCAAACCTTTCCCGTTCTGGTCCTTTTGCTTTTTTTCGGACGGAGAGACCCTCTTTAGGTTCCAAACCACCTTTCTTCCTTTGTGAATACACCCACCCACCCCCCCCCCCCCCCCCGTGCCGTATCAAAATTCCCTCATTTGGGCGTTGCCTTTTTTTTTTGATCACTGAGGCGGCTGTTCCTAGGTCTTTTTATCCTTTTCCCCTTACATAATGAAACAGTACCCGATTTCCTTGTTTCTCCTTCTTTCCCTTTCTCCTCCCAATAGAACGCCCTTCACCCCCGAACTGCCGGCTCCAAAATTTTTTTCGATTGTGCTACTCTGCCCCCCCCTGGCCTTTGCACTCTTTATCCTTTTTCCCTGTTCTTCCTCTGCCCATATCCGGGGAATTTCCTTGACCCCGCTGTGCACAATACACCCCTGTCTTTTCCGTTTCTTCTCCTTTCAGGTTGGCACCTTTTGCCCGCCCGTTTCACTTTTCCTGCAATCTTTTTTTTCGGTTTTCTCTTTCTTTCTTTTTAACGAATAAAGGATAAGTCTCGGGGTACTACAAGCTTCCCTCCCCCGTTATCAGCCAGATCGAGTTTTCCTCCCCCCCCCAAGGAAACAGTGTTCCGTCCAACGAGTATTGTCCGTCGGGCCACCTACCCTTGCAGGCCCATTTCGGAGTTTAGCGACACTTTTTTCCTTCGATTGCCCCTCCCGATTTTTGATTGTTTTCCCCTACGGGTTCAAGTTTCATGTGTTCTAACTCCTTCACGAAGGCCCCCCAGTGTTCGCGTTGTTTCCCTGATGTCATCTTTTCACGGATCCCCAGTGTTTTTCTGTGTGGTTAACTCTCCTTGACCCCATTCCATCCCGGCTTCTTTCTTCGATCTCCGTTTTTTACCCTGCTCCCAACACATTTGAAGTCCGCCGACAACCCTCCCCGCTTACGTCCGTGCAACAGTTTTTTCGTTTTTTTTTTTTTCTCCCCAAGCTCCCCCCTTCCTTTTTTCCCAGCCTTTTTCTGTTCGTGCGCAGTCCCCATCTTTTCACCAAATCTGTAACCATCCCAGACGGTGCAGGCAAGACTGTTCCTTTCCTACTATGTGACGCGCCCCTTGTCTCCCGGATATGTTTTCCTTTCCGGTTTTTGCCTCCTTCCCTTCTGCCCTGCGCTTTGGTTCTTCTCCTTTTTTAGCTCCGCCTTTCATCCTTCTTCGTTCCTTTTTCCGCTAGGCCCCTGTCAAGATGTCGTATGTCCTGGGCCCATTTTTCCTCCGTTTTTTTTTTTTTCCTTCCCCCTCCCGTTCCGGGACCGTTTTTTTTCCTGTAGATTGTTCATGCTTGGTTTCCCTTCCCTGGACGCTTTTGCCCCCTCCCCTCCCCACCAACTTTCCTCCCGCATTTCCCCCCAGTTTTTTTTTTTTCCCCTTTTTGTCTTTGTTCACCTCCTCGTCGCAAGTCTGGCGGCAAGGAGTCTTCCAGTAAAAGCGAAAGTGAAACCCCTACACGTTGCCTTCGTTTTTTCTTTCTCCCAGAGGAGTCCAATATTGCGTCCTCTTTTAGTCTTCTCTCCGCAAGTCCCCTTGCCCCGCTGCCTCTATTTTCAGTAGGTGGCCTTGCTTTTTTATTCGAACGCCTCCCGTTCCCCTTTCCGGCTTACACAGTATTTTTTTTTTATTATTGTTGTTATGTCTTTCTTTCTTCTCATTTGTACCCCGTTTACGGTTGGTTCCCTTTTTTTTGACCTAGTCCCCCTTGGTACCCGTTTTTCCTTTTTTTTTGTTGCGGTCCCTGTTCCCCCCAAATCCCCTTGGAACCCCCTCTCACATGTGGTTTTGTACCTCCTTGGTTTCCAAACCCCTATTTCCCCTCTCTCCTTCCATGGCCCCCCCCCCCTTTTCTTCCCCTTTGCCGATTCTTTTTGAAGATCCACGTTTGGGTCCTTGGTTTGGACACACATACTTTTTCAGCAGTACGGTTGATCATCGTTCTCTATTTCCCCCCTCTCTTTTCCGCGCTCCCCTTCCTTTCGTTTTTTTTTTTTTTACTCCGGGACTAAGTTGGCTCGATTTTATTCGTTCTTCCTTCTGATCTTCATTGCCCAACCTCTTTTTTTTTTTCGAACCCTCCTGCTCTCTTTCCTCCTGTTTTTTTGATGCCTTTTTGAGGAAGTGGACTCTCTGAACGGGTTTCATTTGTGTTCCCCCCTTCCTCACCCCGCTCCCCCTTTTTCCCCTTCCCCTGGTTCCCCTCTTCGTCGATATTTCAACACTTCACCGTGTTATTCCCTCCCTGAACCCAGGGGTCTCTTTTTTTGCTTTTTTTCCTCCTGGAGACTTTTTTGCCGACAACTTTTTTTTTTCTCCCACCCCCTCCTCTCTTCCGCAACCTGTCCCGCACCTGACTCCTGTCTTCTTGTCCGCCCACCCCTTTCCCCTTCCCTTCCTCCCTAAAAGGTTTCCCTCCCCCAGCCTTTGGTTTCCACTGAAACCTTCGGGTAAAAACCCTCCCCCTTAAACTCCCTTCTCACCTCAGTCTTCTTTTTTTTGCCCTTCTGAGCAGTCCCGTTCGTGTGTCATTGGGGTTCCGATTTGGAGTCCTTTTTTTGTTTGCCCTTTTCTGGAAGTTTTTTTCACTGAGTTGCCGTTTTTTTCCCTCTTTTTCTCGCCTTTTCCTGGGTGAAAGGGCTTTCTTTCCCGTTTCAGTGTTACTCTTATTCCACTCACCCAGACCCCACATGGCTCTCTTTTCCCCCCTTCCCCTTGGGTTTCCCCTAAGGTCCGGCGGTTTTTGCTTTTCTCCTTCTGTAAACTCATGGGTTTGTCCCACCTTTCCCACAGATTCTCTCTCTCCGCCGTTGTGTGTTTCGAGAGCTATACCGTTTTTCACACCCCTTTTTCTTTTCCGCGGTTCGACCCTTCGATCCCGCCAGTTCCGTGGGCTAGTTTTCCTTCTTTTCCTTGCTTTCGGCAAGGTTTCTTTTTGAGTTATAGAAGTTCACTCGTTCCCCTTTTTTCCTTCTGGTCCGATGTCTGGTCGCTCCTCTTCCTGTCCTTTTTGCCACACTACATTTTTTTCCCTTTTCCCCCAACATTTTCCCCCCAATCGGTCCGCTTCCCATGACTCCTCCTTCTCGTTTTGTTGTGACGGCATTTAGGGTGTCCCGCCCTCCCGATCTGGTTCGGGTCTCTTGCACGTTCTTTTTTTTCGTTTTTTTTTTACCAGAATGGGATCTTGGTTCGCTTTTTTTTTGTTTTTCTTGCTTTGATTTGTTACCGGTTGGCCTTCCCCTTTTTTGTCCTGTGGCATTGGAGTGTAGGCTTCCAGGTCGACCCCGGCAGGCTTCCCGAAGGTCATTGATTGTTGGTCGGCAAAGTTCCCCTCGTTTTGATCTTCCCCTCGTTTTTCTGTAACCCTGAGACCACCCGGTTTTTTCTGGTCTGTGTACGGATCTTTTTTTTTTTTTCCCCTTGAATATTTCCCGGCCCATCCTCCTCTTTGGTGGCCGTTTGCCCCCGCTTTGTGGAGGGCGTTTTTTTCGGTACGGTTCCCGTCCTCAGGACCAACGCTGCTCTTTTTCCTTTGCTGGAGCTCTTTTTCTGTAATCCCCCACCCTGTCGATAGACCCTTTTTTATCGGATTTACCTTCTTTGTTTTGGTTTTTGTTAGAAAGTTTTTCCCCAGTCATTGAATCCCTCCTCCCTTTTCTATGGGCCCCACCCTTCTTGGTCGCGTTCTTTCTGTCCTTTGTATCCTCCTCGCGTGGTTTTTTCTACATCCCTCTTCTCCACCTTTGGTTCTGCATGATTTTCCCCCTTTTTTGCTTTCCTACCCACATCTGGGCTGGGTCGGTGTTCATTTTGCACCCATTGAACTTTTCTCTTCGAGGCTCCTTGACCATATTTTTCCCCCGCAGTCCGTTTTATTTTTGCGTTTTTTTTTTTTTCCAATTTTTGTGTTGACCTTGACCGTCCCCCCCCTCCCCTCCCCGTCCGGTCCCCTTCCTTCTTTTTTTTACCTGTCAAACCAAGATCACCCTTCCTTGTTTTTGTTCTTTGGCAGATCCTAGGTGTGTTTTGTTTCCTTTTTCGCCCTTCCGTTTTGCACCACTATGCCTGTTTTTCCCTGTCCCTTCTCCGGGCACAGAACCACTTTTCTCACAGCTTTGTTCCCGTTGATTTCCCCTCGTTCCTTTATCTGTCTGTCCTACCCTAGCGGGTTAACTTTCCCCCTTTCTTGTTAGTTCTGTCCATGACAGGTTTTTTCGCTTGGCTTTCTTTTTCTCGACCTTCCCTTTCTTCTCGATGTCCTCTCTTGATTTTCTCCTCGTCCATGGTTTTCGTCAGAGTTCTGCGACCCCCTTATCTCTTTTCGGACGTCGTTTACCCTCTTTCCCCCAACTTTCCCCCCTGATTCCCTGGACCTTCTTTTCTTTTTTTTTTCCTTTCTTTTACTTATTCTGTTTGTTGTCTGGTTTTTCACCAGCCCTTTTTTTGTTTTCTCCCTTTTCCCTTTTTTTTTTTTTTTCCAAACGGCGCTCCACCACCCCCCTTCGTTTTTTCAATTTTTTTTGCCGCCGGCTGTCCTGGGGCGTCCCTCGTTAAATTTTCTCCCCGATTTTTTGGTCAAATCTTTGTTTTCACGTGCAAGTCCTGCCTTGTTTTGCCTTCCACCGTTCCTGGTTTGGGCTGTTTTTCTTTTTCCGGTTGGGGAAATTGTTCGCCGGGCTCCCTTTTGCTGCTGTGTCTTAGATTTTCGCAAAAACTTGTACTACCTCCTGTTTTGGTTTTTTTTTTGCCCGTGGCCGGTATTTTTTTTCTTTTTTTTTGTGATCGCTGTTCTCGTCTTTCCAGATTTTGACAAGGCGACCTCGTTTGGTCTGGGTGGGTCGGATCGATTCTCTCTGCCTTTCACGGGTTTCTGTTCCTGTTCACTTTGCTCTGAGTTTCCCCCCCTCACCGAAAAAACCCCTTTTTTTTGTTTTTCTCTTTGCTTGTTCATTTTCCTTGTTATCGTTTTTTCGTCTGTTTCCCCTGACACCTTCTCACTTTTTCTTCTGTTACCCCCCCCCCTCAGTAGGTGATTCCTTACACTTTCCCTTCTTTTAGAACCTCCCTATATATCGGCTTGCGTTCTATCTACAAAACGTGAGCAGTAACAACGATGCTCTTTGTTTTTTCTGTTTGTGGAGGACGCCCCCTTTTGTCTTTTGCTTTAACGTTCTTTTTTCTTTTCTTTTTTACGTTTTTTTTCCCCCCACTAACTTTTTTTGTTCCCTTCAATTTTCACTTTGGATACTCCACTAATCACTATCCTTTTCTCGAATTTTCTTGCTTTCGAACCGACAAAAACCTGCGGCCGCTTTGGAAGGGGAGAGTCCTACCCCCTGCCCCCCCTGGATTTATTTTTTTGGTTTGTTTTTTTTTTCCCCCTCGATGGGCTTCCCCTTTCTTTTTCTTATCTAGCCATCCTCCTTCTTGGTCCAGCTTTTTTTTTTTTGCCTTTCCTGACGTTTCGTAAAGCCCTTTTTTTTTTCTGAATTATTTCTATCTGCCCCCTTTCTGTTTGGATCCTGAAGGTGAAGGTTTTTCAGTTCGATTTTCTTCGGATCGTTGGCTTTCCCCGATTGAAATCTTTTGCGGTTGCTCTTTCCTTTTTGCCCTTTACGGGTCGTTCTGGATTTCTTTTTCCTCTTGCTCTTTAACCCTATACCACCCTTTCCTTTCGTTTTTCACTTTTTCTCACTCTCATGGAAGCCTTTTTTTTTTTGTATCGCTTGGCGTAGTCGCTTTTTTACGCTGGCCTTCCAAGGATTGTAGGATTTTCTTGCCGCGTGATGCTTTTGACTTTGTTGTTGCAGCGCATAGCTTCTGAAGGCTTCTTTTGTCGGGATCCCGGGGCAGGTTTCTGTTTGATCTGTTGGTGGGCTACTTCTTCCACATATTGGCGGAGTCTCTTGCCCAGGTGAGAGGTCATTCTCTTAGCTGTTGGAGGACACCCTACCCAAAGTTTTTCGTTCTGGAGGATTACCTTCGCCAATGTTCCTGAACCACCCTTGCCCCTTCTCCCCTGAACTTCTTCGCCAGATTTGTTTAAGTCCCGTGGCTGTTTGACCCCCTTTGGAACACGTCGTGAGAGTGGTTTTGAGTTGAGTTTCCAGTTCTTTTGGTCCTTTGCTCCAAGTTCCCGTGACAACCCAATCCCCCGCGGTTTATTGTCTTCTCGATTTTTCTCCATCGGTTTCCTTGACCGGATCTCCAGAAGGCACTTTTTTCCCAGATGACTCCTTTTTTTCCCCGCGAGCGTTTTTCGATTCCAGGAAAGACTGCCGGACAGACCCAGTATCCTGGCGGCGTACTTTTTCCCCCAACCCGAGACTCCGATTTTCCGTTTTTCCCCCCTTTTGGCCTGAGCCTTTCTTCCTTGGATATGTGACGGGAGCATTAAGTCTTCTTCCTGCATGGGACGGGCGCACTTTTTTTCCTTGTTTGGTTTTAGGTGTTCCTTTTTTCTTCTGTAGTTTTTCACCCAGTTAACGCACAATAAGGTTTCCCTCCCCCTTTTGTCCCCCCCCTCCTGCCCATTAAGCTTCTCAGGTGCCTTCTTGACCCTCTTTACCCTCTTTTCGATTTGGTTTGAGCCGTGTTTTAACAATTCTTTTCGTGCCCTATACGGTTAGGAAAGGTCCAGTCTCTCTCTCTTTTCCGGCTTTTGCCGTCTCGTTTTTTTTTTTTTGCATTTTTTGACCCTTGACTTAGGTAGGCACTTCCTTTGGCCCCCCCTTTTTGCGACGGGCAATCTTTCCGTTGTGGTCTCTTTCGTCCGCCGAGGCTTTTACACCGGGGAGTGGCGCGGTTTCTGGTGTCTGCCGATTTTGCGCGCGGCCTTTTAGCACTTGCCCTCCACCAGGTTCCTCTACTTTCTTTTCCATTTTCACAAGTGCGAGGTGGTTTTTCTTCTATTCATATTGTGGTTTAGTGTTCTCCTTTATCCAGGTCCCTAAGGGTCCGGGATATGTTTTGACTGTTGACAGCCGGTTTTTGTTGTTTGCTTTCTTTTTTTTTTTTTTTTTGTGTTCCCTCTCATTTTTACCATGCTGGGCGACTTCCCAGCGGGTTGTCACAGATGTGACACTGATCCTCTGGATAAATCACCTCAACCCCCAACATCATCTCTTGAGATCAAAGTTACCGTCAGTTTCCTTTTTTTATAAAGATCTTTTCTCACACGGTGACACTCAATGTGGCAGCCGACCCCGACCGACAAAGGCTTCCTTTTGCGAATTGAGGTTCCTTGGGGCTTCGTCGCGTTCTCTTCTTTTCCCTTTGGCTCGTTTGCGTATTTTGCCCCCACTTGGTCCTAGGCACGGGCTTGTTAACCCTTGTGTGCTTTCACAATCCCCTATGCCTGCTTCTCCCACTATTTTGTGTTTCCCCCCGTGGGAAACACGTCTTTTTAGAACCCCTAATGCGCGGGTCAATCCTCCCTTTACGACCAATTTTTTTTTTCCGCGGGCCTTTTTTCTTTACCGTTCAGGGGCCCAGCCCTGAAACTCGATGTTTTCCGTGAGCTTCTGTTCCACCATATTTTTCGAAAATACGGCAATTCTTGTTTTTGCCCGGTGACTCGGTTTCCACAGGGGTGAGTTTTTTCCTTTCCGTAACCACTTGTTGACTTTTTTTGCGTACATTCGATGTTGAAAGGGATCATCTCCCTGTCAAAGTGGTCCTAGTAAAATCCCTCCGCAGAACCACGAGGTCCTATAAGCAAACACTTTTCTACCAAACTTTACCGCTTCGTGCCCTTAGCTTAGGGAAGGGCCACTTTGGTTCGCAGCCAGGCCTTAGCCAGCTTCGGCAGAGAATCGAGGGCAACACAGCATTCGAAACTTACGTCCCACTTGCAGAGTTCTGCGGCGCTTTTTTATGAAGCAGCCCTTGTTTTTATTAATAGGATGTTCCTTTTGGTACCCCCCCCATGGTCCGGACCGAATTTGGAGGGCACCTGCTTCTGACTTTTCTGGTTCACGCGACTGGTTCCTCTATTTTTTTTTGCTGGCATGTAATTGAAATATACCGAGGAACAACGCCTCGTGATAGCTACGTGGATGGTACCTGGCAAACAAGAGTGTCCCCTCTTTTGAGACCAATACTAACCAATTCAACCCGCCTCGGTTTTCTTCTCTGTGAAAGCCCAGGTAAGGACGGGAACGACTTATTGCTTTCATTATTCCCTACCACGGGCACACCCTTTTGATTTCTATCGAAATGTCTTCGAGCCCACCTTTGCTGCTACCCCCCCCGTTAGATTTTTCGTCCTCTCAACGAGGGCAAAAGCTCCTTCGATCAAGTACATCGAGGAAGGTGGGCTCTTTTCTCGTTTCCTTGCCCCGTTGCAAAGGATGTAACTCATCGTTCGGCGCACAGTCGCACCGCATAAGAGTGAAGGGGGTACCTGTTTTTTTCCGGTCTTAAGAAAACCGGAGTGACACAGCCCAATCTCTCTACTTTTGTTCATTTTTCGAAGTTATTATAAACTCCGCCCTATATTCGTATTACGAGATTGCAAAGCTTGTTGGTTTTTTTTGAATGGAAAGATGTTCAATGGTTGTTCTCCCCCTCTTCTAGCCGTATCACGTTTGTGCGAAACACCTTATCACACATGGACTCACCCGTGTCGGCAAGCCCAGCTTTGAAGAGCTAAGATTGACTTTTTTCCGGATGTCAAAAACACCAACATTTTTTTCTTTAACGTGAGTCCGTGTGTTATTCTATGTTATTTCGATGTGTCAACCCTAAAAAGATAGGGCCCGTTTAGGCGAACATCTCGCCGCCCACCAGATTTCCCCTCTCCTGTTTGTTTCCCCTTTTTTTTTCGGGGACGTTCGACCAGAATATTTTTTCGCCCACTTAACAACCCCGAATTTTTCTGTTTAAGAGATTAGCTTCTCTCTAACAGGAGCCCCTTTTTTTCCTCTCTTTCGATGCCTAGCGTTTCAATCTGCAATTTTCTCTGGTGTGGTTCACTGGGAAAAAAGGTCTTTTTTTTCTTTCCCTGTCGCCAGAGCGTTTTTACGCGTTTTTTTTATTTTCATTCCTCCTGATTATGAGATAACTAACAGCCAGACCTCCCGAAGCCTTGTAATGCCAACCCAGGCTCGGTTTTGCCCCTTATGCCTCTGTCTGAAGCCCCGCCGATCTTTTGTCACACCTGCAATCTTATGGGATATCACCCCTGTCCCACAGTCTTTTTCCCCCGTTCCTCTCTTAGAATTATAGGTATGGCTTTGGCCAAGGTGCACTGGTTTCACCCCCTGACTTTTTTTTTTTTATCCTAGTTGGCCAAAACAGTTAAGCGGGCAACATTTCTGCAAGTGAGTTATTGAGCCCAATTTCCTGACAAAAGAAGACCGTCTGAGCTGTACCCCCTTGTGCCGGTCACCACCCTGGTGCAATCAGGGTCCTTTTGTACGCGCCTGGGAGCAATTGTTGAGAATCTTTTCGGTTTTCTTTGAGGTTTCTGATGGTGAATGTTTCCTGGATGCGTCTGTATTTGGAAAACGTGTCTGGAATGATCTATTCACACAGCGTCATGTCACTTTTTTCCCTGTTATTTCTCAAGTATCGATGGAGCATTTTTTCCCTCTCCGACTCCCCCACTTAGTGTGAACACCCGTGCCCGCGCATTTTTTCTTTCTTTCCCAAGTTGTCCGGCAATGGTTTCACTACTGCAGGTCCCCCGTTTCCGTCTCGGTGGAGATTCTGTTTTTTCCGTTGTAGCCCGGGACGCCCCTTTGTTTGATCTGGTGGACGTGGCCATCCCCAAGACACACCTCGATGTTCCGTTTTTTTCCCTTCCGTTGCCGTTCCTTCATGTGCATCCTGCCCCCCTTTCGTTCCGGGAGCCACCCCCCCCCCCAAGCGTGTGTCGTCTCCCCCAACCCGATACACTGTGGCGTTCCTTCTCAAGTATTCCCGGCATCCCTATAGGACTGTATACTGGCGTTGTGTGCCGCGGTTGCACTGTTTTCCAGGATCGAGTTCCTTTTGTTTGCCGATTCCGCCCCAAGTTTTTAGGCCCTGTCCCCCACCTTGCCCACCCAACCTGAGCAGTTACGTCTTTTTCCCACTCTACACCAAGCCAAGTTTTTTTTAGGCCTTTGAGTTTTTTTCATTCCACCCTGTGACCCGCCACCCGTATTTGTCCGGTTCTTCTTCCTTCCGCTGCCGGCCGCATGGTTCTGTTGTTTCCCGCGACTTTTCCCCGTTGGAAGGTCGAGTTTTTTCCCTCTTTGCTTTCCAGCTGACCCAGTCCGACGGAGTCCCTGTTTTGAACCCCCTTCAGCAGTTTTCTTCGAGATCCATTGGACTCTTCCTTCTCCGTGGGGAGTGAATCCGCGCTCTCCCTCTTTATGAGGTTTGCTCTCCACCGCGGGTGATTCGGCGTTGTATTGC
>Ga0179591_1196691_pt1 | contig 19231 bp, 17 predicted proteins | sample CZOMad2_1_08_16f_FD_182891 | JGI IMG/M metagenome (GOLD analysis project Ga0179591, IMG submission 182891) | Vadose zone soil fungal communities from Angelo Coast Range Reserve, California, USA - CZOMad2_1_08_16fungal (PacBio error correction) | ecosystem: Environmental > Terrestrial > Soil >... | reverse complement strand
TTATCTGGACTTCCACTTTTAGACCATATTAGAGCCTCCATGTATGTTTTTAAATTGCTTCCCCTCAAGGAGTTCTCATGGCTCCCAGTTTTCACTCCTCCCAGCAGTTGCAGACTTAGTTATTTCCTTCGACTATTACCTGTTGACCTAAAGATGGTCTTTTTATTCTCCCCCTGTCGGCCTTCCTTCGTCAGCCCGTATGTCTTTTTTTAAAAGTAAACAGAATGCAAACCAAAGGATTCTTCGGTTTTTCCGTAGGATTATACCGCCTTATCCGAGCCGTCTGTAGTTTTCCTGTTCCTTAGTGTGTAGAAGGAAGATTTTGGTATGGCGATCTCGAAGGCCGCACATTCGCCGGTATCCACCCTTAACGGCTCTTCCCGACCCCTTCGAAGGAATTAGTAGCCCTGCATGATAAGTCAAGAACCCTCACCCTCGTCTTTCTCCCCCTCATCTTTTTACTCTTTTGTATGAAAGAACGTTTAGCATCCATCAGATTTTCCCAGTAGTTGCGGTTTTTTTTTCGCGGTGCTTGCCCGCAGTCCCATCGCCCATGGACTCCACCTTTTCGCTTTTGGTTGAGTCTCTCTGCTAGGCTTTTCTCGTCGCCCCTCTTCCTGACGTCAATTTGCCCGACTTGGCTCTCTTCGCTTAGACTTGTTCCCTCATGCCCCTCTTATTATTAAAAGTGGGTCGTGCAGTAACTGTTTTTTGCCGTTCTTACATGTTTCCAAGCAAGGTTTTTGTTTCCGCCCTGCGGTCTTAGCCGGTGTCCCCTTTCTACTTTGGATTTCCCCATCGTCGACCTTATCACCGGTCTCTTTCCCCCCTGAAAGAGAGTCCTAGCTCCGCAAGATTCCTCTCCCCTCCGTTGTTGTTGTTTCCTGCCTTTTACTCGTTTTTTTTTTTGGTCGTCCTGCCCCCCCCTTGGATATGCTTGTGATCGTGATCTGACTGTGCCTTTCTTTGTACCTGCCCCTATACGGCCCAGCTTTTTCTGCCCTTCCTCTCTGGATCAAACTGGCCCGTTGTTCCCGGCCAGTCCCTGCCGGTTTTTGGACACAGCATTTGAGCCCCCTTTTTTCGCAAACCTTTTTAATGCCTACGAGTTTGCTTTGCGTCCCACGCGCCGTCCTTACCTTCTCAAGAGTGACTCTTCCTCGTAAGGCTTCGAAAGGCTGTTCGTCTTCAAGCAACGACGACTTTAGTTCTTAGTTTTGCCTCGTGGCGGCGGATCCCGGAAACAGCCGCTCATGGTCCCCCCCTCTTATGGTCGGTAATAAAGTTAGGTACACTCGCGCTTAACTTTTTTCTTGCCCTGATGCGGTTTCTTCCTGCCTGCATTAACGACGTTCTTGGACTTTCTGATGCTACCTTTCTCAATTTTCCCTCAGCATAAAAGAGCATACGCAACTCTGAACCACTTAGACGGCTTACTGATACAATTTCCCCGGATATCTTTTCTCCCTCATCGTGGGTGCTTACCTTCCGCCCTTCCGCCGCGCCCTGGGTCCTTCTTGTTTACTTTTCACATAATCTTGGAGACGCATTTGGCCCACTTCCCGGTGTTCCGCGTGCGTTTGTTGTGTGGGGGTCCCGGGTGTGGTTTTAATCGTAAGAGCGTTGCTTCCTGACTTTTTTGTGGTTTTGTTTCCTTACAACTTTTCTCCTCTCCCTCCGGATCGAAGACTTTCCTATACTCTCCTTTATTTGGTTGCATGTTGTCTCCCCCAGAAGAATCTGCCTTTCCCTTTTTCCAGCCTCCTTCCCTGAATGAAAGAGCGTCCGGACTCTCTGCCCTTCGTTAGATTTTTTCTGCCGGAATTTTTATGCAGAGGGCGGTCCCAGCAAGAGGAGAGGTTTGCTCCGTGCGTCTTCTGTTTAGAGCTTTCCTTCTATTCCTCAGAAGAATGCTTTCTTCAACTTCTTGCACCTTTGCGGCCCTCCCCGCATGGAACTTATGTCTATTTTTACTGTTTTTTTTTTTTCTAACTCCTCCGGGACACTTGCTCCCTCTCGCCCGAGACTGCGAAACCCCTTCTGCCGTTTTTCACATACCCACTCTTTTTCTTGGTTGCCCCTTCACCGGCTCGGGTTCCTTTTTATCCCTCTAAACTAGAGACATGAATACCTGTATCGGTTTTCTTCCCCCCTTTCTCCCTTGTCTCTCTTCCTCTGTTGTCATGATCTTTTTAGTGTTGCCAGCTTCGACGTTGTTGCCCCTATTCAGGGAACAACAACCACCGTCCTTTACTTCCTTTGCCCCCGGTCCTTGGAGTCCTTATGACCTGATGCTTGAGATAAGCCGCCAACTCGGGTGCCGCACCGGGAACGCTTTCCGCCCCCTTAGAGAGTCTCCAGGGTGTTTTCCCTACGACACCCCACTGCCCCCCCCACCCCGAGGCGTTGCTTCTATTCACCCCCCCACCTCCCCTTTCCTTTTCAGAAACCCAGTGCTTACTTAAAGACCCTTCCCTCTCAGCTCGTGATCCGTACAAACTCCAAGACTCAGCGCTCAGAAGCCAGATCCCTGGCCCCGACCGTCATCGCCATGTTCCCCCCCCATTTCTCCCTTTCTCTCCACTGCTCTTGCACGCCCGGTCGCTCAAGTTTTAAAGGCGAGCTTTTTTGGAAGCAATTTTAAGGCAAACTACCGCACCGTCGCGCCAGTGACCCCCGTCAGGACTCCCTCAGCCGACCTGTTTTTTCAGTGTTGATGCCAAATGCACGACTCAAGACCTTCTTGCCTAGCTATACAATTACCTTTTGCCTCCCTTATCTAAGGCCTCCCGTTCGTCTTCGTATGCCTTTTTCTTTCGACAAAATTTCCCCTGCTGGCACAAGGGACATCCGTCCTCATTCTCCTTTCCCCTATCAGAATGGAGAGAAGGTAGGCTACGTCACCTTTTTCCCGCTATATATATCATACTTGTATTTTTTTTTTCTGAGATCATTGTTAACCTTTTTCTTCGCTTAGATGTTCTCCGCACCCCCCTTATACCTCTCCTCTCGTTATTCGACCTTTCACGCCCTTTTTCCCCTTTAGAGATAGAGGCGCTGACGTTTCTTCGAGTTGCGGGCCCAACTTGGCGGAAGAGAAGCTTTTCTTCCGCTAGACAGCCAAGTTAGAGCTCTCCCTCCAAGCTGATCCTCCATTTCGGCTTGTGGCCCCCTTACTCACCGTTTTCCGCGCTTCTCGTTGTGAGGATTTGTGATCTGGTTCCCTCTTTTTCATGATAGGTTTTGCCCACCCCCCCCGAGTTTTCCTTAGTTAATTTTTTCATGTTGTTTACAAGAGTACGGTTTGAATTATTCGGTGTTCGACTGCCGGCTTTCTTGCCCTTGATTTTCATTGCTTATTCTTCATTAGAAGGAGATTGGTTCCCCCCCCGCGTAACCATCGTTGCAGTTTCGGGGCTGGGTTATCTCCAAGAAAGCGTTACAATTGTTCGCTCCCGTCTCTCGCTTGCTCCGTTGCCGTTTATGCCCATCTGGCTCTCTTCCCGACTCGGATCATTCCCTATTCTGTAGAAGCCAATGAAGAGCTCCACCCCTTCCGAAGCATCTGGCAAAAATTTTCTTGTTCAACCCTGCCAACGCGATCCTTCACCCTAACCTCACCGTACTTATGGAAAGATACCCACCCCTTTCCATTGCTTATTTTATTTCAGTGCTTTGGCTTATTTTCCCCAAATGATGTCCCTTCCTGTTAGCATACTGTTTGGTTTTTTATGCTCACCCATTTGCTCCCACTTTTTTTCCTCAGTGCTCGCAGAAGCCCACGTTTTGAAAGGATTGGGTCTTGGGCTTCCTGGACGCCTCCCCCTCTCTGAATTTCTTCCGTGCCTTTTCCCTTTTAGCTCCTCCCCGATAGAAAGCGTCTCTAAACAGGAAGAGCACGGATCAGACCTTTCTTCTGTCCCGCGTTTTCCCGCCGTCGTCAATCCCGAATCCTTCCGTCCTCATTTTCTTCTTCCCCCCCCCTATACTAGAAGCGTCACTCTGTCGCATGAGGACCGATTTTCCCCCCGTTTCGATTTGCCTTTTTTATTTTTAATTTCACACCCCCCGAGTGCTCCCGATATAGTAGAGACTAGTTGTTTTACTTTCTTCCCCCTATCCTTTTCCTTTTTTCCCCCGTGTGGAATTAGACCCTAGCCTGTTTTAGAGATAGACCCCGAGCTTCTACATGTTGTCCTCCACCTTTTTTGAGATGCTATGTATTCTACCAATTTCGAAACTCTCATGTGACATTCCACCACTTAGGGGCCCGGAAAAAAAGGCTTGGTTCCGCGGGCCCCTGTGCGTCTTTCTTTTTTCTCAGTCAGCCGTTGTTCTTTAGATATTTTTTTTTTAGAATTCCTTTGTCGCAGGCTGCGTTCTTTGAGATTCCGCCCGATCAATTTTTCCTTCTTTAACTTACTCTCCCGGAGATGCCTAGTAATGCATGAGTTTAGCTCGACACGATACGTCCCCTCACACCCCTAGTTTGTTGCCTCCCATTTTCCGATTTTGCATGCACCGCCCCGTTGGACTCCTTCTTTGTGAAAGTCCCGTTGCGGTCGCTGTGGAGCTTTGACGAACCCACTATAATGGACCGTCAACCTTTCTTTTTTTTTACCTCGTTCCTCGAAGAGGAGACCGCTTCTTGCCTTCTTTGATTGGCCTTTCGCCCCCTTTTCAGCTTTCGCCATCATGTCATCCGTTTTATCTTTTTCTTTTTGAGACCCCTTCCGTTGCTCATGTTCTTTGCCCGGGATACCTGTCCCCTCGGAAGGTGAGAACGATTTCATCCAGCCATTTCCACATCGTTAGGCATTTCCTCGATCACTCCACGTCTTTGCCTCGATCACACTGGAAGCGTCCACGCGCCTTATCAAGGGAAAGCTCTCTCTCTCTTTTATAACCCCTTTTCGAGAGAGAATCGCTCGGATGTTTTTCTTCGTCGCTTCTAGCTGCCCCTTTTGTTTGTTCGATCCCTGTCCCGGTTCACCTGTGTAGACCTTCCCCTATTCCGTTCCCAGATTCTTTTTTCACTATCCCCGCAGTTTTCCCCTGTTCCCCCGTTCGTGTTCCTGACCGGCCAGTCAGCCTGCACCCGAAAATGAGCATTTCTCAGCCCACGTTACTTAAGGTACGATTCTTGTCTGGAAAAAGGAGCTTTTACCCTCCTCTAAAGGCTTCTCCCGTCCCCGGTTTTTCTTGCGCGTAGTCTCCCGCGTCGCCCAAGACCTACGTTTCTTTACCTGAGAGAGTGGAGCCGCCAAGCCGTTGAACCCGGTCCCTGCGCACCTAGCCTCGTCGGAATATCTGGGCCAGTCAATGCTGTTCTTTTTTCACACCCGTTGTCGTTATGACGTATCTTTTTTTTTGCATCAAGGTTTTTTCCTTTCCCAGTGGATTAGATAGTTTCGACGTCGGTGGCGTTTAACAGCGCCCACTCACCACTTTCCCTTCCGGAGAAACCAATCCCCCTTACGATATCCCCTGAACCCCCCCGTCTGGATATGTCTCCAACCCACCGACCTCCTATTCCCCTCGCTTCCCTATTTAAGAAGAGCTGTTTTTGTCCCTTCTTCAGTTGTCTTTTGTCAACTCTGATGACTCAAGTTGGGCCCCCCTCTTTAGTGTAGATCCGTCCTTTTCGCGTTTTCCTTAGTCCCCCTTATTTTTGGACTCTCTCCTGGCACTGCTTCAAGGCAACGGTGTTTCGACGCCCATGACGTGGTCCTCCCAGTTTTTTTTTCCACCGACGAAGTGGCTCTCCGTCTTCCTAGCACCCTCTCCCCCCCGAAGAATATCTTCCTTCCAGGCAACCGAAGATCTGCGCCGCAGACGCGACCCGCGAGCTGAAGCTTTATGTGCACTTATCGCGTCTATAAGGAGTGTCCCCCATTATCTTACGACTTTTTTTTTTACAGTCTTCGTGAGCAGGCCTAATTGCGCTAATTTTTTCTCCTTTTCCGCTGTGCGCTTCCTTCTCAAGATTTCCGATTTTTCAGGGAAGCCCGACAGTTTTCTTTCCGACCCCTGTTCCCCCCGTCCGAAGACCCAACGGTACCACGTGGAGACCCGATTCGCTCCTCACACATGGATGCCTCCCCCTGTTGGGCAATTTCAACTTTTCCGGTGTTTTTCCCCCAATTCCAGGACGCGCGGCGTTCCCTTTTGCGCCTCGCCCCCCAAGAGAGAATTCAGCGATACTCTTTTTCGCCTTTCCCCCCCCCCGACTTTCCTTTCTTGAGGCGATCGTTTTTTCTTCTGGGTCATTGGTGAACTCTTCGAGTGGTCCATTTTTCCCGTTTCAAATTTCACCCTCCCTTTTCTCCTGCCCTCTGCCACAAGTTGATTTTTTCGGTCTGATCGACCCTGTTTCTCCTTCGTGCCTGCTCCTCGAAAAACGCTGGGCCTACCCCCCCGAGCGCATTTCGAGATTCCGGGTTTGAGACGCCACAACTTTTTTTTTTCCCCCAAACATGTGCGCTATCAACCCTATCCCAACGAACCATTTAAATCCTCAAACTTCTCTTTTCCTCTGCCCCCTTTTTCTCCAAAACCTTACCGTCTTTTCGAGACGCCCAACTTTCCAATCCTTCCTTTTTTCAGTCAATGAACCGTACCTCCAGGATGGACGGCTCCCCTGGTCCGTCATTCGCCACAAGTTCCACCCTGGAGCGGCGTTTCCCTCCTCTCATTGAAGAGCCCTCCCTGTATGTGAATGCCGAGCTATGGCGAACCCCTTCATTTTTCCCCCCAATACTCTCGTTGCGAGTGACGTGCTTTCCTATCCACAAATCCCCCCTCCCGGGCTTTATTTCCAAAAGGAAAAGAGCTCTCTTCAGTGTTCTTTTTATTTTCCCTTCCCCCCCGTGCCGTTGGCCCACACTATAGACAGTCTCTGATACTGAGCCCTCGCCCTCTCATGAGCCACTCCCCCACCACACTTGCAGGCAACCCTAGTCCATCCTTTTAACTTCCCCCGCATTTTCGCCTTTTCGCTTCTTCACGGTAAATGAATTCTTTCTCTTTCGTTCTACACGTTGTTGTTTAATCATGGAAATTTCCGTATCGCCCCCACCCCGTTGTCCTGCATTTAGTTACCTTCTCTATAGAATCGCTTCTCTTTGTCCCCTTCCTCCCGGCCTTTTCAGCTCGGCTATCGCCGACGGATCGGCCTGACTAGAGTTGGCGTGCCCACTTATTCTTTTCTCGATGAGTAACTACCCTCCTCGCTTCTGGTTTGCAATCTTATTATTGGCTTTTGGTTTTGAGTGCACACGGTCTTCGCCTTAGTGCTTTCATTGGCCCCTTCATTTTTTTCCTTTTTCGCCCATCTTCGAATGGAACACGAGCGCGGCCTAGCTTCTTATCCATTTTAGACTTTTTTTACGGCGATTTCGGCTTGAGTTCGGCCTGTCGGCTTCCTGCTCTTGGATGGGCTTCCCCTTTTGCGGATCCTGCCTTCCTTCTCGTTTTTTTTCCCCCCTGAGGCTCCCCTCCTGCCTGGTCTTTTCTTGTAGGGTTTAGGCAAACCCCTCGTGCAAGGGTGCCGCTCCCCCACTTTCTCTCCAGTGCGCTCATTCCTTTCCTTTCTGCCCCCCGGTCGTTGGAGTTCTTACCGAAGCTGGAGTCGATCTGCCCTCACACATGCCTTTCAAGCTTCCTTTCTCCCGTCCTTTGCCCTCGCATATTCTTCCCTTTCGAGTTGTCACCTTCCCCGCGTTAGCAACTCATCCTGCCAGCTCAGATTTCATGTAGACATTAGGTTCCTTCCCTCGTTTTTTCTCTATTAGAAAAAGGAAGACGTCCCTCCGCCTGATGTTGTTTTCGCCTTCTCCCATTTTTTGCAGGGCGCGCCGGTCCGTTACTTTTGCTGAGGGCTGCATTCCTTTCGACTTTTCTCGAAGTCTTGTCCCTGGTTCAAATCTGGCAGTTTCCTCGCCAAGGATTCAGCGCACAATTCTAAAACCCCGAAAAAAAAACGGGAGCGCCCGTCTCCTCCCTGCGCTTTTCCCTCCCTCTTCCCTCCTCTTCATACCGCCTTTACCTCCTCCCTTCTTCTCCCTCGATAATTGCCAAAAAAGGACGGACGATCCTGCTCGTTTTTTTTCCGTGCCCCGTTCCATCGATCTACGGTGCCTGAAGAGTGTACTCTTCTTCTTGGACTCAAGTTCTCCTCTTCCCCCTTCTAGATAATAGTTATGCTTTTTCTGGCATCAGGTTCTCATGTACCGTTTTGTGCCTTCGTTCCTCCCCGACTGCCAGGCATTCCGCGAGCCCTTACCTTGAATCGAAAGACCAGCGGCTCCCGTCTTATTATTTTCCCCCCAACTTTTCTTTAATCCTAGATTTGTGACCCCTTTACCCCACTGAGACCTGAACCCCCAGGCCCGTTCCGTCGGGCTGTGGAGCTGGATGCTGCAGAACTGTCAGTATCCGAATCGTCTTCTCGTCTATTGTTTAGCTTCTCTTCTATGCGCTTGACGCCGACCGCCACCTTTTTCCGTAGCCCCCCCCAAGTCTTTTGCGTCCAGCCTTAGTAATGCCAGGCTTTTTAGTATTCCGCCCGCCTTCAAGACACCCTGCCCCCCCCCCGTTTTTTTACATCAGATTGACTATTTTTTATTACCTTTTTCCCTTCTTCGACCCGATTTTCCAGTAGGCGCGGTGGTCTTTCAGGAGATTTTTCGCACGCCCGACTCTTCCCTCCCACGTCGAAGGTTTGGTCTGACCTCTTCTCAGAAGTTTTTCATCTGCTGATCGGCTCTCCGCCCTACTTGGTTCCAGTCGAAGCGATGGTTCGACCCTCCATTCACTCGTAGCATCGACCGTGGGCCCCGAGAAGCCCTGATTCAGGTATTTGTTTCCCCTTGGAACTTTCATTCCCCCTCCTTTCAGTGGAAAGAACTTTCGACTTCCTCAGAAACTCTTGTCGGCATCGTTGGCCGGTCCAATCGAGCCCTTTTTTCGATCACAGCGAGGCAAAGCCCCAGCTCGCGCCCCCGAAAGCGACCCCTTTATATTTTTTTATCTGACTTCGATTTCGAGGGCGAAGTCGCTGCTTTTTCGTGAATTTGCTCTATGACGACTGTGCTCGATTGGATCCAGGATTATCCTTCTTTTGCTGTTCTGATCTGGACGTAACGCCTGTCGTGTTCCTGGACCGGCCTCCCCCCCCCCCTGTTCATCGCCCCTCCCTTGAGAAATGTTTATCCCCTGGTTCATTGAATAAGACTTGCGTTTTCACACTTCCTTGACGTCCCTCCCCCTAGCACCCCCCCACCAGGCGAGTTACTTAGGCAGGCGCTGCGAGCGTTTCAACTTCCAAGCCCCTACCTGTTTAGGTACAGGAAGCCGTTTGCAGTATGACCGGGCCCCCTTGCTTTTCTACTGTTTTCCCCAACAAGTCTAGATGTTTCTTCCTCAAGTTGGTTACCCACCCCAACACTTAGTTATTCCGGCTTCCACCACGCTGTTTTTGCCGTATCTTGCTGTCTCCGACCTCCTATTACATTGCTTTCTCGGGATGGGTTCAGGAGGTACCGGTCCTCCGTGGTTTTTTTTGATCCGCGACATACTTGCACCCAAGTCCGCTATTGCGGACCAACGCCTTCGACTGAGATCTAACTACAACGTCTCTGGTCTGGCTTTCCTTCCTCCCCCCTCAGTTCCCTCCTTTGACCAGAACGATGGCCTTTTGGGGTGCCGATTAGTGAGTTTCCACATACTCTTGCCTCCGCACCGGTTTTTCCCCCCTCATTTAGTCGTCCCTCGGGCGTTCGCGGCCTAGCAGTCGAGGATCTTTCCCGGCCCCTCTGGGCTTAAGGCCCACACGGGGAGAGCCCCCTGATCTGAAAGTTAAAAGCGTCTCTAGAACCCCTGACACTTTGTTTCCCCCCGTATTTTTTACTGCCTTTTTTCCCCTTGAATCTCGATTTGCGGCGCCTGACCTCTCGTCTCTGATGGAAATTACTCTCCCTTCGAAGGAATCGGTTATGCCGCTTCCTTTCCAGATTTTCTTCCAGACGTTCTTCCCGTGTCGCTCCGTTTCTTTAATTCCTGATTTGCTCTTACTGCGACGCTGCATCAAGATTTCCCTTGTCCAGTAATCCGGGGCGAGCCCCAGTACTCCTTTCAGCATGCCTCCCTTGTTGACCCGTTCTTTTTTTTGCAATTTTCACGACTGTGGCTATAACATCTCAGTTTGTTGCATACTCGACGCTTCGGTCTCCTCCCTTCTCCCCATAGAGAGAATGAAGATTGTACTTTTATACTTTGGTCGGCGGCGTGTTTGAGTTGTTGATAGATTTTTTTCCTTGTTGAACTTTTTTTTTTGAAATTTTCACTATTCGTCACCATGTCGACCTCCCCGGAAGATGAATTCCTCCCCCTTACGCTCGCATGTCTTCCCCCTTGGTGAATTTTTCCCTCGTCAAGCAGGTTCCCCACGGCATACTCCCCTTTGAGAGTAACTTCGTCCTCCCCAAGTGAAAACCCGAGGGCTCTTATCAACCCTACCCTACCCTAACACAAATCAACCCCCTTTTTCTTCGTTCTAGAATTGCCCTACGCTTCAAGAGCCCCTCTCCACCCCTTCCGCCCCCCTAAAGAAGATCAAATCCCTAGCCTGGCCTAACTCAAGCCGTTTCCAGTCTTTTTCCGGCGCCCAACTTTGCAGCGATGAAGTGCGCAGTTCCGTTGCCCTGTCGAGGATGGCGTCCTTGCCCACCTCCTCCCCCAAATACAGAATAGACGTATCTCATTTTGAAGCTCCCTTCCCCATCTAAGTCGGGCTGTTTTCTTCCTTTCCCTTTTAAGTTTTCGATCTCGAGACTTCTTTCCGGGACATTTTTAAGATTAACTTACGTATTGGCCGCCACCTCTTTCTCTCCGTCTCGATCCCCTTTCCCCTCAGCTGACGAGAGACTTCCTTAATGAAAAAGGGCGGACATCCGTCTCAGCTCTAGATCTTTCCCTTGCCCACTTCCTTTTTCTCCACGGTGCTCAGTACTTTCCTTCCATTATCCCTATTTTAATAACCAAGTGTGTTTCGCTCCTGGAAACCTGACTCCTCCCTTCTCCTCCCATTTTATAGTAGTGCAGACGAACCCTGCTTCGTCTCCTGGCTGAATCTACTTTTTCTTCTCCCCCCTTCCTCTCCCTCTCTGAGGGTCTAGCTCCTTCGGAGGGTTCCCCTTCCTTTCCGGTATTTGCTGATTTTTCCGCTAGTCCCTTTTGAAAGTCTTCGACTTCTTTGGTTTGCCCAATAGTGACCTCCATTTTCGGCTTGTTGGTTCCTTTCTGAATTTTTTTCCCTCTTTTTTCTGTGCTTCTTATTTTTGAACTTGGTATCTTCTCACTCCTTCGGCCTTGCACCGCGCTTTTTGCCTGCCTTTTCTTCTTTACTGCGTTGTGACATTTTCTGACGGCCTTGCGTTCATTCCTTTTCCTTTTCTCTCTCTTTGATTTCTTGCTTGGGGCTTACATTTTTCGGCTTATTCCTGAGCCTTCTTCTCCTGGTCTCGATTTTCCCTTGTCAAGACTTTTCTGTATTTAAACGGGCGGGGGTTTATAAGCGCAACGCCCCCACTCGTTTTTTTCTATCAACAAAGGTCGCGTCATGTGCCCGTTTTCTGCCCCAGGCTTGGCGGTATTAGACCCGTCAGCCTCCGTAATCCCCGTTCCTTTCCAATGTCCACTTTTTCCGTCACTGAACGTGTGGACCTCATATTCCCCCCACACTTTTTAGATGTTTTTACCCCACCGGCCAAACGCTAAGCCACCCACTCGTTTTCACAGACTTCCGTCCTTTTTTCCGCTTTCACACCTGCTCCATTTCGATTTTCTCCTATGTTGGAGAGGAAAGGACGACGCGTCCTTTTATGGTCCTTGATTTTTATATGCGCCACAGTGACCTATAGGACTTTTCCTCCCTCTGGTCGTACCTTATGAGGGTAGCGTCTTCGTCCAAGGAGAGCACTGATTCTGTCCTTTGTTTGTTTTGTCTTCCTTACGTCCAAGTTAAGGCCCCGCACCCCCCCCCCCCCCACAACCCCCCATCCCCCCACCCCCCCCCCCCCACCCCCCTTTGTAACATCAAGATCGGTTCAAACGAGCTCGACGGTACTCGCCAATAAGGAGCCTCCTTCCGACTGGACCCGTTCGGCATACCCTCCTTGCTTTTCAGCTCCCTAGGCTCCCGCCTTCCAGCGCGTAAGCTCCGCTGCGGAGGCTGCCATCGATCTTCCTTACTTTACTGAGGGCAGATCTTTCTTGAAGTTCCAAGAGTGCCTCCGATCCTACCTAGGATCTTTTTTGAACCCTCGATCCCGTTTTTGCTTCTTTTCATTATTTCCCACGCAGTGCCCCAGCCGTATCCTCCCTCTTACTAGGTGGAAAGAGCCGCCCCGGCTACCGAGTAGCTTCCCTTTTTTTGAAGTCCAAGTGTATTTCCCTTCCCCCCCCCTTCCGGTCCACCAGTCGTCTTTTCGTTGTCCCGCGGGCCCTTTCTTTTCTTTGAGCAACCCTCCTCCGTTGGATTTTTTCGATATCAGGCTGGGCTCCGGAGCGGAATTCTTTTGTCTTCTTTGATCTGCCCGACCGTCACATTCTCCGTTAGCCACTCCCAGTCCCGGGCTCTGCCTTTCCATAATTCGTCCTCTTACCGTCCTCCCGCAAGCCCGCGTTTTAAGAGCAGATAACGATTTATCCCGAACGTGCTTTTCTCGATGGCGCGGCTGGTTCCCGGTTCCGGCTTTCTACGCACTCTGCTCCTGGACCTTCAAAGGGTTGGGGATGCTTGCGCTTCGCTCGCGCCTTCTTTTTGACCAGTTTTAGACTTTGCACGCTATTTCGATTGATGACCCCCTTGCGCCCTTGGTCGCCAAGTCTGTACTTCTTTTTCCCCCAAAGTTCAATTGGGGAGAGGAGAATATGGCCTTTTCGTTGCCGCTCTGACCTGCGGCCTGACCCCCTTTTCTTTCATTTTGTTACTGATTTGCAGGTCAGCTTTCCCCTTGGCTTCCTTCTTCCCACAGGCATCTCCTCCCCCACCTGGTCCTCAAGAAGACGACTCCCCCGTCTGGTCTCTCTCTCTTTCTCCCCCTCCGTTTGTTGAGATTCCTCATTGGCGGTCTTTTTTTGGTTCGCTTCCGTGTGTTATGCATGACGTGACGTGCTAGATTTTCCCCTGCACACGATGCCGGTTCCACTTCTTTGCTGTTTCACTTTTCTCCCGCCCTTTTAAAAATGAATCGTTTCCTGACTCCGTTGAGACAGTACAGAGCATTCTTTTTCTCAGCTTGAAAAATTTGATGCATGTGCATGTTGCGTTAGACAATTTGTTCCCTTTTTCGACTTCATCTCCAAGGTCGGCTATTCTAGTAATTCTTGATGGAGGCCTTCGGTCACTCTCAAAAACCCCCCCCTCACTTCCCCCCTTTTCCCTTGCGTGAGTTTCTGGCAAGCTCCAGGCTTCCAACAGGGACACAGCCCCGAGACTCTTTTTTGAGATCTTCCTTAGGGCCTCCCTTTCGGGGGTATCCCAACAACTTCCTTCCCCCTCTCTTTTCTTCCAAATCCTTTTCGAGTTCCGGACGTACTTTCTGTTGACTTCCCCTTAATTTTAGGCTTCCCATACGCGTTTGTTGCCCTGGGTTTTCGACCTGGCGATGTGCTCCGCTCTCAAGCTCCCGCCTCCAAAAGTTCCGCGTTCCCCCTCTTCTCCTATTAGCCACTACAACGGCTTCGGTCTCTTTGCGCACCTCCCCCTTCCTTTGGGACCTTCACTTGTCCCTTCCCCTTTCCGGTGCCTTTGTTGTCACACTTTGCTTACTCCCGTGGCTCCCGTTTCTCCCCCCCCTCGGGCTTTTTCAGGTAAAAATAGTCTTCTCGAGGATTATGCACTGTGTTGTTTCCAAACTTTTTTTCCCATGCGTTCCTTGTTTTATCGAAGCTGTCAATCTAGTCGTCTTGAGCAAATCTGTGTCCCCGCCATTTACCTCCCTTGCCTCTTTTCGGGAAACCAGACTTCCTCCTCCTCTAGCAGGACCGTGCGGCACTATAGAGGCCTCTTTCTCGCGGAACTTTGTTATTCCGATCGGCCAGCCTCGGAGCATTGGCGCATCCTGGGCCCGCTCCGTTTTCGCCTGCCTTTTTCCTTCTTCCTAAGAGTACTTGCTGCTTTTTAAAGGGACTTCCGAGCAGTGGCGCTCCCTTCCAGGCTATTTTCCCGTCTCCGGTCCCCCCTTTGAGACCCGAGTTTGCTTCCTGCGAACATTTGAACGCTTTTTCTCATCCATCCAATGAGAACCTTTTGTCCCTAACTAAGACTCTCTTCGTTCTGGTGCCCCTCGCACTCGAGAGAATGAAGACTTTTGTGCGCCGTCTCCCTTCTGAGGCGGAGGCCGATCGTTGTGATCGCTTACTTTTGTTACCCTCTCCCGAGTTCCTCCCCCCCCCCAATGTAAACGCTTCGTGAAGATGCAAGTTCCTTTGGCTTCTGAGTCGACCCTTCCTTTTTTGTCCTTCGTTTTTGATACGCCGCCAAGATTTTGGGCTCCCAGGCAACCTCGATCCATTTTTTCATCGTAAAGGGGGTGGAACCACTTTGGTTCCGCTATCAACCCTCAACTTCTCCCCCCCCATTTAAATAGACAGTTTTCGTCGCGTCCTTGACCTTGACCGTAAAGCATTTTGACCGAGCCCTCCCCACTTCCCGCCCCCCCACTCCCCTGCCAAGGTCTCCTCTCCCAGGGCATGGCCGATCAAGGCCTCGCCCAAAATCGGGCCCGGCGGCCCAGCAGCGTGTCATTCCTGTCAGTCCGGAGCATGGCTTTCTTTTACCCCCGCAGGCCACCTCCGCGAAGCGCAGTAAACTCCTTCCGCTAAGCCGACATTCTCATCTTCTTGACAAAGTGCAGAAGTCCCGACTTCCGATTATTTTTGCTCACTTTTTTTTGGTCCCGCCCCAGCGCGAGGTTTCTCACTATCCCTTCCCTTTCAGAGATCAAGTCCCCAAAAAGGCCTTCATCCTCCTTATCTCCCTCTCCGAGTCAAGCATTTCGTCTCCGTTTTTTTTTTAGTCATGTGCCATGATCTTATCTCCCCTTTTTTGTTGTTTTAGTCTCTCTTCATGGTCCCACCTTGGACTCCCCCGGGCGCATGCTTCTCCCCCCCATAGATCTCATATAGGACCCCTTTTTTTTTGGATTTTGCCGGGTCCTTTAGTCTTGTGTGTTGCAGCCCTCTACTTTTTTTTTATCTCTGGCTTTTTTGTCTATTTGGCGGCGGGCCGTATCGTCGCACTCAAGACTGCCCCCTTCTTTATGATTTTTTTCCCCCTAAGTGTTCCTACCCCCCAATTTCGGATTTTGAGCGTCCGGCCCATGTCCCTGTACCCTTTTCGCGTTCTTTTGGTCTTATTTCTCTTTGGTGACCGTCTCAAGCTCGGACACTTCCAACACGTCGCGCGGCGAGATAATCCTTTCCTTTGCCTCCGCCGTCGGCTTAAGTTTGCAATGGCGATGACGTGCCTTTAGCCCTTCCCTTCCTGCTTTTCTGCTTTTTTTATATTCTTGGATTGGGATCGTTTTCGATCTGATAGTCTTTCTTAAGGGTCAATTCCCCGATTCCTCTCATCAAGACCTCCTGGTTTCTGGCCTTTTCCACTTTTGGTTTTTAGGTCTCCCCCCACCCTCTTTTTGGAAAAGTGTCGGTCCCCCAGGGACTCCTTGCTTGACCTCTTTGCAGTTATCAGTTGAGTTGGTTTTTATCTTCGGAACTGATCAGGTAGTAGTTTTCATATCCCCCTTTTTGCAGTAGTAAGCCCCCCCACGCCCCCCCCCCACCCCCCCCCATCGACCCGGAGCGTGACATTTTCCTCCTGTCCCACTCAGTGTGCACACACGGCCAAATCCTCCGCAACATCTGCCCCTTTCCCAGGCCTGGCTTGTCAAGATCAAACAGATACAATTTTAGTGTTGGCGAGGCTAAAGCTCCTTTTCTGAGTCACTGATCCTGATGATGTTATGTTTCCCCCACCCTCGCCCCTTTTTCTTCGGATCTTTTTTTTTTTTCCTCCCGTTTGACGGATGAGGGCCCTTCCGCAATGGAGTCCCCGGCTTCTTCTTGGTCTGGGGCCATAGCCCTAATCGTTTCCTCAAGGTGAAGCGCATCCAGCTAGGTTCCCAGAAACTTTTGCTCTGAAGAGCGCACGATCCGGCCCCCGGTCCTTGATCCGCGCCTGGAAAGAAAGGCCTCACCCGGAGACTCCTCCTCCTGCTAGTCCCCCCCCCCTTTTCCAGCCCCTGTGCGAGCTTGCGTATTTTGTCGACTCATGCCCTGGCCTCGGATAGTCTGTGGCCTCCCCCCCGATGTGATAAGATACTAGGATTATGCTCCTGTGACCATTTATAGATCCTTCCTTCCCAAAGTTTTTCTCCGACCCCTGCTGTGCCATTCCCGCTCTTGCTTATAGGTTTCCGTTCCCACTCCGAGGGAGGACTAATAGTCTGCTTGCTCTCAAGGTTACACTTCAACACAGCCTGGTTACCCTTGCTCGGTCTTCTTTCGGGTTTCCTCGGGACCCAATCCTTTGCTTTTCTCCCTCATCTCCCGAAGCTTTTTGTAGTTCTGCTTTTCCCTCAAGGGGGGAGGTCGCATGAGTTACAATTGCGTCTGGCGCTTGGAGTGCACATCGCCCGCGCAAAAAAACCCCCCTCCTTCAGTTATGTCAGCAATTTCATTGAGGCCTCTTATTCTGAAACTCGTATCGAACCGTTTTGTCCTCAGCAGATTGGACGTTTTTTATTACGCACGTGATTTGAATCTTTCCCTTAGCGGCTGTTTTCCGTTGTTCAGGCCTTCTCTTTCCTCTCCCACTCCGTACTGGACCGACCTTGTAACTCGGTTTGATTGGATTCCGAGCCGCGTTCCAGAAAGTCCCTCTTGACTCGCCTGTCACGTTTTTTTTTGATGACTTTGCTGGTTCAATCCATCCCAACTCTTAGTCATCATTCCAGTTTGTGTCCTCCCATTTATAATGTTAGTTGCACGCTATACCGGTAAGGACCCCGCCGGGCAGGTTCGCCCCAGTGAGAATTCAGGCCTTGCCCACTCTTGCTTTCTATGGCATTGGCTCGAGCCTTTCCAGTTTTTTCTTTCCCCATTGCAAGCGAGCAAGTATCTACGAGACCCTCCTCCTCTTCTTTCCTTCCTTCCTTTTGGAGTTGAGAGTCGCTCGCCCCCTTTTATTCGCTGATCTCGCTGCCAGTGTGACGATTTGTTTTTATTTTGGACCTAAACCGATGCGGGCACAGAGTGCTGTTGCTTTGAACTGCCGATTCTGTTCTCCTGCCCCGGTAGGGTCTTGCCTTCTGGTCTTCCCTACAAAGAGAAATGGATCCCCCTCATTTCCGCGTGCCTGGCGTTCGTACCCCGGAGATTCTCCTTTTTCCCCGCCCCCCAGTCTTTCAGGAGCCTAGTAGCTTTTGCTTCGACGCGTCGAGAACCTAGTTTTACTCCAGCTTTGAATTTGCAAGGAGCTTTTCTTGCGTCCGCCGGATGAAACGAGTCCCCCCGCCCCCGCCATGGACACGATCGCTTCTGCATCCCTTTTCTTGACCCCTCCCCCCTCGGCCTTCCCCCCCCCGCTTGTTTGTCTTTAGTTTCCGTAGTTTTTCTACCTCTCCCCTGATACTCCTTATTCCGCGGCCTCTGGTCATACGTGCGCCTGTGCTTTTCATTCAGTCCCCTACGTAAGTTCCGCTCTGCTTTCACCGCCCTTCTTTCACCGTTTTTGCCCCTACAACGTTTCTCTTTCCTTTTTTCGACTCCCTTTTTCGCCCTGGGACCCTGCGAATGAAGCAGGCATTTTTGCTTTTCTGTACATCTCTTGCTGATCCATGGACAATCCTACTCTTTATTCCTATCGGGCGTTATTCAACTACTGAGGTTTTCCCTATTGAATACCTTCTGGGGCGTCTAGCCCCCCCTTGACCTCCTCTTTTTCCCCGCACTTTTTTTTAAATCCTACGCTATGGACTAGAGCTTCTGTTTTTTTTCCCCCCCCATCCCCCCCAAGAACCTCCTGTCCAACTTATGATCGATGTTTTTTCTGCGAGCGTTTCTTTCCTTTTTTTTCAATTCTTGAGGCCTATCAGGAGCCTCTTTCCGTTTGATTCCTTTTATGCCCTAAGGCCTTGTAAAGATAGGGAAGCTTCGCTCCGTCCCTCTAAGTTTCTCGCTCTGATCTGATGCCCCTCCCTTTTGTTCGGACTACGATTGAATGGCAGGAAGAAGCCCCGTTGGTTTTTCCTTGTCGACCCGAGAACCGTCCCCTCAGGTACACGTGGACTGATGCGTCTCTTGCAATGTCTGCCGCTGTGCGCTTACCACCAATCTTTTTTTTCTCAGGTGTCCCCCACTTTGGTCGCGTCGTTGGTTCGTCCCCCCTCCCATCGAGTCTCAATGAACTATGTATCCTTGTGTTGATAGATTAGATCCCCTGGCGGGCGTATTGCTTTTTTCTTTTCCAATTTCTCCCCCGGCCAGATTCGATGTCCTCCATTCTACGTTGGAGCTGACAAAATTTCATTTTTTTTGTTGGCTCATCGCCCGGAGGATGCCGGATTTACGAAGAAGCCAACCGTTCAGCCCCCGTCCATCTTCTCCCCCCACTTTCGAGAGTCCCTTTTTTTTTTGATCCGCTTTTCCAACGAGGGGTTCCCCCGCTAACCATCAGACCCATTTCCATCCAGAAGGCGATCTCCCCTTTGTGCCTTCTACCTTAAACGCCGTCTTTAGTTCCAGCCCCCAAATTCCCCCCTCCCAAGCCCCTCAATAACTTCCTCTGCTCCTCAAGGCATGCGAAATAAGGACTCTTTCTGCCCCCCTTCTTATATAACCGCCTCCTGCGCCCCGCGTTTTCGGTCATTCCGAGCATGTCGAAGTTCAACCCAACTTTTTCAAGGACCTTCGCCTCACCGCGAATCGCTTGTGAACCGCGGTCTTTCTCCCCCCACCAAGAGAAAGGATTTCTCTTTTTAAAGGCCAGATCCTGACGTCCCCGCCTAGCTATTCAGCCATCGTCGTCCGGTGGGCCCGCATGATTAGCAGGACGACCGCTCTCTACTCGCCGAGCTCGTAAACTTTCCCCCCTTCCCTGGCACCCGGAAATAAGAGAGATTTTTTCCGTCCAGATGGAGGACTTTTCGCTAAGTACTGTGCCATG
>Ga0179591_1316866_pt1 | contig 19232 bp, 10 predicted proteins | sample CZOMad2_1_08_16f_FD_182891 | JGI IMG/M metagenome (GOLD analysis project Ga0179591, IMG submission 182891) | Vadose zone soil fungal communities from Angelo Coast Range Reserve, California, USA - CZOMad2_1_08_16fungal (PacBio error correction) | ecosystem: Environmental > Terrestrial > Soil >... | reverse complement strand
TTAGCTTAGCTACCTCCTCTCTTCCCCAATTGAAGAGACGTCCGGATTCTCTTGGCGCGAAGATTCTGCCTTCCTTGGTCCCCCCTCCCATTGATGCGACATGGGACCTTCGGGCCGTCCTTAGAGCCTGAAAGCTCTTCCGGCAGATGTTTCAGAAGAAGCCTTCTCCGAAGAGTCTGGCCTTACCCCTACGGCGTCTCGTATTTTTGGTCAAGGCCCGCCCTGAAGAAAAACGCTTTGGCGCGTTCACTCCTCGAGAAAGTCTTTTTTTTTTCTTCGCGGAACGCTGCCTCTTGAGTAGACCCGTCGTTTTCGTCGATCCGCTGGTTCGATGTTTAGAACCATATGAACCCCCATAGATAGACGGCGCGGTCTCTGGCAGAGAAGACGCTCCTATTTTTTTTTTCCCCCGGAGATGATAACTCACCTCTTTCCTCGTAGCTCTTTTGGTATTGTTCCTTATGGATCCTTGTTTTTGTCGGACTTGATTCCCCCCAAGCTTCTCTCTGGCTCATTGTTATTGATTTACAAGTCGCGTCTCGCGTTCCCCCTTCCGATGACGCGCTCTTTTGCTAGCTATATATCTCTTTTTTCTCTCCAGTGTTTGTGATTTTGATAGCTTTGCTCCTTACCGATCTTTTCCTCTGCCCCTCCCCTTGGAGACGGCAGTTGTCGTACGTATCCCTGCCCCCTCCAGGCATCACGGTGTTGCAGCAGGCCAATGATACCTTTGAAATCCCTTTTTTCGAAGATTTTTCCTGCTTTTTATAGTTAAAACTTCTTGCTCCGAGGAGGCTCGTTCAAGGCCCCCTTTCGATTTTCTGGGTCCACATGCTCTAGGTCTTCTCCGCCTTGATCCCATACGCGTCCCGAAGCAACCCTTTAGAAGAGTGACACACCCCCCTTTCAGTGAAGAAAATTCTTTTATGCCTCTTTTCGTCACTTTTTTATACGCGGCCTCTTGTTCCAGTACGAGATTTCCTCTTGATGAATGCCTTTGACTCGTTGAACGGTACTTTTCCGAATGACCTCTGTAAGTTCTTTTTGGCCTTTCTTTAGGGTACTTCAGCATCCTAAATTTTTGCCTCTCCGGGAGACACCTGTCGCGCACTTTTTAGCAAGGGCGGCGTTCTTCCCCTCCAGAGAGAGGATTTTTTATTGACCCTTTGCGAGGACTGCAAAACCGCGCGGCTTCCCTCATATACGAAACTGGTCCCCCCCCCCTTGTAGTAGCGCGCTGCTTGACCAAATTTAGAGAGGACCCCGTTCTCAGGGAAAGCTCCGCGAAGAGGTTATTTCGGCTTCTTTATTCTATTTCCATCCCCTTTTTTCTCAAGTGCTAGTTTCCGGTAAGTTTTGCGCACAAGAGGCGGCGATGTTAGGTTGACGAGCTTCTTTTTTGGAAGTCCCGAATATAGTCCTTTCAATCATCTTCCTGTTGATTTTTACCCAATAAATCATAAAGGAGAGAGTTCCCCCCCCCAATCGAAGTACAGGTATTTCTTTGCAAGATAGAAGTTCGCGCTCCCGATTTTTTCGCCACTCTTTGACGCGAAGTGTTCCCTCAGTAGTCGAGATTTTTTCTATGTAGAGGAATCTTATTTTTCTTTTTTCCCGTCCCGGTTGAAATTTTGGTTTTTTCGACTCCTTTTTTTTTCTCGATGTCATGGAATCTGTCGAGCGCGCCGAACGGGGCTGCGAGTCTTTGTATAGAAGTTGTTCTTCTCCTTAATAGAAACTCTCCTTTAATCTCCCTGCCCCTCTGGTACATGGGCTCCGTTGAAACTTTGCATAGACTAATTATCGCTGCAGTTTTAGGAGAAGGCGTTGGCTTTATTGTCTCTCAGAAGTGGTTTCCCCCTCTTGACCTTCAAGGTTAATTATCACCGGGCCCTTTATTTGCGAATAGGTGAGGTCCCTTATCTTGTTTCTCAGTATTTTCCTATGCTGTTCTCGGTCGGAAGATAGTTGTCCCGGATAGGCTGGGAACTCCAGGATGAACTATTGCGTCCCGCCGACTGCACGGTTTGAGCAGGGAATACAAGAGAGGCTACGGATAGGAATAGCCGCCTCGTCGACGAAGGGTCTCTAGAGGCACTCCACACCACATAGGGCCCTCAGAAGCGGGGATCTTACAAAAGAATTATCGTCTCATAGCGGAGAATACCGTCCTCCATTCCCGTCCAGTTTCAACGTCTCGCCCATACGCTTTCTCCGGTAAGGATTCCAGGTGACCCTAGGACGGACCATCTCTCAAGTAAGAAGTGGCCTTCCTGAAGGGCTCCTCGAGAACCTCGCCTGAGGCGAGGTTTAATATCTGCTCTTGAAAGTCGGCTGCACCTTCCCACAGGCCTGATTTTTGAGAAGATTCTTCTTTTTCTTCTAAGAAACATCCTTTGTAGAAATGAATTTTCAAGTTTAATGTTTCGCGGCCATCCCGTTTTGGTACCTCACTTCAATGAGGGCCGGCATCGAACGCGTTCCAGGAGGATACCCCCCCCTTTCTTTGAGAATTTACCCCCGACGCTCCACTGATGGCTTTCCCTCTCTGGACCTATTTCTCAACCTCGCTCCATTCCGAACTCCTACAGAGGGGTACCTTCCCGAAAAGCCGAGTTTGAGATGACAAACCTCATCACAAAAGGCGTGTCCCCTTCTTTTTGAAAAATGCTTGACCCGAGAATAGATTTACTTAACTCTCCGCGCTTCTAAGTAATAGTCTTTCTTTTCCAACGATACGAGTTGCTTTCCACGTGCGGCCGTGCACCTCCGCAAGAAATTGGAGCTTCTCGTGTAGGATGTACCGATTCTTTCTCTGATGTTTCCTACAAGTATTCCATCTGCTCTTGATGGCCTCGTGATCTTTACACGGACCATTTGCAGCGAGAGCTTTCCTTCTTTCTCCCTGGTCTGGTTTCTGGAACGCTTTTCTCCTTTTTTACCTTCCCCGGTCAAGGTCGTAGTTTTCGTCGAAGGGAAGAGTCGGCTGGATAGATTGTAGTTGTGATCCCCAAAAGTAGACTATCTCCCTGGTAGGTGGCTTTTCATCCGACTTTTCTTCACCCCGTATCCTCTTCCTTTTTGAATGGTTCACCAAGGGGTGGATGTCCCTAAGAACAACAGTTCTTGCTAGAGACGCGTCCTCCTTTTGCCCCTTTCTCCTTTCCCCCCTTTTTAATGAATTTATGTTCCTCTTCTGGCCAGGCATTTCCCGTTTTTTTATGGCCCGACAACTCCTGATTTTTCTTTTCCAGCCTTTGCGGCCGTTTCGCTCTCTGGACGATGGGATTTCCTTTTTCTTTTGTATAATCTTTTGATCCCCCCCCCCGGAGTTTTGCTTCCTGCTCCGACAAAAGCCGAATTCCATTCCCCCCCTTTATTTTCCCTGCCCCCCCCAACTCGATCAATGGGGTGTCTTTGCGCCCTGGATGTAGAAGGAATAGATAAACGTTTTTGTCGGGAACCTTTTCATTGCCACTTCGTTCTTCATTCCTGATCCTTTTCTGGGGTTCTCGTCTCTTTGATAGTCTTCCGATTCCTGTTACCGGGAAGCGGAAGACAGGCGAGGTTCGGCCCCCCGGTCGTTCGTGCAGTTTTTCGTCTTCCCCATCTTTTCTAATCCCTTCATTTTTTCGAGGTGATGAAATCCTCCGGACTCAAATCTTTTGTCGACCTCGCCTCGGCTTTCGTTCCTCCATCGTGACCTCCCTTCTTCCCTAATAGCTCGCCTTCCCCGGCGAACCTGCTACACGTCCTGCTCAGCTGGGGTTCCCCCCCCCCTTTCAAAATGAGCTGTACCGCTACGTTTTTCTGATCTTCTCTGGTTCACGCCGAACCCATTGATGGGGTGGTGGGTGTATGAAAACACTCTCCCACAACGACTCTTCCTTCGGAGTTTGAGGTATAAACCGCCCTTCTCGAAGCCGGGTTTTGCTTCCTAGTTCGGGTGCCCCCTGGCCATACCCCCTAAAGCTGGCGCAACAAAGGATGGTATCCGCCAGTTTCATCAAGTATGTTGCGGCCTCCCGGAACCCTCCTTCCAGTTCCCCTTTTTTAACGGACCGTTCTTAGAAATTCCTGCAACTCTTGTGAAACTTAATCGCCGTTTCAAGGTGGGCTGAGCAAGACGGCAAGCCTCCCTTCTGACCGCGATCCCCCCGGAAAGGACCTCCGTTCCCTAAATGAAGCAGGAATAGGGCCGGTCCGGTGAATAATCGGTCACTTTTCACTTCCCCCGCCCCTGTAGATCAAGGATGATTTCTTCCACAAACATATCAGGATTTGCTCTCTGCCCCCCCTCTTCCTTTCCCGAGACCCCTCAGGTCCTTGTCCGCCTTTAGAGTAGTCAACCGCCCTTCCCTTTACCTTGCAAGGAGAAATGACGGGCCAGCTCTCTCTTCCTAAATGTGTCTTCCGGTAGCTCCCCCGCCGACTATTTTGATTGAATTCTGTGGTACTTTGGGTAAAAAAAAGTCCTCCAATCAGTCCTCCTCCGAAAGAGACTCCACTGTTCTCCCCCATCCTTCTCACTTTCCTACTTCCCGACCCCAGTACTAGGATTTACTTCGAGGCTGACCTGATCTTAATAAATCTTAGTTTTGGAGACGGGTCCCTGGAAAAAAAGCTCCTTGAATGTTTGCTGGCAGCTATTCTCCTCTGGCGAGCTCCTGCTCTTTGGACGAATCCGTCCCCCCATTTGATTTACGTCCTTTCTCCGTTTCCTGTCGCTTTCGCTACGCCAAGTTCCTTTTCATCCACTTTTGTACAGGATTCACATCTCCAAGAGGCGGGTTATCCCTATCCGCTTTCTCTTCTCCCCCGTAAAGTGAATGCGATCCGCTCCTCAACGGGATTGTCCGCAATTAAGGTATTTACTCAAAATCGGTCCTCCTAAGTCCCCCCATACATGAGCCTCCAACCTCCCATGTCTGAGGATTTCACCATTTTCTTTCATTTGACGCGCCTATAGAAGGGAACCCGTTTGACGAGGTGTCCAGTCTTCCCCAGAAGAAGAAGTCATTTCCTTAAGTTTGAAATTCCCTTCGGTTATTCGACCCCCCCATCGACCCCCAGTCGGGATCCTCTCCTAAGGGATAACCGTAAGCTGCCGAGACAGGTATGCGCAGTTTTTCCGAGGTTTTTGTTCGCCTTCCAAAGATTAGGTGTTAACTATTTGGTTTTCCTAACATTGCCTCGAATAGTATGAAAGTATTCTCGGAGGACCTTCTTTCTCTACCCTCCCCTGGTTGTATGCTTCTTTCATAACTGCGCATCCTTTCCTTCCAGACATCCTCCGAGGAGGGTACGATATTTAGATCCCCTCGCCCCCCTGGCCTCTCCTTTCTCAATCGTTTGACCACCTGCTACATCTTAACCCGTCAATTTTCTCAAAGGCGTCCCCTCTTCTATTCGATTTAACAATGGTGAGATCCGTTTCCTTTCCCCTTTCCAAAAATTCGGCCTTTCACCGACGCATCCTCTCGGCTTCTGGCGCTGATACTTTTTTTCTTCGCTGTTTTAAACGTCTTCCACAATTTTACGCAGCAGGGTCATTCTATCCGTGGCCTTTCTGAGTGAAGGATGGAAGGACCGAGACATGAGACACCAGCCCTCCCCCTCCTTTTCCTCTCGAAGGTCTCTTTTTGATAGTCTAGCCCCCCCAAACAGTCAGGTCCTCCGCTGAAAGACACCGCAGCACACTATAACGCTTCCGCTACTTCCCCCAGACGAAAACTTTCCTTAAGGAGTGCTGAAAATTCGCGTCTGCGCGTTCCGAAAACCCAACGAAAAAACTCTTTTTTCCGCAAAAATATCCAACGGCACAACGTTCACATTTCTTCTACGTCTATTGTTTTTCATCGAAGGATGCTTTTGTAACATCCCTACCAGAGACGTCTTAATCCGCGTCTATCTATCGGAAAAGACCTGACGCCCCGTTTGTTTTTCCCCGTACCAGGAGATTTGCTGTTTTCATTCGCAACGAAGGTGTGAGACCTTCTCCCCTATCCCAACGCCCAGTTTCCCTTTTCTTCTATTCTTTTCCCTTTTCCTTCTCTCCTGCAACCGATTTGGGTCCAAGGGTTTAGATAATACCCCCGTTGAAATAGGAACGTTTCTCCTCTGAGTTATACAACCACTCCTCGCGTCATTGCGATCCTCTCCAGAAGTTTTCCTTGCTCACCCCAATTTGCTCCCTTTACTCCTAAACTTCCAGTGGAGAGGGTCCCTCTCGAAAGCGCTTTTTCCCCTTGCCTTCCGCAATGACCCGGGTTTCTCCGAGCCTGACTGTCGGTCTCAGAGCCTCTTTTCTTGCAACGAGCAGACTGTGTCCAATATAACCGCTTTCGGAATGGAGACTCTTTTTACAAGGTCCCGCCCCCTCCATGACTCCCCGAGGCGATTTTCACTTCGGATCTCAGAATTTGGCGTCGAGTCGATGATCGCCCTATGGGGTTTCATACCTCTTACTACGTCTTTTTCAGTCGTTCAGACGGTATTTAATCCCGCTAGCTTTAATGTCCCTCTCGCCCCCTCATTTTTTTGGTCCAGCTGTCTCAACGGCTTTTTGAAATCGTCGAACTCGGTTTAAAGGAGGAGATGCGGGTTTTTGCCGGAGAGATGGTTCAGAGATGTCCCCCCAGTGTCTTGGAAGTTTTGGTCATGTCGGGATGGATTACGACACTTAGATTTCCTTCTTTTTCCCCCGAGTGGCACAACCCTTATTTTTGCTCAAGCTGGACACCTCATCTCTTTTCCTTCCTCTGTGCGAGGATATTTCTTTTTAAGAGAGTCATCTTTTCTCTGTCGAGACGAGGCTTCTTTTTATACCTTAGAAATTGCTCCACCCCTCCGAATCCCCTTTTTGGACCATTGCGCCTGATCCCGCATATCTCTCCCTCCAGCCGCGGATTCTTAGGCAGTGATCAGATCGGTTTACCCCCTCGTGCTTCTCTCGGCTTCCTCTCAGAGATCTCATCCGGCTTCATATTTTAGCCAATACTCTGATTCGGACTCCCTTTCCGAGCGAAGAGTTTTCAAGCCAAAGTCTTGCTCTTGAACAGCGACTTCCGTTATTAGAGTTCTCGTTCTTTCTTCGAAAGTAAGCTGAGCGGCGGTTGATGCTCTTCTCCTGAGCTTTCATAAGTATTCTTAATACTTCCTGAATACCGACACCCAACCCCCCCCCCTTTAGGATGAGGAACACTCACTTCTTTTCGGCCTCCTCCTCTCTTTCCAAGAGAGAGGGCGCTCGTCCTCGACCTGTCCGGGCGCGTCGGCCCCTCAGAGCGGAGTGAGCAAGGCACTTTTTTTTTCGAGGCCGGATTCTAGGAGCCTTTTTTTTCCCGATCCCTCGTTTTTCTTTTTCCTCCCCATTCTTGATTGTAGCTCTCTTCACTTGTCCCCCAACTCTGCTTTGCGTGAGGAACGTAGCTCCGCCCGGGAACTTCTAAGAGGGTGAGGGTTCTTACATCGGCTTGCTTCTTCTCCCTCCTCGTGCTACCCCCCTTGAATCCCCCCTTAACTGTACGTGTTGCGCCCCCTTAGTCTTAGGTTCGGTGCCGAGCTCCAGCGGCAGCGGTCTCCTGCTCATCTTCCCCTGACCTTGTTTTGTAGGATTTCCCCCCCAATACAGCCTTCTCTCTGACCCTGAACGTCGAATTTTGGCGCTTGTGAGTGTGAAGTCGAGAGAGACCACGAACGCTTTGAAGACCCTTGAAGAGCAGGACTTTTCCTCCCACGCGTCGTTTAACCTTGGGGGTTGTCATTCTAGAGAGCTCGTTCGTGTTTTCTGTATCGCCCGGCCGCTTTCGCTAGCGGCCCCCCCCTTTCCTAAGGAGACCCGACCCGGCATCGACTATGGTTATGTATTTCGCTGCCGACTCGTCCCAATTTACTCAATACCACATGGCAGAAACCTTGGACGACGTCAACTGCGCTGCCCTTCTGCAGAAATTATAGGTTTCCCAGGAGAGGTCTTTCTTGTATAGCCTCATTGTGAGAGCTGCCTTCACTTCATCTCAACATGGGGGCTTATTTTCTAATGTCTTGAGGTAGGCCTTCCGCTTGTTTGCTTTCTTGAGATTCATTCTCTTCAGGACCGCCTGAAATCATGGCTAACCTCCGGCCGACTTTTTGTACTAGGGGCGGAGCTTGTTGGGGGAGCTGAAATTTAAATGGTTTGGATTTAGGCTATCTTCTCTCCAAAATAATGAAAATATGAGGCCTCGATGTTTCCGAAGGAGCTGTCCTAGGTTCTTTACCGTACCCGACCTTCTGAATAGAGACATCCCGCAAAACCCAACCCCCCCCCCCCCCCCCCCCCCCCCCCCCAACCCCACACCAGGTGCCCAGCCCCCCCCCCCCCCCCCCCCCCCCCCCCCCCCCCCCCACGTTCCCCCCCCCCCCCCCACCGTGCTCCTCTCGTAGTCGAGGCCTTTATCGAACCCCTCCCACGCAGAAGCGGTTTATCGTAACGAAAATCCATGAAAGCGTTTAGTCCTGAACTTTCTCTTCCAGTTTTCACAGCGTTCGCTTTTTCTGAAGGGGCTGATCTGGCTATCCTATCGAGCCGTTTTTTACTAGAAGGGCCTCTTCGTAAGGAATGGTTGATGTGCCGCCTTTCTCGAACCAATTCGTTCATAGATTCTGCCCGGCTTGGACCGGAAGGTTAGTATTTTTTCTCCAGTTCATCCCTGAATGTCGGGTGTCTGATATGATTATTCTTATGAAAGGCAGCCCCCTTTAGACGTCTCCTGTGAATTTGATTCCACATCCCTTTCCTTATTCTCTTCTCGCATAACTGGTCCCTTTGCAGGTCCTCTAACTCTCGTAGGAGGCCGCCAGATGGTTTTTTTCCTTGTACCTCCTCCGCTGAAGGCTTCTTCCTCGAGAGGTAGTCCCTGCACTTTCCGATACCGGACCGAATCGTTTTTCCAAATCTTAGGCCGTCAGAGCGCGCCAGCTTTCCCTTCCAAAAATTTTCTTCAAATCCACACCTTCGATTCTCCCCCCCCTTCCCTTTTTTGACCACCCCAATTCCATAAATTTCTCTGACTCAGCCTTTTACTCCTTGATCTCTCTAAGAGCCGTCCTTAATAACCCCCTTCCCCTGAGTGCTTCCCCTGGAAAGCCACCCGAGTGTGACTCCCGCCCCCTATCTTCCCCGTTGTAGGATGACTTTTCTTCTTGCCCTTTTTGCCCGCTAAAGACTTCCAGCGTAGCATTGGCCCCCCGTGATAGTTCCTTCTAACCCCTTTTTCATCCTCTTCCCCGTCATTTATACTTTCTTCTGAGGTGCCTCACTCCTACTTTTCAACAGGTGAACTTATCTTAGTGGTCCTCATTCACTTGGAGTAGGCATCCTGCTTCCCTAATTGTAGTTGTTTATCCACAAGTTAGATTCTCCCTCCTCTTTGTGTCCTTTCGTCTCTCTTCCCTTCGCCTCTCCGGCTCTGCTTGACTGGAGTTCCCTCGGGTTCCTTCTTAGGCGGTTAAGCCCTGAGCTGCCGTTTCTTTCTTATGTTTCCGATTTAGAACAGGCGAGCTATGCTTTCCTGACTTCTATTTCCACGCGTCGAGACAGGCATGTTTTGTTTTTTGGTTTTTTCAACTTTTTTGCGGATAACAGCCTTTTTTGCCCTTGACGAAAGCTTCTTATGGGGATGACGTCCCCCCCTCATCCCTGATAAAACCTGGTCTTGGGCGCCTTTTAGAAGAAAACTTTTAGACCTTCCCTTTCAGTTCGGTAATCACCACACAACCCCCCTGACCTGTACATTCCGTCCTTGATGTCGGCGGAAAGGCCTCACACGTAGCGTCTGTCTGGAAAGTTATCCGCAAGGCTCGTTTTTTAAATTTAGTTCTCTCCGACTGCTGGTGATCGCTCTCTCTTCTTCCGGTCACGACCTGCCATGCTCTAGGCTCCCTAGCGGAAGAAATAATCCCTTGGACGAAAAAACGGTCTTTTCGATTTTTCTGACCTTCCATATATATATGTCCCCCGTTTTTTTTTCTAGTTCCTTTCAATCGCTTCACGGGCCTCACCCTCCCCTTCAACTTGGCGCCTCTCCTTTCCTTTCTTGTAGAATCGACAATAGTGACCAGACTTTCAACGCCGCTCGATAAACCTCATTCAGGCCCTTCACTTCCTGCCCTTCCCCCAATTCCCTCTTTTGCCTTCTTACCTTCCGACCTTCTTGTGTTTAGACTTGTCTCGGAACGTCTCGTCTGGATAGAGGGTTTTGGGGCGTGGCTCAACAAAGGAATTTCTTTCCCTCCCCGGCTCTTCTAAACCCTCTCGCCCACGCGTCTGTTTTTGATCAGGTTCGGGTGTGCCCTCCATACCAAGCGTTCAGACCCCAAAAAGCTTCAGCAAACCTTTTTTCTTGGACCCCCTCTTCTGTCCTTCTGAAAACGGGGGTCCGACTGCACGTACCGGTCCTTCCCTTAATTGAAAACTCATTTGAAAGGCTAGTTATATCCTTTTTATTCCCAAACCCTTTATAAAGAATGTCCCTCTAGTGGTTTGACTCCCTCCTCTTGCAATTAACTCCCATAGCAACCCCTGAGACGTTCGTCGGCGATCTTTCCACATCCCTGAAAAAACGACGAGAAGGCTCCTGTCTGGATCACAACCCCCACTTTCTCCTCCCGATGCAGTGCTGCCACATTAATTCCTTCGATCAGTTCTGTCAAGGAGATCGTCTGCAAGAGTCAACCCTGAAGGAGACCTATCTTTCCTAGCTGAAAGAAAGTCCACTTTCGATTCAGCCCTATTTCCCTGGACCTTCTTTCCTAAGAGTTCACAAAGCCAGATCTTTTAATTCTCCAAGCCCATCCTCTAAACATGGTCCTTCTAAAGAGGTGCCCGCCTTTTAGTCCCCTCCTTTGTGAGAAGAACTCCTTTGTCCTCGAGCGCGGGCAACTTCCTTTTAAAGTCTCTTTTCCCTGATGGACATGGGAGACATTCGTCAAAAAATCGTATAGACTGATGTTTGATGTGCACTTTCTTCTTTTTGAATCTAGCTTCTCCTGTGCGTTCTCAGAGTTTTAGGACACCCCCCCTATTTTATTCGTTATCCCCTCCTCGATTTCATCTCCGCCCGAAAAAGAGGTCGCGTCTTTTCACTTTCTCCCCAACAGCTGTAGACTACACCTCGATTTCCCCTTCCTCGTTCCTTCGAAGCAGACTAACCGGCGCCGCTCAACAGGGATTGGCGCATCCCAAATTCCGGTATACTTCGACAAAGCGTCTGTGAAGACTACATCCAGAAAAAGCAGTTCCTTTCCTTTTTTCCATTTTCAGGCCGATCTCGACTAATGCTTCAGAAGGGACATCTATGCATGGTTATAGATAGCTGCCACCCCTTCCCCTCCCTCGACTTTCATCCACTTCTTCCCGTAGTTTAGATACCTTCAGATAACCGAAATAGTTCACTTTAGGTGACTCTTTCAAAGATTCCAGCTTCCTTGTCTCCCCTTTCTCCCTTGAGGTATGCGCCGCCTCTGAATTTGCGTTACGCCTTCCCTCTAGGAGTTCAATATTTTTGTTTCAAGTGCCTCCTCTGCCGGCGCCGCCCCTCGCTCCCCCTTATAAGGTAGCCTTTTCTAATGAAGACCTCTCGCCGGCGGTCATCCCCTCTCTGGACAGCGGAGGCTATTTCCCGTATTGCCGACCCGAGGATTGACTCGTTTCAAGTCCTCCCATTCTCATCGCAATGCCCCTTCCAATAGCCACACAAGCGCCATGAACTTAAACTCTTCCTGCAAATCCATTCCTTTTGAGCCGTTGCTTTTCCTCACCCATCACTGAGAAATCCTTTTTAAAATACTAGGACGTTCTCTCCTGCGCGATAATTTTTTTTCGTTTAAACGTAGGCCAATTTTTTTTTCGGCAATAAGCGGGCCTTCCGGCAAGTAGAGTGCCTTCGTCGGCAGCCTCCTTCCCCCATGCTCCCCTCTCATTCTTTAGTTCTCCTCCGAAGTCGTCCATAGACTCGACAACCAAGAAGGACTGAGACTCTATAAACACTCTCCCCAACAATCCGCTTCCTCCTCTTAACGCGACCCTTCCGCAGACTGGTCCGAAACGGACGTCGCCGAGGGCGTCAAAACATAGGTTTGGTCTAGACCCCCCCTAGACTTTACCAACGGTCACCTGCACTTCGGATTCACGCCCCTGAATGTATTTTTACCTACACCCATCTATTCCGACATTTTTTCTGACCCGGACGAGGACCACTATGCACCCCCGCCCCCCTCCTTACTCCCTTGGTTTGCACACCGTTCTTGACAGACGTTGATTCACGGAGAGCCCCCGAGGAGTTTTTGAACTAAGAAGCCCTTCCCCCATCAACTTTATTCTCCGGTCTCCTAAGTCTACTGTTCTCGCTGACAAATTCATCTACAATGGCCTCGACCTACAATGCCTCACCCCAGTTAGATTATGCTATCTTCTCCCCCCCGATCGCTTTTTTCCCTTGAATTCGACTTGCCTTGTCATCACATCCTTGAACTGCCGCGTCGCCGGATTAGAAAAGGGGCCTTTAGCGCCAGCTCGCTTTGTCCCCTTTGCACTTCCCTTCGAAATGGACCCCCTCGTGTTTTTCATAGAGCCTTTCCTGGTAAGGCGAGCCGACGCATCTTTTTCCCGCGAAGATCGGTGCACCATAAACCGCAGTCCGTTTGGCGCATAACACCTTCTTCCATCTTCATTCCCCCCGGAGTCCTTTCATAGGATCGAGCCATCTTTTTTTTCGATTTCGATTCTTCCCTATGTGTCTCTCCGAGTATGTCTTTTTTAGAATTGAAGCTTTTTTTTTTTATTTTCTTGTTTTTTTTATCCCCCCGCCCGCTGGCAGGAACGGAGACGCTCTAACCTTTTAAGCTTTTTCAACTAAAATCTTCTTTCTGAGGGGAGTTCACCGGATCATTAATGGGCCGGCGCTTTCAGGGCGTGGATGCCCGGCCGTATGGTCCCTCTATGGCTTAAGAACACTGACCTTTAGACGTTCGGCCCCACCTCTCGCTCGGCTCCCGCGAACTCCTTTCCACTTCCCTCCCCCTTGTTGTTTAGGAGATCTCTTCTTCTTCTCTTTTTTGACGAACGGGCGAGACTCCTTGTCGTAAATCCATCCGAATCAGCTTCCCCCTTTCCTCCCTTTTGGTTTTTTCATCGCGAAGGTGATAAAAGACCCTTGGGAAACTCCAGACCTTTTTTTTCACCTCCTCAGCGAGTGATTCCCAGATCGGTTTCCCCAATAGTCGTTTGCTCGTTCCAGGACATGCTTAGAAATACCGGTTAATATTTCGCTCCAGAGGATGACAATCCTCTTATTTCGGCAAATAGGGCGTTTGCCGCGCTCGACCCCCTCCCCCTGGATCCCTCTCGATTGAACAGCTCCTCCCTTCAGGGTTTTAGACGGCGTTTGTTTTTTTGAAAGTTTCCGAGTCCTCTTTTTTTTTTTCTTCCCCAGCTCCTCCTTTGAACTCCTTCATGCATCTGCGGAATCCTCCTTGGGCAATCACGCGGGCCTCTTTTATCGAACCCCTCGCCGCGGGCCCTAAAAGGCTGTTCTTGGGTCGAAGCCTTTTTCGAGGAATTTCCCTGGATTGTTGGTCTATTCTATGTTTGCCGGCTCGCACCTTCTTCGCGTGGGAGAACATCGAACGGGCCTTGTAGTAGAGTCTTTTCATTGGACCCCCCTATTTTCCCCTTCGACGTATTACGTAGACCGTGACCCTCCTGAATTCCTCAGAGGTTGATTGGTTGCGGTTCTTTTTATTTCAACCGTGGAGAGAAGGGAAGCCCCCGTCATTACTTCGTGTGAGACCCCTCTGATCCTCAATTGTTTTTCCGCGGTATTCCCCCTCAGTTCCCTCTATAATAGATCATAGGAGTCCGCGTTGTAGGGGATCAAATAACCTTAGTAGTGACCCCCTCCAGTAGAATTGTGGGTCTTGTGCAGTTTTTTTTCTACTTCCCTAGCACTTAAGTTTTGTCGACCCCAGACGCCTTTCTTACTAATTTCGGAGTTCCCTTTCTTATGGGGTTACCTCAGAGGAGAGGCGTTGAGAGTGTTGATCTTCCCTTTCTGACGCGATAAGGGGAGCCGATCGGGCGATACCTGCTGTCCCCTGGGACGTCCCGAAGGGTTAGCTGCTTCTCGGCCCGACTGGTGAATCCTGCCCCTGCTTTCAACCGCGGGACCTTTTAAGACGTTTTTCCGGGCGCCCCTAAAGGAGATCTTTATTTGCCCTCGTCTTTTCTTCTGTCTCGACGCTCCTTGTTTTCGACGTACGGTCATTATCACCCCTTGAAAACGTCTTTGCGCCTTTTGTCTTCTTCTGAATTTTTTTCTCCTCTGTTTTCGATTCTTTCTCCTTGGCCGATTTCTGAAATAATGTGAGTCTTCCGAGGGACGTTAGGCAACTTCTTTTACTTTCCCCCTCCCTCCCCCCCAGTTCTTATGTCCGCCTTCTTTTCTTCTAAAAAGGTATTCCGGATAGTCCTCACAGGCGAGTCCCTTTTCGCGGTCTCCCCCGAGTAGAGGCACTGTACCCACCACTATTTTTCTCAGCTGTTGAATTCTTACTCACAAGCCTCCTCTGAAGGGCGCACCGAAATTTCTAAGCGCTTCCCCTCAATCCTCCCTCTCGTCTCTTAGGTAAGTGTCCCCTTCCTGCGTATACCCCCCCCGGAAGGGCCACACCATTAGTGATGGCCGTTTCGGCTCGTTAGCGCCCAGAGACATCTCTAGAAGTCGTTCGGAGGGCTATCGGCTCGGCTCCCAGTCCTTCAATGGAAACAGGCAGGCCTGTCGGGTTTCTTTCTTGGCGAAGCAGGCCGCTCGAACGTGCAAGCCTGAACCTGTATTTCTGAGGCCCCTTCGTAAGTTATTTTTTGGTATTTCTTCGAGGGCCGGCATAGAACCTCGTAGGAGTCTACTTTGGGTTGACGACTTCCACCCTACGCGAAAGAAGGCTGGATTTTTCCTAGAGGAGCTGATCGTTCCGGCGACATTCTAATCTCCCGTTTCTCCTAGGGTCCCTGAACTCTTCGGCTCCTTTCGAGCTCCAGTCTCACAAAAGAATAGCGGTTTTAAAAAAGGCCAAGGTTAACGACCTTTTAGGTAGGCCCCCCCCCCTTCAATCACATCTAGCTTTTTCCTCATTTATCTCTCCCTGTAAGAGCGCTGAGTCACCCCGATAGTCTAGGAAACTGGCCCCCCCCCGCCTCTGCAGCACTCCTATCTCTCGGAATTGTAGGATGACGAGGCGTTTCCAGGCTAGCGTCTCCTTCCAGCGTCGAACGCTTTTTTCACCTCGCTCACCGTATTCGATAGATTCTCTCACCCTCTTCTACTTCATTAATTTCTGTTCCCCTGCTGCAGGCCTCTAACTCTCCCAGTACCTTAATATTCTATTCATGAAGTTGTCGCGTAGTTTTCACACTTCCTCTTACTTGTGAATACTACAACCTTTATAGAACTTTCTTTTCTTCTTCCCCCCCACCTTCTCCTCTTCTCTCCTTGGCGAATTTAGATCCTTTTCTTCCTGTTTGCCGGGGTGAGATTTCTGTCAGAAACACGTAGAGCTTTTGCTCGATGACGTTTCACATAAATGGCGAGACTTTCCCGCTTTTCATTACTTTTTTTTTTTTCCCCTTCTTCGGTTTTTTTCCATGTCCCTTTGTCTTCGGTTTCGGGGCATAATGATTTTTGGATACAAGACTTTCGTTTTTTTAGACAGATTGCCTCCTTGCTTCGTTCCCCCTAGTCTAATACTTGCCCACCCGTCTTGGCTCCCTGGCGTGAGAACCCTCAAACGCCGAAGGAATTGTCCCTTCCGTATGTATAAAAGAACCCCCCGATAACTTTGGTCCTCCGTTAGAGACTTCTCTTCCAGGCTCTTCCCAACGTAGGGCTGTTCCCCGTTAAGTCCGTCCTTAAATCCTTTGTCTTTTCGACTGTGGCTTGCTGGGGGGTAGCTTCTTCGTTTCCCCCTCATTTCTAGGAGACCTTCCCCCAATCCGAATAAAAGATCTTTGAGGTCGACAACCTGTTAGTGCGGCCGTTACCTCAAATCCTTTTAATCTTCCCCTTCCCTGTCTTTAAGACTGGAAATCGCCCCCCCGGCCGACACCAAAAAGACAGTTTGGCACCGACTGGGGATTATTCTATTTGCAGGTCTCCCGTAGCATGCATCTTCTAGGCCGAGTTTTCGATCACTTTCCTCACACTGCTCAAGGAATTTGAGAAATACTTTTTGTCGTGACTCTCCGAAAGAAGCTTTCTTTCTTCCTTCCCCTAAGGGAGCCTTGAAACGTGCCCCCCACTTTCCCTAGGGGTTTGTTTTTTCGTGTATTGACCTTAACCCCTGGATTTCCATTCCTAGGCGTTTGCTTTTTAAAAACGATGCGCCACAAGACGCCTTGAACAGGTTTTCTCCCGGGGTTTGCCCTTCCAATACCCAAGTTTCCCAGATTGAAAAGGGCTCACAAGTCTGGCAGCAGGGTCCCCCCTTCTTGTTGCGGGTTTTAAAGCATAGACTTTTCTGAAATGCATGTCCGGTCACGGACTCCTGAAAGGAAAAGCTCTTCCAAAAGTAATAGCCCTTTCCAGCAAGGGTCCAACCTTTTAGACAAGACTGGCCCCCTCGTTTTTGACCTTTTCCCCTTAAAGAAACCCTGGAAATCCAGTAAGCCATTAATGCGCCGTATCGGCGCTTCTCGATTATAGGCCTTTCCCTCCACTAACCTAGAGGCCTACTGAGGATCACAAATCACCCTTACTTGACTTCTCTTCCACTTATTTCGAGACTACGTATCAGTGGCCGAAGGTAGACTGTCAAGACTCCCTCCCTAAATTGTCCTTTTTATGACGTTACGCTTCTCTTGCCAATCTTTTCCGTCTAGATAAAGATGCTCTCGTTGAGAAGCTGTTAGACCGAGGCCGCTACCAAGGGAAAATCCCGCCTCACCTCCACCCCTCCCTTCTAAAATGGGGTTTTTTGCCCTCTCCAGAGACCTCAATTTTTTCGACTCTTCCCGGTGATGACGAAGAGTGTCACGAGGCGCGTCCCCAAGGATAAAGTTCCATCGTACGATGGATTTCGGGCTCCCTGGCAAACACTAACTTTTCCTCCTTGTATGGCCGCTCTTCTCCTCTCTCGATGTTCGGAGCTAGGAGAGTCCTTCCCCCCCCGAGTTAGGGCCCGTTCCTCTGTTAGAATGTAACCATGTGACCCCTATAATCTTACCGGAAGCAGCTCCGAGTAGGCTTTTACCCGAAACCCCGAGGAGGGTCTCCCCATCCCTATCTCTTTTCTTGACCCCTATTCCAGTTGCCCCCCTTAAATCGCATTATTAAAAGGGATTGAGAAGAACAATCGTTCCCTAAGTTCGACCCCTCAGGCCGGTAGAACCCTGTTTTCCCCCCTTCTTGCAGGTTGTCCTAAGCGGAAGAATTTCCTTCCCATCTCCCTACACTTTTCCACGAAGGTCCCTCCTATTGACGCGTTTATCATAGCACGGCTCAAGGCATGCAAACGGCGCCCTTTTGCAAGGCCTTGCGATCTTTTGATAAAACTCCTCGAACTTCACTAGTAGTCCTCTCCTCCGGCCCCTTAATTTTTCAATTTTGGGCCCCTTCCCCCAGGTATGCCTTCGCGAAGGCTTTGGCCGCACGTACAAGATCTTTCCCTGTGTTAAATATGTTGGTTGTCTGGATCCCAGTGTCTCTCTCGTCGCGCAGGCGTTCTCCTTTAGGCCTCGAGAGCGTTTCTGTCCGCAATTGCTGGTCCCCCTAAGGAGTCCACTCGGGCTCGTATTTCATCCTCTATTCCGATCCCCCCTATTTTTTCTTGATTCAAATATAGGGACGACTCGACTCATCGCAAATGCCATCAGCCCCCCTTCGTTCAGCCCCTTTTTCACACTTTCTACTCCTTCATGTTTTTTTCAATTCCGACGTCCGATCCCCCAAAATTATCCGCGAGACTCAGGCTCCCGCCTGGTTCCTGGCGCGATATTTTCAGATATCATCTTCGTTTCTGCAATTTCAAGAGGTTCTCGGCCCCCTTTCCCTCAGGTAGCGTGAATCTATTTGGAAGCTCCCGGAGAGACACATGCTCCCGGCGACCTCTTCGCAGCTGCCTTCCCCGATTGTCCGCTCGCCCCCCCCCAGAAGGACGCGACTTGGGCAGATCCCCCGAGAACCGACCCCTCTAAGATTTAAGCTATTAAAATGAACCCAGAGAAATGGCCTTCGTCCCTTAACGGACGGCCTCTGCCGAGGCTGAAAAAATCGGTTTACCCTCACTATCTTCCTTGAAAACGGCCCAATCTCCAAACTGCAATTCTCGTTGAAGGTTTTTCTTCCTATTTTTTCAAAATCCCTACCCTGATTTTACGCATATCGCTGATCCGCCCGGCCTTCGAGCCTTACCTCCTTCAATCCTCCTTTTCAAAAGTTACCTGTCATCTTGGAGCACGGCGCTCAAGACTTCGGTTCTAGCCACAGGCTTTTTGCAAAAATAAACTTCCCGTCTCCCTTGCGGTATAAGGTCACCTCTCCAGCCACCTTCATCTCCAAAATGGCACCTCTCCCTACTCCAACGTCGGGACCAGTGAGACTTTGATTTCCCCGCAGAAGAGCATTATGAGTCCGAATAATTCCCTTGATCACCCCTCCTTCGCAGGCTTCAGAGAAGATCCTCCTGGCTTGAGACTTCAGCAAGATTTATCGTCAATCTCGCAAAGGGCATTTACTTCTTGTTCTACCATCGGAGGGCCGCCATCCACATGTACGCGTTTCCGGCAGTCCATCAAGCCTGCTTGATTCCGACATGATATGGAAGTCACTTTTACAATCCCTCGTTCTTCGATCTAAGAATCATCCAAGCTCCCCTATCCCCTAGCGATTTTTTAACTCGGATAGAGTCTGGCGTAGAGCGTTTTTTTCTGCTAGAAATTTATTGGCCAATAAGCGTATGTCCCTCGCTGGGGAAGCAGAACCTCTTTGTATTTCCCTCTCGCTTTCCTCTGAGTCCTAACCCGAGCCTATTGGGAAACCGTCCGCTTTTTGCTGAAAATCGTTCAGACCCTTTTAGTTAACCGAGGAGCTTCGGTGGCCGGAGAGCTGTGTCCGTGTATGAAGGAAGTTCTCTTTCAATTTCTTTTGTTCTAAGAAAAGGTACTGACCTTCTGTTTCATTTACTGCGTTCCCCAGCGC
>Ga0179591_1332826_pt1 | contig 19233 bp, 21 predicted proteins | sample CZOMad2_1_08_16f_FD_182891 | JGI IMG/M metagenome (GOLD analysis project Ga0179591, IMG submission 182891) | Vadose zone soil fungal communities from Angelo Coast Range Reserve, California, USA - CZOMad2_1_08_16fungal (PacBio error correction) | ecosystem: Environmental > Terrestrial > Soil >... | reverse complement strand
TTCTGGTCCTTTCCGGATCTTGTTCCTTCCTGTTTTTTTGGCCCTTTCTAGGTGTCGTTCACGAGGAGGACATTTCCGCAACCCCACTCCACTTCGCCGTCCAGATGGCCTCGACTTGTTGTTTTTCCGGTGATATTGTTTCTTTTTTCGGTATGGCGATTCTGTCGTTCGCGGGCCATAGTTCATGCCCCTCCTTCGGGCGGAGACCACCACGAGATTCTTGCTTCTTGTTCGCTCACTCTTCTTTTTACGAGCTTTCCACGGGATTTTTGCCGACCCCTGGACTTGGATGTGGAGGTACATCGACAGGACCATTTTTGCCCCGCGGCTTAGTTCCTGAGATCGCACCTCTTCTTTTGCCCGCTTCTCTTGGGTCTTTTCCCTTGAGGTTTTCCTTTTCGCGCGTATTTAGACACGGGGATTTGTTCCGTGTTCTTTCGACCCCGCTTCGTCGATTCCTTCCCTTCTTTCTCCTCTCAGTGTTTTTTTTTGCCTGTGCATGTTTACTGGCATTAGGTGTCTGCCGCGGATGTTTCTCGTTGATCACGAAACGCTCGCCGTGGTTTGCAGTTCCGGTCGCTCGCCTCCCTTCCGCCGATGGCTCTCCCGGATTCTCTGCCCCCATTCTGTTGGATGATCTAGAAATCGTGATCTTCGGGCTTTTTCAGTGGTGGGGTAACGTCTCCCTTGACGGATTTATTAGGCTTTCGCCAGCCGCCTCCTTTTTAAAGTTCTTTGCAAACCCTTGCTGCCGACTGCATCTTAGCTCCAGTCGTAGGGGATGGCAGGGGTTTTTTTGACGTTCTTTGTTTTCTTTCTGGCTTGTATTTCCCCTCAGGTCTTCTTTGTGTGTCCCCCTTGCCGCGTACTTTGTGCACGCCCCAAGACCGCGCGCCCAGGATCACCCTTTGCTTTTCTCCCTTTTATACAGTATCCTTGCTTTGCCCCCCCGATCGCCCCTTGGGGACGATCTTTACCATGTTGTCTTTCTTCCCCTCCCCCCCCCAGTCGGCCGTGTTTCCTTCGTTTCTGAATTGGCGTCGATTCGACGCGTCCTCCCCGTGACCACCACGCCCCTTCTGTTTTTCTCTTGCCGGCACTCCCCCTTTCGCCCAACCGTCCGCTCTGCCACGAGGCTGCGTCTCCCCAGGTTGGCTATAATTCTTCTACGACACTTCTTCTTCCCACCTCTCCGCGGCTCCCCCGCGGACGACAAAAAACCGAGTGATGGCAGCACGATGCCGGTTTCGCATCCTATTTCTTTTCCCCCCTTTCCGGCCGTTTGCCTTTTCTTTCACTCTCCCGCGCTTTGTGGCCGGGGCGGTTTGGCCAAAGCGCCTCGATGCGGTTCCTTGCCATTATCTTTCCCAAGAGTTCCCTTTGACCCCCCCCCCCCCTTTTTTCGCAGCGAATCCAGCCCGGCAAGTGAAGCCTGGCTTTTGGTCTCGGTTGTTTATTTTGGGCCATTTGAGGAAGGCATGTCGCGGCCCCTCGGACGTTCGAGCGATGCTTCGGTCCGTTTTTTTTTTGTTCTCCCCTCTTGTTTCCGATCTCATTTTTTTTTTCGTAAGCGGATGACTTGGACACCAAAACTCCCGTCTGAAGGCTTTCCCTTCTTCTTTATTGGCTTTCTTTTCTCCATTCGGTTTTTCCCACAGGGGCTTTTGGCGGGCGCATTTTGTGTGGGCCTTGGAGCGTGTGCACGGCCTCTTTTTCCGTCGGTCTGTCCTCCATCTCTTTGATTCGTTCGTGCCTCGTCTCTGTTAGGCCCCGATCGTCCGCGGAAAAGGTCTTGCCGGATTGTCGAGGGCGGTGGCACCCTGCGCTTTTTTCTCCCTTATTTCTCTTTCTCCTGCATCTCGCCCTCTCTTCTCCAACTGTTCTTTTTTTTGGTAGACGGTTGCGCCTCTGCAGCTCACCCTAGATGGAGATCCTAATATCTTGGGCCTGATCGGCCCGTCGCTCGGGGTTGAGCAGTGTTTGCTTTTTTTCGTTTCTTCCTTGTATTGTCTCGTCCCTTTTTTTCAAGTTCCCTCTTTTTCAGGTTAATTTGGCGTTTTCCTGAACTTGGCCATGCGTTTTTTCATAGGCGTCGTAGGCTTCACGTGACATGAAAATTTTCGGCTGAGCTCTCCTTTTTGCCTCGGTTCGTTCTCTTTAGATTCATCGTTTCCTTTTTTTTTCTCTCGTTTACGATTAGACCTCTGTGCCCTTCATGGTTTTCCCGTCGTCCGTTCAGCGGCACGCTCTCCAGGCTGAGGGTAGTCACGAGAGGCGCAAGACTGATTCCAATTTGTCCTTCTTGTTCACGAATTTCCTCCCCCTCTACTCGCCTTTCTCTTACGTCGGTCTTCCGAGTTCGGATACTCTTCTTCATCCCTCTTGGTGAGAGAGATGGATTCCTCATTAATACTCGTGGAAGTCGTACGCTTCGCGGTCTTATTACGCCGGGTTTTTTCTGACTTCCCCCGGGCCCCCTCCCGGAATCTTTTTTTTGTTCGGTGCGCTCCCCCTTTCTCTGGTAGTTCCGCTGTCCCTTTCTCAGGTCACCCCGAAGGGAACGCCCAGTTCCTCCGCTTCGGCACCGATTTTAATCTACCTCACCCCTATTAGAATCCTTCTCCGTTGGCGGTTCTTTGCTGCTCAGCCTTTTCCTGGTCCTTTTCGACGTGGCCACGTCTTTCCTCCCTATTACAAACCGATGCTGGCATGGCAAAGTTCCTCCGCGCAGGACGGCCCAGGAACAGGGCGGGTCTGGCGCAAGCGGGCCTTTCTAAACTTAGATACCGACCTTCCCATAGCGCATGCCCCACCCTATTTCCTTCCCGGCGTTTCCCTTCCGGCCTCCCTGAAGAGTGATATCCATGCGCAAGCAGGAGTTAGCCTTTTTTCGCCCAGACCGTTTCCCCAGCAGCTATTTGTGCCGCTGGCGCGCTCTTCAAGCCTCGATAGGGTTCTCGGCAAGGGTGTCCCTTTTCTCTACAAGTTATCTTTCTTTTCTGTTCGTTCTCCGCGGACGCTGAGATCAAAGCCTCATAATTGAGGTTTGAACAAGGACTTGTGGCCCTTCCTTCCCCGGCAGTTTCCCTCCCCACCCCCTTCTCCACCCGAGCTCCCCTGGTTTCACGGTTCTTCCTGCAAAGGGCCGCTGAGCCGGCCAAGACTAAGAATCCTGCTTTCTTCCACGGGTTTTTTTTTCATAGGTCGTTCCCTTTGCTCTTCGCCCCTTTTTTTCTCCCCCCTCCACTTTCTCCACGGACCGGATCGGCGACATCGACTCACGCCGCGCGTGTTTGTGTCGTACTTTGCCTCCCCATTCCCGCTCCTTTAAGACCTCTCCCCCCCCTCGCTGCTGTTGCTGTCTTTCCTATTCGCGCCAAGGTTTCCGGTCTCATTCTTCGAACCAGTCCGTGGACCCCCTTTGCGCGCATGATTCTTCCTTTTGGCCCCCCCCTGACCAGGCCTCCACCTTAGCGCGGTTTTCCGGACAAGGCCCAGGTATTTATGCCTCGGCGTTCCGTTTTTTTCATCTCTTATTTTCGCTCCCCCCCGGAAGTTCACGCGGTTTTTCGGCCTGATGGTGCGAGCCTCGGCGAGTTGTTATTATTGTTTTCGTGCTCGGTTCTTTGCGTTGGGCAACTTTTTTCTGCTCCCTTTTTTTTTCCCTCGGGTACGGTTTCGTACGCTTTCGTGAAAGGACGTCCACGAGAAGCTCTGTATCGGAGGTTGTTGGGAATTCCCCGATCCCCGTCATTGACCTCTCTTCTCTCAGGTTTTTCGTACGTTCTTGGGGATGGTACCCTGATCGACAACCTTTAGATCGCCAACACCGTCATCGGCACCTATTTCTTGTCCTTTTATCTCCGGTCACCCTATCCTCTGCTTCTTGATGGGCGGCCAGCCGTGTGGCGGACCCCCCTTACAGTCTTCGGGAACCAAGGGCTCAGACGTTCCTCCCCATCTGAAGTTCTCCCGGACCCCCCTCCCTTAATGCTGTCTTGCCGTCTTCCTTTATTGCAGCGGTGCCCCCTACATCTTTAAGCGCGTTTTTGGCGCCAAACTCCCTCTTCCAGCTTCCTTCTCCCCCCCCTCCTTAGGGCTCCTTTTCAATATTTTCTCCGGCTCCCACACGCGAATTGCAGATGAATCTTTCCCCTTCCCTTTTTTCGTTTTTTCTCAATCACCTGGCTACTCCGGCGAGTAGTTCGTTTCCAACGAGAACATGCGCTGACACAACTTTTTCTGTCGCGTCCCCCCCACTGCTTGATGCTGTTCTTCCTCTGCTCTCCCAGGGTCGACGGTCGAGAATACTTAGTAATTTTCTACGGCTACCGCGCCAGGACTCCCTGCTGAGTTCTGCCGATCGTTTCTACGTCCTTTTAGCCCCGGTCCGTGGAGATGGCCCACATCAAGCAGCTCCAGGGTTTCTAACCTCCCGTCGACCATCTCTGACCCCGGTATTTTTCCTTACCTTTCCTTCCCTTAAACCTCTTCTGGGTTTCGCAAGAGTCCCCCGTTTGGAAGAGAGCGGCCTGCCGATGTAATTTTTTACTCCTCGGCCTCGTGGACAAGTCTCTCTTTAACTACTCCCTTCCTTCTGTGGCTGTTTGCTTTTTCTGATGTCCCTTTTTTCGACCATAACTCCTGACCGGCACATCACCCCTCGCCTCCGATCATGAAAGCCGCATTCTTTCCTCCTACGTTGTGAGAGAGAGCCCAGGATCGAGTTTTTTTTCTTTTGACTTCCTGCTCGGTTCTCCTTCTTCCACACGCCCCTTTTGACCAACGTTTTTGTTTTTTCCTTCGAAGGTTTTGCGGGTGCGCTTTTGGCCACGTTTAGTCCTCCTCTTTCTTTGCTCGGCGCGGCCTCTTTCCTGCCCACCGACCTCGGCGAGAGACAACGAGCTTATTGCATCTGTCTCCATCCCGGCGAGTCTCATCTTTCCCTGTGAGTGTAGGACACCATGGCTCTGTTTTCGGTGGAGTTTCATTCCCCCACCCCACTTCCCGTTTTTTCTCCCGTCCTTCTTAGGAGCCTCAAAGCGCTTTTCCGTTCCGTGCACGAGGTTGCGATTGCTCTTTTCGCTCTTTCTACCCCTTTATTCGGCATTTTATTCGCGAAGTTCCCGTTGGGTTATCCATTTAGTCCCTTTCTTTTGCGGGCAGGTTTACTTCTGCTTCGGTTTTCCCTTCCGCGGCTTTTTTTTCTCGTTGGATATCCTCAACTCCCTCCCGTCGGGTTCGGTGACGGTGCCTTGTGGACCGCCTTTACCGGCATTTCCCTTCCCCCGTGTGATCTTTTATGATCGGAGAACCTCTTGAGATTCTTGTCCCTTTTCTTGGTGGGGTAAAGGAGAAGGGAGAAAACTTTCTTTTTTTCTTCCTTCTACCTCGGTGGTCCCTTTGGTGCGACCGGCCCCTGCGCTCCAGCATTGTGAGGAGGGCAGGGGTTTTGAGTAGCACACGGAGGTTTCTTCCTGCTTCTGGCTTCCTCTTTTTGGTGCCCCTTTTTCCTCTTTTCCCTTTTGGCGCCCTTGGCCTTTGCCGCCCAGTACAATAGTAATCGAGCGGGTTTGCCGGAGAGCCACCGGGCGCACAGGATTCAGATTGCCTGATTGACGTTTTGTTGGCCCGATGGCCAATGTTGATCTTGTCACTCCCTTTTGACCTTCCCCTCTTTTCGCATTTGTGCGATCTTCGAGTTCGTCCTAGATGACCACACATTGAATCTGCGGTTTCCGATTTTTTTCACGACTCTTCCCCGAAACTCCTTCCCTATGACCAGCCCGGCTTTTAGAACCCGGTGTTGAGTCGGCTTTTACGCCTTGCCCTGAGATAACCAACCTGCCTAGGCGAGTCCTCTCTTCACCCCCCCCCACAGAGGATTCCTTCCATCTTTTGAGCCCACCTTTCTGCGCCCCCCTGGCGGTTTTTTCAGGGCATAGACTGGGCCGTGGCCCCTCCACGACCGCGCTCTTTGGACGCCGGGGGCTTTTTTTTTTGCCCCTTTGCCTCTCTTTCCCTTCCTTCAGTTGTCCACGGGTGTTACGAAAAAGATGAACTACCTGGCCAAGCTTGGGCTTCCGGGTCCCCCCTTTTGCAACCTTTTTTTTTCCCCACTCTTGGCCTGGTAATGGGACGCGGATGTTACCGAGGAGGTTAAGGGGGAAAGGTCTTCGCTTCTGGTTCAGACCGATTCTCTTTTTTCTCTGATCTGTTTCCTGCGGCGTTGGGCGCCAAGCTTCCTCCGAGGTTCTCTCTCCCTGTCTGTACCCCCCGCCCCTGTTTTGTCTTTCTTGGCAAGGTTTTTTCCGGCTTCTTGTCCGTCCCGCGTTGGTTTGCTTAAACCGTTCTTCCTGCCGGGGTTTCTTGTTTCGCCGGCCCGTGTGCGGGCGCCGGCGGAGCGGGATCTTGTTCTCTTCCTCCCTATGGCGTTCCTCTTCCCTTTCTCTGTGGTTCCCCTATCTGTGGAAAGTCGTCCCACGGGACGTCGGACTTGTCTTCTTCCTCTTCCTTGGCCACCTCCCCTCTCGATTGTCTGAGCCCTCACTTCCCGCAGTCTTAACTTTGTGCTGGCGTTCGTGTTTCCGGTCTGGGCGAAATTTTAGCCCCTCTCGTTACTCCTTTCTCCCCTTTCGGCGTGCTGGTTTAATTTATGGCCTGTCTTCCTTTTTCCTTTTATCCTTCCCATGGTCTGGCAATTGCAGTCTCGCCAGTTCGGGCCTGCGTTTTATCATTTTTTCCTATGCGGTAGTCTTCTTTCTCTTCTCCATGACTTCTTGTTTCTTTCCCCACGGTGGGTTCCCCTGGGGCCCAAGAGCCCACTGCATTAGTGCTTTGCGGATCATTCTTCCCAATAGGGGTGCGGTGGCTTTCTTAAATGTTAAGTTGACATCTCTCCCTTTGCCCTTCTTTTTTTTTTCGCGGCCTCGCGGTCCAGGCTGAGGGTTTCCCGCCCCGAAGCTTCAAGCGATCCGCAGTTTTTTGTCCGACGGGTTGAAAGTCCGTCTTCGAAGCCGCGTTTCTCGTGGGTCTCACGTTTGTTCTATTTTGTAGATCTCTCTTCTCCCGGTGTGTCGATTTCTCACTCGCGGCCTTTTTTTTTCCTCCTTGCGGTCGCGTTTTCTTTCGGCTCGTTGAACAAGGACGTATTCAACCGTCGGGCTACAACGACTGCTTTCTTGTCCCGTTTTTGCAGCATGGTACTCGCGCTGCCCGGGCCCTTCCACACCTTTTCAGTTCAAATTTTTTCCCCGATTTTTAATCCCCGCAAATCAACCCTCTTAGCCTCTCTCACTCTCCTGCTTCTGGCCGCTGGTCCTGTTCCTTTGTGAGATGCTGCGTTTCCCCTTCTTGTCGACTTTCTGCCGTACCCCCTGATTCTGAATGGCCTTTTTTAAACGTCCTGCCCGCCATGACTCCCGGACCAGGTTTGTTCCCTGCGCAAGCCTGGCCCATTCCTTTAGAACCCTTTTGCTGACAGGCCCCCTCTTTTCCCCCCGAGTTTTTCCGTGAGCATGTACTCCCCCTCCGTGGAGGAGATCCCTCTCAAGCAGTGTGAGCTGCATCATTACGACCAGACCGTTTGCCAGCAGCAGCAGCTGTTTTCGTTCTTTTTTCGATGTTTACCGGTTCTTCCTTTTGTGACGGTCTCCCCCCCCGCGCATTTTCCTTTTCCTCGACCTTCCCCTTCCCTTCTTTTCCGCTTCCGATCGGGGCTACAGCATCTTCCTAAAGATCCCCCCGAAGTATTGAGGTCAAGCTTCGACAGGTCTCCTTCTCGCCTTTCCTCGCCCCCCAACCACTGAGTTACAGAGATCCTTTTCCCGGGTTTATGTGCCGCCTGGAAGCAGCGGAGCCTTCCCCCCCAGGCAAGCCTTAAGCCCTGTTTCCCCTCACCAGATTTTAATATGTCATCCCCCCAGTAGACTTCCCCTCCCATCGTTGGCGCCCCCCCCAACCGCACAGTTTGACACGGACCGGTTTCTAATTCGCGGTACGCTTTCTGCCTTCTTCCCAGGTCCCTTCCAAATAACTCCACGTGTCAGCCAGAGGGAAACAGCTTTCGTTTTCCTTTTTTGCCCCCTCTTTTGTCTTCCCTTTTTTAAACAGTCCTGCTGCAAAGGTTTGAAATCCCCGAGGCGGCTTTTGGCACAAATCCCTTTTCCACCTTAGTTTTTTTTCTGACGCCACGGCCCAGGTCGAGGCCTGGGCACGGCGCCCGTTTCATGGGTGACTACTTTGTCGTCGGTCCTTTCATTTTTTCCCCCATGCATGGTTTTGTCGTCGCGGGGAGTGCTCGTTGTTTTTTTTCGGTGTTTTTTCCCCTGAGCTTTTTGCTTTCCCAACGGGGCGGTCCAGCCTTCGTTGGTCATCCTCGGAAGGCGGCGCGGTCTTGAACTTCCCTAAGATCCGGCGTGGTGTCTTTTTTCTACGTCGAGATCTCTCCCCCCATTAGAACCTTTTCTAGCGAACGTTCCGGACAGGTCGTGGTACCTACCCGCCAATCGGGCTTTCTCCCCCCAGTAGTATGCCTAACGGCTCCTTTTTGCGCCCAGGTTGCATCTTCCTTCAGCACCACTTCTTGTGATGTGTTTTCTGGCCGGGTGAGTTTTCAACCTTAAGGATTGGCAGGCCCCCCAAGGAGAGTTCTCCTGCGTCTTCCTTGTTGTCTTTCACCCCCTTACATCCCCTCCTTCTGGAGCGTCTTCTGCATTCAACCAGGGTGGCCCGACTTTTGTCTTTGTTATCCCCTTTCCTTTTTTCCGCGTTCTGCCTTCTGCAGTTCCCCCACCACTGCAATGAGGGACACTCTGCTCCTATTTCTCAGTGCTCCCCAAAACCGAGCACGGGCCTCGTTCCTCTTTTCCATCCGCGTTCTGGGCTGATCTGACCGTCTCCTTTTCGAGTCTTTTCCCACTAGACCCTCCGCTTCTCGGACCCTTCAGCCAGTCCACCGACCCGTGACCAACACTCGATGTGATGTTTCTTCATCGGGTTCTTCCCCGCGCCTTCCGTGTTCTTTTCTCGGGCCAGGACCCCTTCCCCTCCCGCGTGCTACACGGCCAAGTTCGTTGGCGGATCTACTTTACTTTTTTTCTAGTTTGTCTCTGGACTCCCTCTTTGCAGCCCTTTCTTCCCCCTCCGTTTTGGGGGCAACCAATTTTTTTGTTCGCCGGTTCCCGGTACTTCTTTTCCCCCCCTTGGACCCTCCGTCCCTCTCGTTGTTTCCCCATATTCGTCAAGACTCTGGCCGAGTCTCAGCGATGCCGAGCTCCTCCCGTGTTCAGTCTTTCCCCGTGCCCCCCTCTGTGGGTTTGAACATTTCCGTTTCGGCGAGTTTTTTTTCGCTTCCTCCTCGGGGACCTATCAAACGAGATGCCTCCCCGCCCTTTCAGCTCTCCTCCCCAATCCATGTTACTCCCTCAGTTGTTGTTTTTTTTTTGAGTCTTATAGCTATGGTCTTTAGGATCTTGGCTTGTTCTTACCCTGTCATTTATTCCTTTTTTGTTCCACTTCTTCCCGAAAAACCTTCCACATCGCCCCTTTCTGGTACTTCTCGGTTGTTGCGCCGGGCTCTTGGCCCACTCCGTTTTGAGAATGACTCTTTTCGCCGGCCCCTTTCCCAGAATCTCCACCACGTCTTTCTTCATTCTTTTTCTCCGTATTCACCCAGAAGAACCTGGCGAAGAGATGGTTTCCAGTTTTTTGCCTTCCCTTTCACCTTCTGTGTCTCCTTCCACCCTTGTCCCGAGGCCGTAAGGAGAGCCCGAGCGTGGCGTTGCCCTTGGGTGCGTTTCCCTGGCGCCTCCTTTCTACCGTTTTTCCTTCTGCTCGATCTTCTACGCTCTTGGCGGCGTCGATTAATTATCCGAAGCTCTTTTTTTGGTTTTTCTTTTATGCTCGTTTTTTCCGCGCCTTTCTGTTTCTCGGTTATTCTCTCCCCTATCGCTTCTGGAAGCGGTGACTTGCCATCCTGCCCTTTGCTTCAGTCAGACTTTCTTTCTTTTTTGCTGCTTCTGCCCAACATCTGGTATTTTTTCCCCCTTGCAGTGTGGGGTGGGAACGGAGCTCCTCAACGCGTTCTGTATTTTTCTACTTTGACCTTTCCGATGTCGGGCAACCGTTTGTGCACTCTGCCAGAAGCGGCGCAGCCATGTATTTTCGGTTTGCAGTTGAGTGGCGGCGTGTCCCTGGTTATGGCCCCTCCTTGGTGCCCTTCCTTGGCGTAATGTTGACCGCCATCGCAGGGACGACCCCCCTACCATTCTCGTGTGGTTCGCCTCCATTACTCTTTCACTCTTTCCTTGCGTTCCTTATGGGTTCGTATTAGATTTGAGTGATCCATGGGCAAGGATGCTGACTTTCTTCTGCTGTTTTTTTATTTCCCCCCTGTTGTCGTTTGTTCCTCCCCTCCACGACACTTCCGGTGGTCTCCCTATCTTTTCCCTACATTGAGCTATCTAGACGTCGTCTCGATGCCACAACGCTCTGAGGGATATTCTTGCCTGTTTTTTTCCAATCGTCTTTCCTCTCTAGCTTCCCCCGACCGGTTCATCCACCGGTTTGGACATCAGCAGCCGGTGTCTCACGGACCCTAGCCTGTAACCCCCCGACGTTCTCGCCCCTCTTCCGACAACCCTCGGATTGAGGACTTCGGGGCCGACGACGTTCTCCCTCTACAAATCATTGTGCCCTCTGTCATTCCCTGGACTTGTCCTCCACGACATGACTCGGTGGACTTTTTGGTCGGTTTTTGCCGACCTCCGGCGCCTTCTTTTGGACCTTCCCGTTGGTTTCTCGACCCAGAGGCAGACCTTCGGCCTTGGGCTCCTTTCTTAACCCGCCTCAACAGCATCCCTTTTTGGCCGCGATGGCGCAACTTTTCGCGGTTATTGGCTTTCGGCCGTCCCTTTTCCCCTTCACGCTTCCTGTCAGCGAGGCGCTCCGTCAGGTCAGTGTTTCTCTTTCCGTTGCTGCGCTCCCCCATGGCGGCCGATATCGGGGGTTTTGACCTGGCCTGTGGTCCCCCCTTCCATGTTCGTTTTACCAGTGTTTTCCTTATTTCTTACGGCTTCTTTCGGCCCTCCGCGTTGCCTGACATTCGGCCCTTGAAAACCGGGGACGTTGCGGGCGCCTGTGTTTTTTTTGGCTGGCGGTCTTCGTCTTAGGGCTCCCTTGAGGTCCTTTTTTTCTCCTCAATACTTCGGGGTGATCTGTTAGGCTTCTTTCACGATCCCGGATTTTTTTTTTTTTCAGGGACTGTCCGTCTTCTTCCCTGGTGGCACCCTTTGCAGGTGAAAGTGACTTGATCTACGAGCAGCCCTCTTCTTTCCGAAATTGTTTCTTTTTTTCGTTTTCTTCAAAATTCTGTCCACAAGTTGCGCTGGTCATATATTTCTTGGCCTGGGCCCTCTTAGGGTATTTTTTTAGCTCCGCTCCCCATGGGCTTGCGCCCCAGTTCCCCTGTTCCTTGGGCCTTATGGATTTTCCTTCCCCTTGGCATGCCATCCCTCGGTTTGTAATGTAGTCGTCTGGCCACGTCGACAATTCCTGTTGCCGCTCTTTGTTTTTGGCACCAAGCTCTCCTCCTTCTAGCGGGATTTTCGTTGATCATTTCTTCATAATAGGTGTTCGTTCTGGCTCACGCGGGTGTTCTAATGAAGTTTCTGTCTTTTGAACACTTTTGAGTTACTCCGAAGTCTTCCTGCCCCTCCTAGTCTCCTTTTCTTTCCTTGGGTGAAGTGTCTTTGTCCTTGTTCACGAAGGACGTTATAAGACTCTCCGAAGCGCAACTGGGCTACTGTCAATAGAGTATCGAGGCTGATGCTTCTACCCTGTGTTTTTTCTCAGCTCGAATCTCTCTCCTCGGCGCTTCGTTCCCCGCCCGTTGCACCCTTCCGCCCCCGACTTCACCCTTTTTACAACGAACCGTCATCGGTTGCTTCTTGGCCGGCCGCGCCCTCATCTTGGTTCCCCCCGTCCAGTCAGCAACCCAAAAGGTTTTCTTCCCTCCCCCTTCGGCCCGCAACCTCCCCTTCGTCTTCTTCCGATGATCCGCATCTGCTTATGACGCTGGGCCCAGGTTCCCCTTTGTTGCCGTGCGAAGGGCTTAAACTGGTCATTGTCGGACGTGGTCCGGTCCTATTCATTCTTTGATTTTTCCACGTTTCATTCCTAAGTTCCTTTGCTTCCTGCTAATCAGGGCTTCCCGTGTGGAAGCACCACTTCTCTCGCCGTCACTTCCGAGCGCACTGCTAAACCTCTGTCTTAGCCTTTGCCTCTGACATTTTTTACTCCAGCCTCGGGTGAGCGCAGCCTTTTTTTCCTTCCCGTCGACCTCCGTCCTGCCCAGAAGTTTTTTCCGCTTCGCAGATGCTGTCAGCGCGATCGTCCTTTGGCATGCGTCCACTGTTATTGCCTTTCGCCTCTTGTGTTCCGTATCTTCCCTCCCTGACGAGGCCTCTCACAGGCCTCAGGTAATGCTTCGAGAAAAAAGTCTCGCCTCCGCTCGTCGAACCCCACTTCGCCCGCGTTTTTTCCCCGGTTTCAAGAATGTTTTTTTTTTTCATCAGCCTGAGCCGGTTTGGCCAAGATCTCGAATCCTTTTTTTTTTTCACATTGGTTTTTTGCTCTGTGCCACCCCTTCGCCTTCCCTCCAATCGTTTGTCCCACAGCAAAGCAGGATCGAACGGCCACGACCCCGACGTTTTTCCTGTCTTGGAATTCAAATACTAGCCCCCCTTGGAATCCTCGAGGACCGCTGATGTTGTATTATTATCGCGTCCGTTTAATTTTTCAGTTTTCCTCTTTGCGCTCCCGTCCGTTCACTGGCCCTCTGCGCCCGCATGCGCTTGATTTGGCACAACCCCGGATTTCCGTGTAGCTTTTTCTTTTCCGGCCTTTTTTCCCAGGTCTATCTTCACTTCGGAACTTGGGTGTAATGCTTCGTTCCCCCTCATCTTTTTTAGGACTCTTCTTTTCTCTGACTATCTCTGTTGGTATCTTCATGAAAGTGTCGTGTCCTGCGCAGGCTGTCTTTTGCCCCTTTTTTCTGGATCTTCCCCTGCTTTTCCCTTGCTCAGGCCTTCTCTAGTTAGTGCCGGTGCCGGTAAGATCAGCAGTCCCTTTTTTCATTGAGGACGTTTTGATACTGCCCTCCCTTGACGGTTCTCCCTTGCCCGGTCGTGTCTTTCCCCAAGATGCGTCCCCATTGTGCATTCCCCCCAAACGTTCGTCTTTTCCAACATGCGTTGCTGGTCGTCTTCGCACCTTTTTCTTGTTTTGCGTACCAGGGGGTGGCGGGCGTAGTTTCAGGGCCCCCCTTCCGGTTCGACCTCTTTTCCTATTCCCCTGCCGCGGTGTTCTCCCTCACCTGCACCCCGGCCATCCTGTGGTCTTCCTTTCAGTCTTACCCTCGGTTATCCCCTCTTTCTTTTCCTATTCGCTGGCCCAAAACGCCGAAAATGCGTTTCGCCTTCTCTTTTTCCCCCGCCTGGGTTCCTCCCCTTTATGTCTCCGGTACCCCTTCCCCATCCTGACCTCTTCTTCCATTCGGTCCCGCTTTCGATGCGACCGTATCCTTGCCACCCGACTTTTCTTCTCGTTGAATCTCCACCGTCGAACGGGCCGCGGAAACCTCTCATAAAGTCCTCCTTGACCACCCCTGTGGAGTTCCTTTCTCGCTCCTCCGGGGTCTTTGGCACGGCAGTCACCCCTTTAAGCGCGCGCCAGGACCTATTGACCAGCCCCGCTTTTCTCACTGGACCATTGCTCGTGTTTCTCTCCTTCTTCGAACTTTGGTATTGACTCCCCCTGCCCTCAGATTTTTTCTTTCAACCAGGTCGAACATTGCCCGCCGGTATTTTACTGAGAAATTCCTTTCGGGGTTTTCTTCTTTGTGCCATTCAGAGGTCCTGGCATACTCGTCCTTTTAGTATAATTTTCGTGGGCAAGAAGCGCCCCCCATCATGGTCCGTTTTTTTTTGCGTGTCCTCTTTTCCTCCGCACAGAGCCCGGCACCATCACCCTCCGCCCCCCCGATCCTGCCAGACCCTCTTGCCTCTCTCCGTGTTTTTTCTTGTCTTCTGCTTGTGAGGGGTTTCTTCCCTTTGATGTGTCCACTCCTTTTTTCCTTTAACCGTCGCCGACCACGTTGGCACTACTGTGTTCCCTTGTGGCCCGAGGTTCGTTTTCCCCACATCGGCTCGAGAGGCGCGGCCATTCAGCCTCTGGCTTTCCCCCCCACGCTTCTTGAATTTTTTCTTTCTCACATCATTTCGAGGCGGTCGACTTTTGATTGAAGAAACTTCTTCTGGCTTTTTTCCCCCAGCTCATACCCCTTTTTTCCCCTTTGTAATTTTTCGATCCCGCCCCGTTTTTTCCCCGTGATCTTGACGTGGTGGTCTCCGTCATGGCCGCGTCTTTTATGAGGCCCTTTTTCTTCGACGTTCTTTTTTCGGAGCGATCATTATCATCAGCTTAATTGCTTGGTTTTGGCAGGGCAGGGGGATTTGCGTCGGTTTTCCGCTTCTTTCTTCCTCAGAATCCCTCGTGGAGATTCCTAGTGACCCCCTTTCGCATCGCCCAGCTTGTTCTCCCCGCTTGCGAGCAGATCTTTCCCCCTTGTTGTATTAGGCCGGAGAACCTTCTGAGCTTAGTGTTCCCTATTGCCCTTGGTGAGTGTCCGGAGAAGGCGAACACGCTTTAGACGTTTTTAATTTTTCGCTTCCTGATTCAAACCGTTCTGCAGCGTCCCATCATGTTTTTTCTGCCCGGTTTGCAGTTGGAGGTAGCTCCCGGCGTCACACCCGTGGTGCTTTTTGCCTTGCTTGTAATGTGTCTCCCCCCACACCGTTTCCCAGGATACATTTCTTCCAGCGCGTGGTGCGTGCCGGAGAGGATTCTTCATGTCAGCTTCTTTTCTGACCTCCTTTGTGTCTTCCTGTTTTTCCTTGTGTGCCCTCCCCTATTCGGTTTGAACCGGGCTCCGCTCTAGTGTGTCGAAATTTTCACCGATTCTCGACGTTTATTGCCCCTTCTCGGGATTCTTGGCCTTCACTTCGGATCCTCCCTTCCGCGGCCGTCCCACGTCGTTGGCCTCCCAGTTTTTCAGCGAAGCAGCGTTCCCCTAGCAGACATTTTCCCCCCACCCTCCCCTCTTTCGCCCCGCCCCTTCCCGCCCCCCCACGAGGTTCCCCTCACGATCCTGTGGTTTCTACGGACCCCTTCCTAGATGGCTCCCCCGTCGCTGGCGGAATCCTGTGGCTTGGCCGCTCCGAACTCTGGGACGGCGTTTTTTGGGCCAATTCCGCCTATGCTGCGCCGATTTAGTTCCGGACCTCCAAAGCTTCCAGGCCTGTGCCACCATTGGGTTTCTTGGGAGTTACCTCAGCCCCAGCGAATTTTTTTGGTTTTTTCTTTTTTCTTCCGCTGAAAGGTCGCGGCGCGCGGCTTCAGCGAGGAGGTGTCGAGTTTTCTTTTCGTTAGGCTACCCGGCGGTGCTGTTGGTTCCCCCATGGAGTATCTAGGCGGGGGTTTTCGACCCTTTTTCAAACAATTCTGGGTTCCCTTTCTTGGAAAGGCTTCCTTTTTTGGCTCCTCGTGATTGACTCACTCACACGTGAACCTGGGGACGGGCTCGCGGGCCTTTTTTTTTGGTGGGATCTTCCGGTTTTTGGGGGCTTTGTCCGCCTTTTTTCTTGTTCTTTCCGCAATTAATTCGGCTTTCTCTAGGTAGGCACTCTGTCGTCAGAACCGGCACTTTGACTTGTTCTTCCCTGGTGTTCATTGCGCTTTGTCCAAGTCCTTTGATCGCTAGATCTCACTGCTCCTCATCTTCGCGTCCAAGCGTCAGCAATCTTCTTTTTGGTCCCGTTTTCTGATACCTTCCCCTTGGATTCCTCCATTTTATTGTCGCGTTGCTCGCTTGGACATTCGCTTGGTTTTATCCAGTTCAGCTTGGGATTTCTTTAGCTCCTTGTATGTCCGCTTGCATTCTGTGCCTATGTCTTTTTCAATTTTTCCCCATCCGGTTTCTCTCTTCTTCTTCCTTGGTCTCCCAGTTTCACTTGTGTGCTCGAGCCACACGTTTCAACGGTGGCCCCCCCCTTTCAGCTGTATTATTTTTTTGTGAGTTGCGTGATTAACAATGGTTTCCTTAAGAAGTTTGATGCGTGCCCCCTTTTCCTTGTCGCCCAGACTCTTCACTTTTTTTTTTCCGGCATACTTCTTCCGAAGTTTTTTTGGGTTAAGTGTCTCGTTTCCCCCTCTCCTCGTTTCTCCTTCAGCGCACGGCTTCTACTTCCTCGAGTATCGAGGTGATGTACTTTTCTCTTTCCTCATCATTTTTTGAGTCAAGTATTTTGTCTGAAGTCCCGTGCGCTCTCTCTTTTCGGGACCAGGCTTCCCTCACGTTGGCTTACACCCCCTTCTTGCCTCTGATGGCGCCTCTTTTTTGGCCCGCAGATGGTCTTTTTCCTCTGACGGCGCCCTTTCAACAAGAAGTCTCACTTACCTCTGCCTGTGCAAATTTTTTCCTCTTCTCGTTCGATTTGGGTCACCGGTCCCATTTTTTCTCTCCGCCGCTCCCTCGGGCCCCCACGTCCCCCGACTGCCTATTAACCCCCTATTCTTCTGGCCATTCCCCTTAGAAGTCAACATGGCGCCCCAGGCGCCATCTCCTCAGGCTCTCCCTCCCGAGAGCATCCCGAAGGCTCAGTCAAAGGCCTAGAAGTCCCGGCGACAAGAAATTTCTCCGCGCAAGCACTTTTTTCATTTCCGCCCTTCCTCTCCAGTCTCTTGTCCGCCCCTCCCCCCCCACCCCTTTTCTGGTTTTCTTCCGGTGACTATCTTTCCGTGATTCCGTGGCAAAGCGCCCGTTCTGCGTTTTCGCATTCCTTTTCCGCGTTCACCTTAGAGCTTACGCGACTTTTAAGAGAACCTTCCCCTCCGTTGTTTGCGACCCGACGGACTTCTGACCCCCCTCCCCGGTTTCCTTGAGGCCCTTTTTTCTTTCCGAATTCTCAGGGTTCACTTAGCCGTACTTGCCAAGCTCTTTTCCCCCCGAACAGGGGCTTTTGTCCATGCAGGTTCGCCCGTGATGATTGCTTTCCCCCCGGTTCGCTTCCCGGTTCGGGCCCTTTTTTTCTAGCTGACCGCCGCTTTTCGACCTGTCCCTCCCTGCAATGACCCATACCGCGCAAGTTCTAGCTGCCTTTCCGCGGTTTTTAGCCCCCTTTTCCGTTGTCCTCTTCTCTCAAACCAGTAAGTGGTGGCCCCAAGGTCTGCTCCGCCCTCTGCGCGGCGCTTGGCAACCCGCCCCGGAGTAAATGCCTTAAGACCCGTCTCCTCTTAACACTTTTTTTTGAGATGGGGCCTCTTGGCGTCTCGGTTCGTGTGATTTCCTGTTTGTTTCTTGGCGCGCCCCTAGGTCTGACCTTTTTTCGATGCTCTTCCTTGATGCTCTTCCCCACTGGTGCTTCCGCCGGGTCTGTTTGCTTTTCCGTTCTTCCCCTTTTCATTCCCTCATCCAGCAGTTTTTTTGTGGTCCGAGACCGACGTAGCCTCTGCCAAATTCGACCCGATGCGCCCTGTCTCTTTGAGGTTCTCGACCCGTTCAGATCCCCCCCTGTAGTCCTTTTCCGCACCTGCCTTCCTGTCTAGTCGTGCATCTCTCTCTCGAAGTTTTTTTTTTTTGTGTTCTTTTTTGCACCCTTCCTTGGCCAAGATTTTTGCCTCCCCCGCCGACGGGGCTCCCTCAACCGGCCACTTTCCCCCTTTCCCCCCTGCGGACTTTTTCTTTCTTGCCCGCTGGTTGAAATCTTTATTGTCGAGGGGCTTTCCCCAAGAGGAATCTTCCCGTTTCGTTTATGCAATGAGGCCCCCCCCTCGATCAAGTCTTCTCCTTATCCCCCTCACCTGTGTCTATTACCTTGTTGTGTCTCCTCCGTCATTTCTTCCCCGTACGATCTGTTCCTTTGAAGATCAACGAGGACCCTAAGGTGCCCCCTTCCCTTCCTCCCTTTACCATTCTGGAGGGTGCTTTTCTTTAGACGACGCCCAGCGGGCGTGACGTCGCGCCCCTCCATTTTACTTCACCTTGCTGGACCTCCCGCGTTCCGATTCCGTCGATGTTATTTTCACTTACGGCCGGGGCTCCTTGTACCTCGGATGGGACTCCCACCCCCAGACCCCTTGAATCCCTGTCCATGGACGGTATTCTTTCTCTGAGACCAATCCCCTTTCAATAAGCTGTTTTTTCCTCGCCGATGTCGGTTGTCTTTGAAGATGGGCACTCGTCCTGTTTCTTTCTTGGCTGTTCTCCTGCTTTTCCGCTCGTACCCGTGGTCGAGGTGGACGGGTGAGATACATTGTGGAGTTCACCGAGGACTGGGCCCCTCCGCCTCCGACGTGCCTATCTTCCCCCACGTTGTTGGTTTTCTTCTCATTTACCTTCCTTTTTTTTCGGCGGCGGTGTTTCGGACAAGTCGCGTTGCTTTTCTCTGCGGCTCGCACGTCCACATCTTTCCTTTCTGCCTCTGGCGCCGGTGCTCTTTTTCCCCCCCCGAGGCCGAGTAGCTCAGTCCCCATCGGCGTTCTGCTTCCCTCTTTCTGTCCCCTAGTCCTCAACCCTTATTATTGGTAGCCTTTCTTACGAATTTTTTTTTTTGATTGGTCTCCCTGATTTCAAGAAAACATTGCTTCTTTCCTAGCTTTCGGCTTTTGAGATCCCCTCTTGTCCTTTTCACGATTTTTGTCCTTTGAGGTCCTGGCCTTTTCGTCATAGTGCTCGTTGTACGCTTGCTCCTCCTCCCTTTTGACGCTGGCGTTCGCTTTTTGTGTCCATTCGATCAGTGCGCGTCCCCTTCCACGGTGCTTGTGATTTCGGGCCTGCTTTTGTTCGCGTTGTTCTGTTGCAGCCTTATTTTATCTTCTCTTTACGGACTCTCTCCCGTCGTTCGTTTGAAGTTAAGGTACTTTCTCGTTTCGAATCGCCAGTCTACGTGACGATCTTCCCTCTCTATTTTAGATTCGAGATTTTACTAGTTTGATTAGAGTGCCTGTGCCCGATGTCTCGCTTTTCCCTCATTTCTGTGTGTGTTGGGGCCCCCTTCCCTTGCGCGTTCTTTTAAACGCTGGGTGCTCTTTCCTGTCTGACGATTTTATTCGGTTTTTTCTCCGTGTGTTAATGTTTGTACGCTTTTTGTGTTGATGCCGCTGCTGGAAATGATC
>Ga0179591_1396177_pt1 | contig 19239 bp, 33 predicted proteins | sample CZOMad2_1_08_16f_FD_182891 | JGI IMG/M metagenome (GOLD analysis project Ga0179591, IMG submission 182891) | Vadose zone soil fungal communities from Angelo Coast Range Reserve, California, USA - CZOMad2_1_08_16fungal (PacBio error correction) | ecosystem: Environmental > Terrestrial > Soil >... | reverse complement strand
CATTTGTTCGATCGAGGCGTATTGCGCATAGAGCATTCCAGGATCTCACGCCTTGCTCTGTGATTCCCGGCAGCTCTTCGAATTTTTTCGGCGACTGTGTGTGTTTATTGTTATCGGATTCTGGTTTCGTCACACTGTGTGTCGTGTTTCGTGTTTTCGTGTGCTGTTTATGCTTTTTGCGTTTTAGCAACATTTCGAGTCCCTCCCACCGTACCCCCGGGTTTACGTTTCTCGCTTTCGTTCAGGCATGATCCGTTACTTTCCGAGTTGAATTATTGGTGCGTCTCTATGATCGTTCCCATGTCGCTTTTTTTAGTGCTGTCAGCTTGTCCCAGACGTACGTCTGGTATCGTCCTTTTTCGTACAACATCCCTGGCTGCCCACCCTACACATCACGCGCTTTTTCATTTTATTCGGCAAGGTCTTGGCCTTAGTGGATTGTTGTCCGCCTTTGTGTCATTTTAAGAGTTCTTTTTTTATATTCTTTTATCTTTTTTTTTTGTTTGGTTTGCATATTTTACTTTTTTTTTTTTTTTGCTGTTTGCTGTGGACTTTCATGCTATTTTTTTTGTGTGTGGTTGTTATTTTTTATGGGTTTCTTTTGTGTATTCTCCCCTCATTTCTTTTGACGCACTGCTTTTCTTACTCGCCCCATACCTCGACTTACTTCTGAGTTTTTTCTTATCTCCGCCACCCGCTTTTCTCCGACCTTTTCCACCCCGTCCCCTTTCTCATTTCCCCGCCCCTATCTTTTACTAACCGCTGCCTCGCTCTGGCCGCCCCCCATCCACGCGCGCCCCCACTGCAGCCCATTAGCCTAGGCACAGACGGACCCCCTTCGCCACTCTTCGTTGTTACGCCAGCGCATCGGATACTCCTTTCGTTCTTCGAAGTCACTTCGCACCTCCCACCCCAGTCCAGCGCTCCCCGCCCCCACCCCCCCCCGTCCCTCCCGCAACGCCGACGACGTCTAGCTGGCTTTTCCTATCACCTTTCTCCATTTTTTTTTCTTACCCACCTCGGCCGGCCTGTTTTTATGAATTTACCCCCCACAAAATAGGACTCTTCTTTTCCCCCGTGTCGCCCCACTCTTTCGCGTGTAAGTGCACCCCATCCCCCACCCCCCCCCCAGACCACGCCACTACTGGGACTCTGCGCGCAGCCAAAATTTTGGACCTGGTTTAACGTTCGCGCCTTCGCCAGCCCACACCCCGTCGTATTGGCGCCGAGCCACCCCCCCCGCTGAAGCCGTCTTTGCCCCCGGCCCACACACAGGACTGACTGATCTTACTGACAATCCCTTCCAGTCGCACCCCCCTCGCTTCCCAACGGATGACCCCCGCCCCTTCTATTTTTTGACATAACAACCCCCGCTAAGTGTGTTACACCGCCTCCCCCGCCCGACCCGCAGCCCCACCCCCCACCCCCCACCCCACCTCACTGTGAACAACCGTTTACCGGACACCCCCGCGCCCCCATTCCACCCCCAGCCCCAACGAGCGCCGCAGACTTCTAGCAAACTTGTTTCCTTTTTGCTGCCTTTTCTACACAGATCCCACCACACCCTACCAGACCCTCCGCATTCACCAGCCGCCCCCCCCCCAGCCCGCCCCCCCCCCGCCACATAGCCCACCTCGCACCTTGCCCATCCCAGCTGCACCGCCCCCGGCTTCCTCAACCCTTTCCTTATATGGATCTTTTGGTTTTTTCGCACATCTTTTGTCTTTCTTGTTTCTTTTCAGTTTCCACTGATTACCAACCCAGTCCCCTACCCCCCACGCCCCCGACCCACGTCGCCCCCCTAGCCCCAAGCACCCAACCCACCCCCGACCCACCCCCCCCAACACCCCCCGCCGCCCGCCCCCAGCACGCTCCAGGTTAATAGTATGGGTTTCTGAACGCCACATGGTATTTTGCCCCGCCCCCGCCCGCCGTGTCCGCGCACACGGACCCCACGTTTTTTCTTGCTCCGACCTCCCCGGCAGTTCATGACCCCCTCCCACCCCTCACCCCTCCTTGTTTACCGCCTGCGCCGTTAACTTTATATTTTCACCCCCCCCCCCCCCCCCGCCCCCCAATCGCCACACCCCCCCCCTTCCTAAATACCGTCAATATCTCGACCGCCAAAGCGCTCGCCCCGTCCTCACCGCCGCCCGCCCGCCCCCCCCCCCCGTACCCCCCTACCAGCTTAGCCCCCCTCTGATCGGGGCCCCCACCACCCCCCCCCCCATGGTTCTTGTCCGCTATATACCACCCCCCCCCCCCAAATACACGACCCCCTCCCCGCGTTCACACTCGTCCATCCTCTCTATTACATCTCATTATCTATGGCGTTCAGAAGTCTCCCCCCTCCTTTACCCTCTTTATTGCAGGTCTCCCCGCCCCCACCTCCTTCCCTTGCAGTTCTCTTCATACATTCCCCATCCGCCTGCCCCCCCCTTAACCTCCTCCCCCCACATCCACCCCGCTGCTTGTCTCCCCTTCGGCGCGCAGTTTTCTTTTAGTTGTTTGTACAGGTTACTTTGTGGCGTTTGTTTGTTTTATTGTCACTAAACACCCAAACTCATGCAATCCCCTAACCAACAAAACAACCAACCCACGAACCCCGGCAGCGACCATAGCAACCACCGTGTTTTTTCTGGTGGTGTGTTTTAGGTAGTTTGGTATCGTCTAGGTTTTTTGGGGGTGTGTGAGTTTTGATGTTGCTTTGTGTTGTTTGTGTTTTATTTTGTTTTTTTTTTTTGTTTTTTTTTGGGTTTTTATTTTTGGTTTGTTTTCTTTTGCTATTTCGTAGACTTCGGCAATACAACACCCCCCCCCCGCTTTGCAGAACGTTTTCGTCTTCCGTTCCCCTCCATTCTACCCACCCCGCAGCCTCCCCCCTCACCCCGCCTCACACCCCGCAGCGCGACTCCTGGTTTTTCGGTCAGATTCGTACCCCACCCCGCCCAACCGCACAGCCCCTACCCCCCAGGCAACCCCCGCAACCCCACCACCCACGCCCCCGACCCCCCGCCAGCCGCCACCCCCTATATCCCCCCGCCCCCCACCGCCGCCTCTGCCCCCCCCCACCGCCGCCGCGCCCCCGGACCTGCCCGGACCACCCCACCCCCCCCATCGGCCGCCCACCCCCCCCCCACTCACCGCGCACCCCCATACCCCCCCACCTTTCGTCTGTATGCTCCCTCTTGGGATCTTGCCTCATCACGCAAAGGGCCGGGTTCATCACGCACCCGGAAAGAGCATCACCTCCACCGCCATACGACGGCAGGTTTCATTTTCGGATCAGCCCCTCGGCAGTCTGAATTTTACTCCTCACCTTCATACCCGCCCCACGAGTACGGCTACGGTCCCCACCCCCGCCCGCAGCCCCGCCCCACGCGCCCCCGGCCCGCCACAACGACACCAGCACTCCACACGCCGGCCGCGGTCCGGCACGCCGGCCCACACGACGCCAACGGCCCCCCCGGCTAGGTCCCAATCCACGCCCCCCACCCGGAATGCCCCGTCCCCCCGAGCATCGTCACCTCGAGCGCTAGCTTCATCTGATCGCGCGTCTAGCCCCCCGTTAGCACAGTGCCCTCGACCCACTCCTCAGTGCTCCGGCACGCAACTGCAACACAAACCACGGACCTCCAAATCACCCCGTCACCCCCCGCCCGCCCCACCCCCCCCACCCGCCCCACACGCCCGTCCACCCCCAAACAAAGAAACGCCACCACCATACCCGGCACCCGCCCACCGCCGACCACCAGACTGCCCCCCCGACGGGATCCTTTTATTTGGACCCCCCCCCCCTGCACCCTCAGCGCACTATACCTTTGCAGAAGCACCCCCCCGCAACAACACGCCACCCGTATTAGCCCCCTCGGCACACGCTCCCCCCTTCTCGGACATCCATGGTTGCCCAGGCCGAAAACGTATTCTGACGCCACAACCGCAGCACCCACGCCCCCAGTACCGGGGACAACGCCAAAGAAACCCGCAACGCGGACTCAAGCCCCCCCTCCGCCCACAACACCCCGTCCCCCACTACCCCACCCCCCCCGGCCATAACTTCCCCCCACGCGCACACCCCACCCCCCACACGTCCAACTCGCGACGTTCCCCTGCATGTTTTTACCCACCCCAGACGCGCACCGCACAACTCACGCACCCGGCATCTACCCCTACTCGCCCACCCTGAGCCGCTCACACCAGCCCCCCCTTCCGTCCCTACGCCCCTCCCCCCCCCCCCCCCCCCCCTACCCTCCCCACCCCCCCCCCCACACTCTCGCCCCCCCCGTACACCCGCAGTACCTCTTCCCTATCCAGCGACTTATACCCCCCCATCCCCCCCCTCGCCCACCCCCGAACCCCCCCCACCCAGCCACCCACACAATTCCCGCGCCCCCCCCCAAACCCCCCCCAGACCGGCCACAGCACGCCCGTCGCCCCCCCCCCCACGAAAACCCAAAACAAACCGCCCTCCCCCACTCCCCCCCCCCGCCACTCATATCGCCCCCCCCCCACCCCCAAGGCCCCCTTTAGCGACCCCCGATCACCCCGCACCGCCATCAGACCCCCCACGCGAGCTGCCCGCCCCCAGACCCCCCACCCCCGCCCTCGCCCACCCCTATCCCCCGCTCTCCACCCATCCCCACACCGACCGGACCCGCCCATCCTAGCCCCTCCTCCCTCCTGGCACAGTGATATTTTTTTTGGATTTTTTTCCTTTGTTCCCCCCACCCCTACCCCACCCCCCATCCGCACTGCCCCCGCCCCGCCCCCCGCCGCCCCACCCCTTGCTCCGCCATTTTTGGCCCCACCCCACGCCCTAGATAACCCCCCCCCCAAGGTCCAGACCGCTTGTCCGCCTGATTTTTTTCTTTACACGTTTTTGTTTTTCTACCTCATGTTCCCGCCACCCACGGCACGCCTAACCCCTCCCCAACACGCACCCCCCCTCCCAGTCGCCCCCCCCCCATTTTTTTCCAACGGCCGTGCCTACTGCCCGCACAACTTTCTTTTCACTTTGGTTCTCGCGGTGTTTTTTTTTTGTCCTTTACAGTGTCGGACGGCGATTCCAGCCCCCGCACCACCACGGCCCCACCAGGCTACACCCGTCAGGCTTTTTCATTTTCTATGCCTTCCCGCAACCACACTTTCTCCCACCCCTAGCCGCCCCCAGCTTTCGGACGACCGCTATGCGTCCCACACTCTCTGCTGCTTCCACCCACCGCTTCACCAAGCCCTTGTTCGGCCCACCGCGACGCCGCCCGTCAACCTGTCCAGAACTCCCCCAGCTTCTTTTTTCCCTCCTTCCGGCCCCCCCCTCGCGACTCCAACCCAGTCCCTTATACTGTTTAGCCCGACCACACCCCCCTTTTCCCATTCCCTCGTTTTAAACCGCTCTTTCTTTCTGACTTCGAGTTTTTCTTATTTTTTGGGCATCCCCCCCCCCCCCCCCCACCCCCCAGCGCCACCACTCCGCACCCCCCGCCCACCGTTCCAATTCCCATGTTTTCTGGCCAGCTTCTTGCTTTTTTTCCCCGTCTCCGCCCCCACCCTACCCTCACCTCACCCACAGCACCCCCGAGCCACCCCCACTGGACCCCACCGAAGGACTCCAACCTTCCACACCCCCAAACCGACCGGAGTCACGACACAACAGAACCCCCGCCCCACGCCACCAAACGCCAATGTCACACCCGCCCCAACCACCCGCACATCACCCGCGACGTACCGCCCCCCCGTCCCACAGCCGCAAGGACCCCACCACACAAAAAAACGGTCAAACGCCCCGCCCACCATAGAACACCACCGCCACCCCACACCCCCATCCCAAACTACCATGTCCCACTCGCCCCACTTCCAAACAACACACGTTGTTGCACACCCCGACACCTTGCACCCCCCAGAACCCCACCGACAACTCCCGCACCAACCCCCAACACCCCCCGAACCGACACTCGGCCCAACGCCAGCCCCAAACCACCAACCAGCAACACCAGGCACCTGACAGCCCACCCCGGACCGGCAGCGACGGCACGCGACCAACACCGCGCACCACCCACAGGCGAAACACACACAACCCAACAGCTCGACCCAACACATGAACCAACCAACAAACCCCACACGACCAGCCCAACTCGCACCCGAACGATAACACCCCGGACCCCTCGAAACACCGCAAACAGAAACGCCACACCAACCACCCGGCCCACCCCCCCCAACACCACCCCCCCACCCCAACAGCACACCCCCACCCTTCCCCCCGGCCCCCCCCCCACCCCGCCCCAACCACCCCCACATACCAACAACACCCACACCCCGCACCCCCCCCACACCCCCCGACCCCCCCAAGCCACGCCACCCCCTGGCGCACCACCAAACCCCCCCAGGCCCAAACAAACACAACCAACACCACCACAGACCCCCCAAACGACCAACGGCCCACCCCCACGAACTGCAATCCTCACGAATGACCAAACCCCCCGACACACCACAAAACCCACCCCCAGCCTCCCGGCCCCCACGCCCCCACCCCAAACGCTGACACCAACGCACAACCCAACCCACCCCACGTTCCGCTATGGGCCAACCACCCCAAATACCTTATGCCACCACAGCCAGCTGAAGGAAACGACCCTCCATTGATCCGGATGTGTTTTTTGCGTAAAAGGGGGCGACTTAGGGCCCAACCCCCACCCACCCCCCAACCTGCGCCCCGCCCGTGTGGGATAGGGCCACGTTTTCAAAACCCATACACCCCTCGCGCGCCCCTTCCTCTGCTCGGACTACCCCCCCGCGTCTCAAAACGCGCCAACGAATACGCCCGGGCCACCCCCACCCCCACCCCCCCACAGCCCCCCCTCCCCGCTCGTGCTGTGACCCCCCGCCCACCTCCCTTCCCAGAACCCCCTACCGTCCGCCCCCCCCCAGCCCACTGCTACGTTTTTGTACCCTGCATCCCCAGTAAATCCCCCCCACCCGAACGATCCCCCTCGAACGTCGATCTTCGTACGTACTCGCCAATATTCGGGACCCGGGCCACCCCACCACCTGCACCTTTCCCACCCGTATAACCCCTCGTTTTCGGCCAGCGCCCAACGTCGTCCCCTTCGGCTCTCTGCGCCGTTTAGCGGAGGTTAACATCTAACCAACCCCACCACCCCCCTTCCTTTTTGTTTTGTTTTTTGCCCTTTTTGTTATTTTTCTGGGGCACGCGCACGGAATCTTTATTTTTCGGTGTGATTTACTTGTGCCCCCCGAACAGGCTTATTTGACACAACGGTCACGTCGTACCTTCCGGTTTTATAACGGTGGTCATTCGGCAGCCCCATCCACGCATGACCCCCCCCACCACACCACCCCCTAACCACCCCCACCCCACGGACACACCTAATCGCCCCCTCCCCCCCACCCGGTTCTACACACCCCCCCTGCCTACCCCAACAACAACCCGACACGTACAAACACCACACCACGAAAACAAAGGTTACTAGAAGCCGAAGCCCAAGCCACTTTCCCCACAGGCCCACGCACCAGTACACCACCACCACCGGGCAAAAACACCCTCACCTTTGTCTAGTCGCCTCGCGTCTTTTATGGGTGTACTCGGCCGCCCACCACACAACCCCGGCCCCCCACCCCCACAATCCGCCCGCCCCCGCCACGGAAGACAACCCCTCGCCCGTTTCTTCCCACGCACACACACCTGCCCCGGTGCACCCCACCCCACGCCCCCGCGCTCCGGCCCTACCGTGTCCTGTTTCGCTTTTTTTACGGGCCAACGGGGTTCTTTCCGCCACCGCACTACCCAGCCAACTCGAGGCAAACCCCACACGCCAGGTCTCTCCCCCAGCAACTTCCAACACCAACCACCCCGATCCTCACGTTTCACACCCGCGCCCCCCACGCACCCACCACCACCCCACCGCCCTAACACAACACCTACCCCCGTTTCACACACCCGCTCACACCCCGCCTTACCCCCATGCCTACTCGGGCGACAGAGATGGCCCGTCACGCCGCCACACACCTTTCTTCTCCCACGCTAAAACCCTACACCCCTTGATGGTCTCCTGCCCCCCACAACCTACCGGACACAAACGCGGCCCCCCCCCCACCCATCAACACAACCCCCCACTACTACCCCCAAGTTCTCGTCTTTTGTTTCCAGGCACACGCCACCCGCCCCCGAACAAGTACCCCGAGCGCCCCCCCCACGCCACCCCCCCCCCCCACCCCGGCCGAGCCACCCCCCCCCCCGGCACCCCCAAACGCCCCCCCCGCTCTTACTGTTAGACTGTTCGCTTAGGCCTGAAGCTCTCCACCGTAGCTGACCCCCCGTAACCCCTCCCCCCCGCCCCCCAAACCCACGCCCTGCCCCGCCCGTCCCCCAAACCCCCCCCCCCACGAGTCCCTTCCACCCCGCACCGCCGCCCCTTCGCCTTTGCCGATTCCATCCGCACCACCGGCGCAATCGCACCACCGGCACCCCCCCCCGCCCATTAACCCGCCGCACCCACCCCCCCCAATCCCCCTTTTTTTTTCCACCCCCACCCCCTCCCCACGCCCGTGCCACATTCTTCTCGTCTCTTTCTTCCACTTCATCTTCCTTAGAACTTGTAATTTTTCTTAATTAGCTCACCAGCCGTTTCAGCCCTCCCGTAGCCTCGCTCCACGACGCTCCCGCTCACCGCATCACGTGACCGTGACCAGTCGTAGTCCCGTCCACACACCCCCCCCCCACACCCGCACCCAATGCCGAGCGCTGTACGCCCCGCCCCCCCACGCCTTCCACACCCCCTTTTTTGTTGTGTCGAATTCTGAGGATCCTTGTCGTTTTTTCTTGGTCCAGCATCCACCCCCCCCGCGTGATTGAACCGAGGCCCTTCAGAGGCGAGGAAGCTCACCAGGTAGGCGATTTTCGTCTTCCCTTCTTTCCCCCTCCCCCCACCTCCCCCCCCCCCTCCTCCTCCCCTCCCCTGCATCCCCCGCCGGGACCTCCCGTCCCCACCCCATCGCCCCCCGCCGCCCCCGGGCCGCGCCCACCCGCCCCCCCCAGCGGAACCCCCCCCAGACACCCGCCACCCCCCCGCCCCCCCATACCCCCCCCCACTGGTGTTCCCGTCCTCTGCCGGGATTCCGCGATTTTTTCCTCCCGCGCCCCCCCCCCACCGTGCGCACGATTCACCCCCCGACACCCATCCCTCCCGCGTCCTAGACCACAAGAAACCCCAACCCACCCCCCCCCCCGAACGCCGGCGCTAATCCACTACCGATTCCTCGTGCTCTTTTCCAAGGTGATGTTTTATGTTTTTCCTTCCGACCCTCTCTCTTCTCCTTTGACCCTTGCTTCTTTAGGTTGTGTCTTCCGTATCTTTTTATCTTGTCGTGTTTGTCCTTTTTCAGCTTCCAGGGGCCATTTTGTGGGTGCTATGGTGACGGGCGGCGGTGGTGTTATGTTGTGTAATTTTCTGACACGACTTCTGCCTCTTTTTTTTTCCTGCTCGTTGTAGATTTTTTTGTTCTACATTGTTGGCACACATCGGTTCTGATTTTCCCCCTGTCTTTTCATAGTCCCCCCCCCCCCCACCCCGGCAATTCCTCCCCGTAAAAACCTCCTCCCATGGACACCCCCCAATCCCCCCATACGGCCCCTCCTGATACCTCCCCCCCCCAACCTGCCCCGTCATCCGTCGGACCCCGACCCGACAGCCCCGAGCTTGACCGTCCCTCCCCGACCTCCCCCCCCCCCCCTTCCCCCCCCCCTCCCCCACCCCTCCCCGCAGCCCGCCCCCCAGGCTCCACCCCCCCCGCTCGACCCCACCCCTCCACCACACCCTGCCCCCCCCCCCCCACGACGACCCCCCCCCCCCCACCACCACCCCACACAAAAGAACCAGATTGCCGTACAACCACGCCCCTGGGTTGGGGTGTGTTTGGGTCCCTGTTGCATCTTTCTGTGGTGGGGAAAGTACCCGGCCGCCCCCCACTCCGTCACCGCCCCCTCCCTCCCTCTCACCACTCCGCCCAGGCCCCAGCCCCACCTCGGCCTGCATCTCTGTCATTTCCGTAGAGCTATTCTTATGTTTTGCTCGAGCTGTGTTGCTTCTAGTTTTTTGCTCTGTCATGGTCCCTCAGTGCTTTAATTTTACTGTCGTCCATTTCTCTGCGTGTCTTTTGGTTAGTTACTTTTTTCGTGGACTTGCGTTTGTTGCCGGTTGTCGGCCCACGTTGCGCATCACGACCAGACCAACCCCCGCCCCCCCCCTCCCAAACCCCCAACGACACTGCCGGTCCTCCCCCCCCCCCAGTAGTGTCCTCCGGCACAGTCCTTTGTCTTGAACCTTTTGACTCGCGCACTTTTCTTGGCTCAGCCCAGACACGGCGAGCCCCCGACACCCTGCGCCGACTCCACACCGACCTCCTCACACCCACCCCCCCCTCACTTCTTACGGTGCAACCACACCAACCGTCCCACGTGGAAGCCGCTACCCCCCCTCCGCTTACGCATTCCAGCTTTACACACTGACCAGCACACCCCCCCCCCATCGGACCAGATGGTTTTTTTTTGTTCGCTCAGTTACCCCGTTGTGGTCTTAGTTCCTTTTAGACCCACCACCGACCTGGCGACCCCGCCCCGCTACTCCCCTTACCTCCTTTTTCCTTCCCATCGATCCTCCTCCCCACGGCAGCCTCATCCTCTACCCCCATGCACCTACTTGTCGATTCGCCGGCAGCACGCCCAGGCACACATGTGTGTCTTCTGACAGCACTGACGGATCAAATGCCGACAACCATTTGCCCAAACACCCCGTCACCATCAGCTGGCTGTCCATCTCCCGCTACCGCGATCTCTCCCACCCCGCCCACGCATCGATTATTTTTCGCAACTCCCCCCCCCAGGCTTTGCAGTTGGGCCCATTATCGAACATCAAAACGCCAATTTGCCGAACCTTCTGCCTTTCCCCCCCCACCCCCTTTTTCCTGCACACAATCGCTTGCATACCATCACTCCCACCCCCGCGCACACCCCCACCCGCCCACAACGTCTCGCACGCTGCGCCACCCCGACATACGCGAGATAATCCACGCCGCCGGTGCGCATTGGTGTGGGTATCCCGTGCCGCCTCGCTCAGCATTTCGCCCAAAACACACCAGTAAGGCTCCCCACATTAGCCCCGCCGTGTCTGTTTTCTCCCCGAAAACCAATGAGCCCCACATCCAGTTCAGGTGTGTTTTTCTCCCTATTGTGCCGCCACACCCCGAAACCCACGGCCTAGTTGTGCCCCACCCTGACAAACCCCTTACCCATCACCCCCGCGCCACGCGCGAGACCACAACTTGATGTGTTTTATGGCACACGACAACAACACCCCCACCACCACCAAATACACGACCCCACCGCCGGAACTCTCCGCGTAGCCTCTTTTGCCGCTCTCTATACCCCCCGTATCCGCCCCCCCCCCCACACAACGCAACACTCCGGCGACCATATGGCCAAACCCTCTCAACCAAGCGTTCCTGTCCCTACCGTGCAAACCCCTAGCGCACCCTGACCTCTGCCCGCTGCCGATGGCAACGTCGAACCGTAGCACCAACTCTTCCCCAGGCGCTTCGAACCCCCTTCCACCGCCCTTCACACCTCCTTGTGCGCACGCCCCATCACCCCCCTGCCCCCCCTACCCCCACCCCCACACACCACCCCCCCCCCCCTGTGAGCCACCCGCGACACACACCCCGCGACCACCCCCCACCAGGGTTCTGCGTTTCCTTGATCACACAGACAAGAGCTCTCAGGCGCGACCCGAGCTTGATCGCCTCCCCCCCTGGCGTCTGTGATGTCCCCCCCCACCCTCCGTCCCCCCCCCCCCCCACCCATCCCCCCACCGGTAACACACTTTTTTCCCCCCCCCCACTTATCCCCCACCCCTCTCCCCGTCGCCGGACGCCCCCCCCAGCCCGATCCCAGCCCCGTCACCCCCGTTGACATACTTCACTCGCACTCAGTCCCCGCCCTGATTCCGCCCCCTCCCACACTCAGTGTGGCCCGTGCTAAGCTTTACAACCGGCTGACCTGTCTCGAGGCGACGCCCCACCCCCCCCCCCCCGCGAACCTCCCTCCGATGATACACGACACACCCACCAAATTTGCGCCAGTAAGTCGCCGTCGCCGAGTTCGGCCCCCTCCAGCACCTGTGTTTTTACTCCACCAGCTCGACCGCACGCTCACTCGATCCATTTCGGGATTGAGCTTTGCTCTGTTTTCCTATACCACAAAATATCGCGGACTCCTCCATCTCCATTTTCCCCTGACCCTCCACGTTGATACAAGCATAAACATATCACGAGACCGACACGGACCCACTGCCCCAACCCCCCCAGGCACTCTCCCGAGGGTCGCTGACTCGACGAGGTCTTTCTTCTTCATGGACTCGATTTGGTCGCTGATGAATCGTTGCTACCCTAAGAAACCCGATTCAACGCGGCGACGGCCGACTACTGGTTGTTTGCCGCTCTTACACCACACGTTACGTAATTGGCGACCGAACAACGAGATCACACCCCGAGGAGCTCGCACGGTTTGTACGCACCCCGCTTTGTTTTCGCCCATCCTCCAACTCTCTTTTCGACGCCCGTCGATGCCCCAACCCCCTCGCTTCGCCCTACCCCCACCCCCCCCTCACCGACTCCCCCTTCGCCCCACCGCTGCTACACTCGCCTCCACCCACGACGTTTGATTCGTGATGACAGTTCTTGACTCGTTTATCATTCTGGTCAACCCCTGACACACCCAAACATAACACCGCCACACACACCAAACACAGCCCAGCACCAGTGCAAGCGCCTCGCCAAGAGCGTTCCCCCTTCACTTAGTCTGTCCGTCACCCAACCCTTGCCCATCCTTCTCGTGTGTAGCCTTGTAACCCTTTTTAATCTTCATTCCATATGTCTTGGTTTGTTGCAACACCCCCCCACCCCCAGAGAACACACGCCACCAACCGACGGGATTCTTTGACCGCAGTGTGGGTGCCCCCGGCGCCGCCGTACCTTGCACACGCCGCCCCCCCCAGAACCAACCAATACCCCCCCCGCCCCCACCCCAACCCCTCACGCCCCGCAGCCCCAACCCTCCCTCGCCACCCCCAACGCCCCCCCGTTACCTACCGCCTTTCATTTTCCTTATCAATCGATCTTTTCTTCACTTACGCGTCGCCCCCCGGGGACCCACTCACTCCCGCCCCGCGGCACACCAAGCCTTCTTTACAACCCCCCCACCCCCCGCCACGGCATTTTACCCCCCCGGACCGGCCCTAACCACCGACCACAAAGCCGAATCACCCATCCTGGTTTATCTTTTCGCAGCCACATCGCACCCAACAAATCGGCGCCCCCCCCCCGGCCCCCCACCCACACCACCTTGACGGATAACGAAGCACGGCCCGACAGGCTATCGCTATGCGCCCGCATCCCTACAACCTTTGAGCCTCACGCTAAAAATGCCCGAACCCCCGGCTGCCCTCCCCCCCATGGCCACACAGTTTGCGTGTAAAGTAGTCGCTCCCTCTGAGGGGTCTGCCCCACAACACCCCCACCCACCGCAGCCGCCACACCTTGTTTTTTGGCCTTCACTTCTGGCTTTATTTTTTTGGTTGTTGCCTGGGCGCGCACGCGACGGCCGATCGTTCCGCGGCGGCTGGGCGCGTGACGCCTTTGCCGTCGCGGTCAACGGCCGCCCGGCGACCCCACACCATCCTTCTTTGAGCAACGTCAACACCCCGTACCCCCTCCAAAACACCCGCCCCGGTGATAGGGTTCCTTTGTTTGTCTGGACGCGCCATCTGTGTTATCGATGGTTCGGCATTCGCGAGGGCCTTTTGGCCGAAGTCACCGATGAGCCCCAACGCATCTCCCCTTTCTTCCCCCTTTGCCTCAAGAGCCCCCCTTGTTTTTTTACCCATCTGGTACCAACGCCCCAACCCCTGTTCACCCCAACCCCTCCGCAAAACTCCCCAGACAACCGCTGCTCCCCACACTCCCTGGGATAGCGCTACCAATCCCCCCCCCCATTTGTTTGGTATTCTTTCATTGCGGTCGTTTAGTTTTTTGGTCTTTACCTCGTTTGCTTCTTTTTTGTTTTGATCTTTTCAACGCCCCACTAACGGCCCACCCTACCCGACTCCGCACCACGCCTTCTATGTTTTGGCTGTATGCCCAGACCTCCGCCCACGCCCCCCTACGTAACACCTGCCCGCCCCCTCCACACCTTCTCCCCTCCCTCATATCCCCCACCCCTCCCCAGTCAGTCCGCCCGCCACCGACGTGTGTCACCCTTGGCTGATTGTACTACCCCCCATCCTCGGTGGTTGTTCACGCTTTCATTTGCCCCCCCCTACACCCCACACCGCCCACTTAATTCGCCCTTATTTCAAACCATGAGAAGCCCAAAACCACCCCCCCCCAACTTGTCGTCGCTTCGCACCCCCCTCCTACGGCACAGCAACCCGTCGCACTCGGACGCTCCCCCACTACAACAATTCACCGCTCAGATGCCGCCAGTGTTTACTTCTCATAAGTCACAAACCTTTAGTAGTTATGTCTCCCCCCCTAAACCCCCCCAAACCCCACCCCCAGCTTTCTCTTTTCTGGCCCAGCACCCCCACTTACCCAACCACCCCTCTCACCCGATCGCTTCCCAGCCACGGTTCTGGTTTTCAGTCCCCCCAACCCAACCACCCCGCAAAAGATCGCACCCCCCATCCTTTTTCACCGCACCCAGGTGCCCCCCTCTTATTTTTTGCCTCTTCCTCCCCCCTACCCCCTTGCTTTTTTCTTTTGTCACCCCAGCATCCACCCCAACCAACGACGCCCAGCCCCCGCGTTTTCCTCTTCTCCCGCGACCGAAAAGGACGTCAGCCCTCCATTGTTTACCCACCAAGCCCCTACTCCCACCCCCGACCGCCCTTTTCTGCCACAAGCATCCTTCCCCCCTTGTTGGTAGGGTTTTGGTTCCCCACCTCGCCCACACCACGCAACCCCCACACACCGCCCAACCCGCGCCGCCCGCGCACCGACCCCCCATATCCCCCCCCGCTCCGTCCCACCCGCCACACCGTTTCCGGCCAACCCCTCACACCCCCACGGCACACACCCGCGCTCCCCGCCCACCCCCACCCCACCACCACGGTTCTCGACACAACGCCATGGAGCGCCCCAACCGACCCCGCACGCTACACCACGACGACACACCCCAACCGCCCGACACCAGCCGACCCGCACCCCCCCGCCCAACCACCTCCCCCCCGCCCGACCCCCTCACCACCGTCCGCCCGCAAGGCAGGCCCAATGGGCCCCAAATCCCACGGCACACGCACCACATCGCCCCCCCCACCCCCCCATACCAACCGTCGCAGCCACCATCCTCGCCCTCTGCCCAACGCCGCAGCAGGAGCTCTCCACCCTCACCCACGGCCCCAGCCCGTCAGCCTTCTCACATCGCCCTGAAGACCCCCCCGCCGACCCAAGCACCACACCACCCACATTCCCCCCCCCCATATCCGCCTTTGCTCTCCCCACCTACAGCGCCTGACATCCGCACCCCCCCACCCACAACCACGGACCGTCAAGGCCCCGCAGCCACAGCGCCGACAGCCGCGCCGGCCGCGCCGCCGCGTGCGACCCCCCCCCCGCGTCTTAGACATGTGAGCCACCGCAGCTGCATACGCGTGCACACCTCGCTGGTGCACACCACGCTACCCCCGCCCCGCCATCGCACGAATGGCGCAAGCATCCCCTAAACCCCGCGAGGCCCCCCGTCTGAAAACTCGCCGTCCACCCCGGACCACCACGGACCCACCCGCCCGGCCGTCCACGCCAACTGCCCGAGCCGCGCCTAACCCGCATGAACCCCAAGGCCCCCACTACGGCTGAGAACAGCCTCTCAGCCCCCCTCGGACGCCCCCCTAACCCTCGGCCATAACCCGACAGGGAACGCCCAACCCCGCCCGTCGGCCCCGGCCCCCACCCCCACCCGCAGACGCCGGCACCCCCCGCATCCTCCCCCCCGACCCCCGCCAACCACCCCCGCCCCGCCTAACAGCCGCCACCCACACACCCCCGCCCCCGCCACCCCGCCGACCGCCACCCCGGCCCCCCCGCCCACCCGCGCTTTTTTTATCCCCCCCCCGAATGCCCAGGAAACCCACGCCACTCCCCACCGCCCCCCCACCCTGGGCCCCCACCCGAGCACCCGCGACACCCCCCCCAGCCCCGCAGACGCTCCTCTCGGAACCACCCCCGCCCCTCCACGCCCCGCACCCCCGCAGCCCCACACACGACCACCCCCCCACCACCCCCCCCACCGCCGCTGCCTACCAGTTCAGCACCCCCGCGACACCCGCCAGCAACCCCCCCCACCCACACCACCCCGACTCCGCCCACCCGACCAAGCACCGCCATGCCGAAGCGACAGGCCCGTTCCAGACCCCTCCCGCCGCCCCGCAGCCCCCCGCCACACCACCCCCCCGCCCCCCCCCCCCGTCCCACCCACATCTCCCCGCTCCACCCACACCAAGCCGTCCTACCCTAGCTCAGCCCCCACCCTTACCCCCCAGATACTCCGCACGCACCGCGCCGACCTCCTTCACGACGGCCCCCCACTTCCTCCCGCCCACCCCCCCTCCCCAACCAGAGTCGCCCGCCCCACTCTCCCTTGACACCCCCCCACGACACCCCCGAGACAAATCACCCCGCCGCCAGCCTACGCCACCCCCACCCGCCCCAACCTCGCCCACACCGCCGCATACACCGGCACACGGCTTTATCCCTCCCGTCCCCCCAAGTCACCGCCAGCCGCGCAGGCCCACCCACCTGGACCACGACCCCAGGCCTCAGCCACCCGCGGTAAAACGTCCAGCCGACCCCGCGACGGCCTGCCCGCCCCCCCGAAGTCCCCCCCACGATTAGTTTTTCCCAGCACCAGCCGCCGACAGAGCCGCCCCCCCGCCCGCACACCCCCATGAGTTCCACCACCCACCCTCTTACGCCCCTAGAAACCGCACACCGAGCCAAACACCACCGTCCCCCGACACCCGACACCCCCCCCCCCCCCCTCCCCCACGGAACCACACAGCCCCCGCCACGCCCCCGCCCCCTCCACGACCCTCACGCCCGGACCCACCCACCCCGACAAAAAACCGACGCCAGCGCCATCAACTTTCCCCCCGGCGCTGTTCTTGTCACTGAGCCCCCAGCCCTCGCTTGAATTACCGCCTCCGTCCCCCCACAGGCAGCAACAACCCCGGCCCCTCTGTTGATCCACACCCCCCCCAATCCTCTCTCTCATCGATCCCACGAACTTAATGCCGCCAGGCCGACATTCCAACGCCCCCCGTTTGCTGTCTTTATCCGCCCGTGCACGTTCTCTCCGCCATCGTATCCACCCCCCGACCCAGCGCCGCCACCCCACCCCCCCCCCCCCCCCTGCTGTGACCTCCTTTTTATTTGTTCGTGTTTTTCCCCCGTGCATTTTTTCCTCCGACTCACTCTCCCACCCACCCTTCTTCCACTAAACCCTATCCTTTCCGGTTGTTCCTTGTTGTTGACGCAACCCTCTCGATGCACGCACAACAACAGCGCCCGCCCCAGGCCACCGATCATTCATTCCCCCTGGTTTTCCCTTATGCCCGCAAAGGGCGGTTTAATCCCGCCAGCCCAGCACCGCGCCGACCCCCCACCCCCCCGCCCCACCCTTGCACAATGCCGAGCACCCCCGACGCTTCTTCTGTAGAGTTTAATATCATTCGCCGACTCGCCGCGCCCCCGTTTGTCACACCACCCCCCCTCTTACCCGCTCCCCCCCCCCACTCACCCCGCACCCACCCCGCCCCACCACCACTCCCTGACGCTTCCTCCCACCTCCCCCCTATCATTGATCCGCATCCCTCCCCCCACCACCCCTTCGGCCCCACCACCCCCGGTGGCATGGCCACCCCACCCTCCAACCGCCCCGCCTCTTTTTGCTTATGCCCCCCCCCACCCCGGCCCCCCCCGCACCCCCCCTTCGTTCCGTTTTGTCATCCCCCCCCTCCCCCCCGCTAAAAGCAAAACAGATCCTTCTTTCGTTTGGACACCTGCCCGGGACGAACCCCACCCAGCCACGAAGCAGGATCTGTAACTCATCTCGTGCCGCGGCTCGCCCCACTCGCCCTGGCCATCTCCCAGCCACCCCACTGGCGCCGCCGGCAACAACACACAACCCGGGACCCTCCCGACGCCGCCCGTGTTGAACAGCCCTACGACATCGAAACCCTCTCTAACCCCCGAGAACACGGTAAAGCATCGCCCGCCCTACTTCACGGACAGGGCAACCTGATTCGTTGGTTTTCGGTGACGCAATCCTCTTTACCCAACCCTGGTCCCAATTTGTGCCCCCCAAAGCTCACCCAGACCCTTTTGTCGCGACACTCTCTCCGCGCCCGACCCCTGTGACCCAGGCCCCCGTCACCCCCACCTTAACCCCCACGGAAGTGAACTTTTTGCATAACCATACACTTACTCGGACTTGGCCAACCGCTTCTTCATCCCCCACCCAACACCCCCACCACCCACCCTTTTTTTTTCTTTCAAACCGTCTGTTCCCTCGTGCTCCCCTTCTATTGGGACGCCAGGGCCCCCCCCAGTCAGACCGCGCGCCATCTTTATTTCTGGACCCCAAAGCCCACGCCCTCCCCCCCCGCCCCCGCCGACTATGGTACCGGCGAACCGGCTCCTATCCGCTGACCACCGACTCACAACCCACCCGCCACACCCTCACCTCGCGCCCATCCACCAAAACTCCCCCCCCCGCCACTTTTTCCGAACAACCCCCGGTTCTAACTACTGTACAAGGACGTCCGCCGAGCGAAGACGTCGGCAGCTCGGGGGAAATCGCTAGCGCTCGGGGAAACGGCTGGGAGACTGCGCCGGGTCCCCCCTGCCCCCTCCCCCACATTACTTTTTGGCCTCCACTTGCATGCCAGTATGCTTTCAGCCGCTGGTTTGACGTACAGTCTGCAACACCCTTCTCCCGAACCCCCCTCTGACATGTAAGATTTTCCCCCATTTTGTATTTACAGCCTCACCCCTCCCACCTTCCCGCACGCCCATGTGGCTATCGCACACCCATGCCCGTCCGCCCCTTTCTGACTTTTTCCGTCGGTTTTCCTGCCCCTCCTTTTTTTTCCGACGACACACGCCAGCCAATTGAAA
>Ga0179591_1366844_pt1 | contig 19239 bp, 13 predicted proteins | sample CZOMad2_1_08_16f_FD_182891 | JGI IMG/M metagenome (GOLD analysis project Ga0179591, IMG submission 182891) | Vadose zone soil fungal communities from Angelo Coast Range Reserve, California, USA - CZOMad2_1_08_16fungal (PacBio error correction) | ecosystem: Environmental > Terrestrial > Soil >... | reverse complement strand
CGTAAACAGAGGTTAAACTCTCTCGGTATCTATCCATTTTTCTCCGATTGCGCTTTCAAGACTTCTTTTCCGGTACTACCCTTCTGATTCCGTCGAACGACTCCGAATTCTGTTTGCTGTCCCGTCCTCCTGCTTTCCCGCTTTTCGGAGAAGATTGTCCGTGACCGAGGATGTTTTTCTGGCTGCCCGATTCAGCCCCGCTTTCACAGTGTAGTTCAGCCTTAGCTTAAGCTTTCGATAGCGATAGCACAAATTTTTCTCTTCTCTCCTTTCCTCCCTGGGCCAAGCGTGAAGATTGAACGGCGGAAACTCAGAACATCCCTCCTACTCATAAGCCCTCTTCTTCCTAGACAAGATTTTGTCTAGTCCCCTTTTTGGGCTTCTTCTCTCCTAGATGAACTGAGTGAGGAGGCTTTTCCTCTTCCGTGAAGAGCCTCTCTCCCCCCTATGCAGGCTTGTGCTGGCTGGATCCCCTCCTTCCTGGAAAAGAGGCTGTCGTCCAGTCGATCTACCTCCCGCCGAGGAATCGCTTTTTCCCCCATCGAGCTTTATTTGCCTAGTTTCGTCGTACCCCACCTTTGCCTGGCCTGATCGGAAGATGACTATTGTTCAGGATTCTCTCTATATACTCAACTTTTTTTTTTTTTCTCTCATAGCCCCTCATTTTGCGTTCCGTGAACAGAAGTAAGCGGCGAAAGACCGTCTTCACGAGTCTTTTCCTCTTCAAGTCCTAGGAGTCTTCCCCCTCCCTCGACCTCCCTCTCCGAAGAGTGCGTAGTCTCATCAGCCCATCACTTTTCCGCACTCTAGTTATCTAAAATACCCCCTCAGAGATTACTCAGAGATAGCACCTAGACCTCGGAAGCATTTCCGCTACCCTTAACCATGATTATAGAGACTCCGAGCTTGCCCTCGAGATTTGTGAGTACATGTTCCCCCCTTATTCTGCAGAAATCTCAGAATTCTCATGAAGGACTTTTCTTAGATCGCGTCATATAACTGTCGACTCCCCTGACACTTTCCCGCTCTTCGCATTCCCTAGCCCGGTAGGCTAATAGACCAGTTTGCCATATTCGAGTTCTCCCAAGAATGGGTGATGGACTCCCCGATAAGACGGTCTTTCTCTCTCTTTATGTCAGATACCTTGAGAGGCATGATAGTCCCCTCCCTCCCAGACCCCCCCCCTGATAAGATCCCTCTGTTTGTGTGGGTTGTGTGGGTTTCTTTTTGACCCCGAGGCCCGTTCGAGTCGTAATCCTTTTTGGGCGTGCCAGTATGATCCGCCATCCACCTTTTTTCCCTTTTCCGTCTCTGAACACCGAGGCCCATAACGAGAGATACCCAAACTACTTCTTTTCGTTTCTTTCGTCTGTCTTTACTCAGCGCAGTCCCGTCCAACGCACTGACCCCCCTTTTTCTTCTGGGTCGCCAGCGTCCTTCTACTTGGTTTCTTTCGAAGGTGCGAGTTTACAGAGGCACATCTTGTCCCTCCTCCGTTCCTGAGGTTTTGGAAGTATCCTTCCCTATGGAAGGGATTCCATGTCCTCCGTGGCGATCTATCCCTCTGACCCTGGAGTTTGCGGGTGTAGTTACCATCTTCTCCTAATCCTTATTGGTCGGAAGCCCCCGAAGCCTTTTCCCAGTATCCGCAGGCGGGGACCTTCTTTTATGGCCCCTCCCCCCCCTTTGGATTTCGACCAATTCCTCTTCTTTTCTTTCTACTTAACAGGCGGGAGAGCCAAGTTTTCCTTGTTGATTTAAACGCTCCAAAGCCTTAGATTTTTTTACCGACCTCGAACCCTTCTTCTTTCCTTCTCCCTATCGGAGAGACGTTTTTCCTAAGGGACATTTTCCTTAGTGAGAGTCTCCCCTTCATTGTCTCGCACGTAGACAAGGGCCGTGATCTATGCTCCCACAGCTCTCCCTTCTTTGTTTTTCCTCATAAGGACGCGCAATCGCGACGCTGAGAACGGGTCCCGCACAGGTTCCCCTCTACGACTGCGACCCGACGGCGATCCTCGCTTTGCCTCCTCCGAGTCAGGAGCAATTTAAGAAAAACAGACACCTTTCTAGGGAACCTCTCCCTGGATCTCATTCAAGGCGAACGTACGGACCTCCTCGCTTCTTTAGATTTGAAAGAGTTAGGATCAGATTAGCGAGGTCTTTTTCTAGGGCGGACTCCTCTTCCCCATCCAAATACTTCCCGTTAAAGAGACCCTTCCCCAGATAGCCTTCGGTTCCTGGGCATAGATACCCTTATTAGGCATAGGCTGTGATTCGCCTCTGCCGCAATCTTTTTTCCCGTTGCGTATAGTTTTTTTTCTTTTTCGGGCACCTCAATTGAGCGCGAGTTTTAGAGTGGTTCATTCCCCCCTATCGTGTCGTCGCCGAATGCTTCTTGACAGGATCTCAGACAACGACCCAGAAATTGCTGATCCGTTGATGGATCTGTCTTTTCTCCCCGAGTTCGATTCCCCTGTCGACCCCCCGAGTAGTTCCGATTTTTCCGCAAAGCGTTTATTTCTATCCCCCCTCTTTTCCTACGGTCTTGGAACCTGTGGTTTTTCCCGAAGACTTTTCCCCCAGTTCTTCAATCTTCTGTCCCCCTCGGTAGCTCTTAAAACGTACGGTCCCCGAGAGTACTCCCCTTACCCGCGCTTTTTAACTTGTTGCCCTAGCGGTACCTCTGAGTTGTCAACAAAGTCCCAAGTCCCCTCCCCCCCTCTAGTTCGAGTTCAGCCTTTTTTATTCGCGTGGCGTATTAGAAATTTTCTATTAGTCGGCCCCCCCTCCCCTACGTACGGTGTTTCTTGGACTGGCGTACCGCTAGCACACTCTCTCCCTTTTTTCTCATCCAGAAAAATCGTTCGACTGCTTTCCGTAGCGTATAGCCTCTTTACTCTTATAAGACGATCCTTTCTTCCCCTTGATCGATTCCCCCCTGTTCATGATTTCCGACCTTCTTCCTACCCGAGGTTTTCGTGATCCCCCCCCGCGGAGACGATGTTTTCACCCTTGCGACTCTAGAACGTCTTTAATGCATTTCCCCCTTGGGAAGGGAACCCATTCCGACTGCCTCACTCTTCTTCCTTCCCCTCTACCTTTCCCCAGGCCCCCCTGATGAGGCAATTCTTTAGATGTAGTCCTCTCGAGCCCTTACGCTACATGTCTTACAACCCTCTCATTTTTCTTTTTGATTCTCAACTGGTCTGCTTGGGTTCGCTATCCTTTCTTCCAAAAGAAAGCCCTCAAAATCCCCCCCCCCCCGTCGCTGAAGCTTTCTCTCTTCCTATTCCGTAAAAAGAGGCCCCAGGTTCTCACCGGTATACCCCCGAAGTTCCGGGAGCACCGTGCAGGGGGTTGCCCGTTGAGAGGTAAGATCCTCAATCAGTTATACTTCTACCTTCGAAGTCCGCGTTCTAAATTATGGCTCCCCTCTGAGGAAGAGTAACCGTCCTGTTTGATTTCTTTCTTGTCAATCCTCCCAGTTTTTTCGATTATATTCTCCTCCTTCCTACCTGTAGAAGGCCCCACCCGCCATTCGCGGGTTTGTCGAAAGATTTAATCGTCCATCTGTCCGTGAGATTCCCTCCCCTTATCCATGCACATATTTTTTTATCTGCCCTTTCCGAATCTATTCCCACTCCTCCCTTACCCTCTACCTCGACCTATCAGACCGATGCCATGTAAAAAGTATCCCGGACCCTCTTCCAGTTGCCTCCTGTTCACCAATGAAGTAGACCGACGAACCCTCTCTCTCCTCTCCTATACGAGGACTTTTCCTTGCTTTCCCCCCTGTACCCTAGGGATCTCGCTTAAAGTCCCTTTTGAAGTAGTTGATCGCGCACTCTCACTTCTCACTCCGAGAATGTACTCAGCTTGACGTAGTTTTCTAGGTCAGCTTTTTTCGTCCTCTAACGAACTCCGGTCAGGCACTTCCCCCCCCCCCCCGTAAGTTAGTCTATTCTCTCGCCCTGTCGTCGGGTTGCTTCCTGAAATGAGCCGTCTCCGTCCTACCTATCTGACAGCGGTGTTTGAGAGCTTGTTGTTTTTTAGATCCCCTCGAAAGCCCCCCCGCTGCAGAATTCACCGAAAGCCCCCTTCCTCCGACCTCACATTTAATGATTTTAATTCTTTTTTCTCTCTAAGATAAGCCCCCTGAAATTCTCGTGACGTCGATCTAATGCGCCCCTCCCTCTGCGCTACTTTCCCGTGGACCCTCCCGTCGCCCGTTATGCGTGTCGACGTCCCCCTCTACGTGCCTTCCCTTCGGGGTAACTATTCTGACTCTTTTGTTTCCTCCTCTCGCGAAGGATAGAAGACCTCGTCCCCCTTCCCTCTCAACGATCCGAAGATGCAGCCTCTCCCAAAAAGAGGTCTGTTCCGAGAAGAGATTTTCCGGTTTGCATCACCCCCTAGTAGAAAATCTATAGTCTGACTTACCCCCTCCTCCCTCCCCATGCACGACAAGAAGTAACCGATGATGTCTCCTTTAATAGGTTGACCCCCCGACTTCCCCCCTCCTTAACTCTCCAGCTCATATAGATTCGACAGACTTTCCCACTCGAAGGATTCCCCCTCCTCCCAGGACCTTTCTGACTCTAAGAGGAGACCTTCAAAGGTCCCCCCTCCCCCGGGGGGAAGGGTTCAGTTCTCTCCTATCCTTTCGAGTAGTTCCGCCCGAAGAACTTTCTGGTGTGACGAGGCTCTTTCTCGGCGGATTTCGTCCCTTAGAGTTAAGCGGGACTGACACGGACTTTCTCTCCGACCCTAATTTCCCCTCATGGAGTAGTACGGAAGATCCCCCCTCTCTCCCGTTAGGATAGTTCCCCTACGATGGGCTACGTAGCACTTTCTCTCGGATATTTTCCTATTTCGCTGGTGTATTTCCCCATATAGTGACACGCCCGCGTCTCCTTTCATACCATCCCCTATTACCCCCGGTCCGGCTAGCGGTCCCCTAGCTCTTATGTCTTTTTAATAAGCGCCCGCTTGTTCCCCCGCCCCTTCCTGACAATTTCCTTCTTTTAACCGGTGTTCGCTCACTCTTTAGAGCAGCCCCTCCCGAGATTTGAAGATTCTCCTGTCTCTGCATATTAGTATCCGCCTTAAGGCGTCGTCAGCATCCCTCCTCTTCCACCCGATCAGAAGCCTCAGCTACTGACAAGTCTCCCTCTGGTAGGATTTCGTGATATTGAGGCCATTAGATTGCTCGGAGATATGTAGCGCAGATTAGGGTCACTCTCTATCGTTTCTGTTCTCCCCTCGCTTCGAGGATGCTTTGTTAGGCATCACGCAGGCCTTTCCTATCCGCGGTGCGTTTGGTCGACCTTCGATAAGAGGATGACGAATTTTTTAGAAGAGTAGTCTTCTCGTTCTCCTCTTTCTCCCACCCCCTCCTCTCTCTTGACTAGTTCCAACCCTTTGTTGTTGTTTTTTTTTCCTCTTAGCCACTCTGTCCCAGCGTTTCCCTTTCGCGATTTCTTGGCACGACGTTTTCATCAGAAGAGAAGAGAAGCCTCTCTCGTTCTCCTTCCTTCTCCCCCTCCTCTGTTTCCTTCTACTTTAACCGAAGCTTCAGAGGGATCCTCTCTTTCGACAAGCCGCGCCTCCCTACGATTTCGGCTCGTAAATCCCTCGTGACCCCTCCTGATCTTACGCAGGATTATCGACTTAACGTCTGCATCTGCTTTCCCGCCATGGTGTCCTACCGCGATTACTTTCCTTGCTTTTCCCCGAGATGATTGTAGAGACGTTCCGCCCGGTCCGCCCGACTTCCCAGATGAGTCCTGCCTTCTCCTTCCCCGAGTCCAGCTGGGCAGCTCAGCCCGGCTCCGCGACTCCCCTTTTCGCCCTTATGACGGCTTTCATTCAGTCTCCACCAGAGCCCGGTAAGGCAACTCCCCCCGCTACTTTTTTTCGCTCTGACCTTTTTCATGGGTCTCTTCTCCTCGAAGCTAGTAGGTATCTGTAGAACCCTTTTGATTAACTGCTTCCAGGTGGAGATCCCGGAATTTTCTCCTTCCTGCTCTTTCTACCTGATTGTTACATAAGGAAATCTTAACGGGGACTTTTACTTCTGAGATAACATGGTTCGTAGAATGCTCTAGCTCCCCTTTCTTAAGGATTCGCATGACCACTCGCTCCCTTAAATTCTCTATTAACCCCCCCTTAGTATCTGGTAGGAGCTTCCTTTCCCCTAAGCTCCTTACTTAGAGCATTCCAAAACTTACCACTGTCCTTGCTTAGTCCTCTTCTTCCCTCGTTCTCTCATGAATTTAGGCTAATGCAGCCTTTATTTATGATTCTGTTAAAACGTTCCCTTTCCGGGCCTAGATTTAGAGATTTTTCGTGACAGCTCCTCTCTTCCTCTCTATCTTGTTAGGAGTTTTCGTATATCTGGCTGAACCGGTAATCGGTTTTTGCGGCAGCCTCCTTATTACTCTGAAAAGATCGTTAGGACCAGCTCCTCTTCGGCAGTCCCCTTCTAATGTATTCTCGGGATTATTCCCCCCTTGAACGAGTTCCTTACCCCTCACAGTTTTTAACAGGGTTGATATTCAGACCGCTTTCTACCTTCTTCGTGTTTTTGCAGAAGGAGCAGAGTAGAAGGTAAGGACTTCCTTCGGGTTAGCGCCCCCCTTGAGATAAGATTGTTCAATAGAGATAGTATTGTTTCCTGTCGAAAGAAGGGCGAGCCTCAAAGGTCGGGGCTTTTCTATCTCATTCAGTTTTGAAAGGCCTCCCCCCTCATACCGTCCCTTTTCTCCCCTGAGGTGAGATTTTCGTAAGAGATTATAGATGATGAGAACAGAGATTTCTTCTCCCTTCCTGATTATCTTCTACAGATCTTCCCTTAATTTTCAAAGAGCCCCCCCCAAAAATTGAGAGCGGTTCAGCAGCCTTCCCCATAATCAGTTCCTAGACCGACTACTTTTCGGATAACTTTCCCCTTCTTGACCGAGCCCCTCCGTAAGAGGCATCCCAGAATAGGATCTTCTGAGTCTGGTTAGCAGTTCTTCTTTTTTTAGCCCCCCTCCCAAGAAATTTTGGTGTAAGATCTCCGAATTTTTCATGTGTCAGTGAGACCCCCTGTCCTTGTTATCCTCCCTAGCAATTGAAGAATTTTAGTCGGAGAAGCTCTTTCTTCACCCTGCTGCGAGTTTGCGTACTTTGAGGTTCTCCCCCTTCCCGGTAGGTCTTTTTAAGTCTATCAGGAGGCCTTCTTTGACCTTTCGACACCCCTTTTGTTAGTCTATTGTAGTTTCATTCTTTTCTAACTTATTGGAAGAGTTTCTATCTCCCCCGTCCTAGTGTAGTTTTTCCTCCCCGAACCTTCTCTACCGTCAGATAAGTGCTCCTGGGTCTTGGGGCTCTCCCTTTTTCACCGGCTTTTGGGGTATCCCGAAAGGGATAGGGCCCAACCGTCGGTAAGCTCGAGGGCCCCCTTGCTGTTGAGGGACGCGCTCTCACTTTCCTCCCAACGGCTCTTCTCAGCGCTGCTCTAAGATCTGCGTCGACTTTCCCCAAACCACATTCCACTTTTTGCGCCTCCGATTAGTCTCTAGTACCTCTTTCATGACTGTTGCTGAGCTGCCCCCTCTCCTTCGTATGCACACTGAGAGGGTTCGTCCCCTTTTTTTCGCAACACCGATGACCACGTGTCGTTGTTCGTAATAACACAGCCCCCCCACCGAGTGTTTGTGCGAATGGCGTCCGGCGCGTCTAGATGTTCTCACTCTTTCCCTCTCTCCCACTTCCTCACCCGGTGGGGAGACGTTCAGGGACAGGGAATGGTGCTTTGAAATACCCCTCGGTCCCTCAACGACCTTTCCCCCTTCATCTACTGAGACCTAGTCCTCGAATGCTTTTTAATGCACCCCTTAAGGCCTTCAAGCCTTCGTCGCCAAGACATGATCTATTTCCGACTTCTTGAGTCTTAGCGCTCCTCGAAGTTCCTCGACCTTTCCTTCCCCTATCCCTGAATTGGGGCGTAGACCTCCCTTTTTCTTTTATTTGCCCATGTAAACATACCCCCCTCCCGTAGTTATTTTAACTCGAGTCCTCTCAGACCTTACCAGAGAGTATTATATTCGCCCTTCTTTTCCCGAATTCTCTTAGCAAATGACCGCCCGCGGACATATGTCCGCCTGAGGTCCCCCCTAAATCAGAAGTTTGTGCAATGTACGATTCTCGCCCCTCCCCACATCTGCAGGACTACTGCTTTTATTGTTGCTTCTTTCCAGATTTTCTCAGGAGAGCGGGTCGACTCTTTTTTCCATATAGGATGTTACTTTTCCCCCCCTCCCCGACGTCAGGCTCTTCCGCGAGACGCGCCATCTTCGAACTAGAACCTCTGCCCCCAATTATTTATCAAGTCTGTTAGAATGTCTCCCGCCTCCTTTCTCAGCACTCCTACAGAGTGACGTTCCCCATACTGCTCTGCCTTTCCTCCAGGTTTACCGTCCCCGGAAAGCTTCCTTCGAATCCCCTTGTTTTAACTATGTCTCGCACGAGCACCCGAATCAGTCCTGCTGCCCCAAGGACCCTCTTCCTTCCCTTTTCCGTCCGAGATTGTTGGAGGATATCTTCCTGAACTTCTCCATTCCCCTTCTACTTAGAAAGGCCCTTCTGTCCTTTTGTCCCTTCTTTCCAGCTTAGACCCTTATGCCGATATTCCTTCCCGCCCCGAGAAGGAAGCCCCACTTTCCATCTTTCTCCTGCCATAGACGTGTGGAGCGTGACCCAGTAAGTGTCCCTCCCTGAATATAGTGGAATCCTCCGGTTTCGTCGCTCGACTAGCTCTTGTCAGATGTCGAATACCAGCGCGGTTAAGCATCTTTAGAGACTCCGTCTCCGCCTTGCTTTCTTTTCTGTACCCACCTTCATTTGGCAGAGTCCCAGATACTTCCACTACCTTTCTGCGTTTCGAAATAGTCAGAAGTTATCCCCTCCCTCTGTGATACATGCGTCCCGAACGTTCTCCTCCCCCCGCATTTGGTTCGACAGGCGAGTCCCCTTCCCGACTGAAACTAAGGTCTCCTTTATGTGAGCTACACCCCCCACCCCGCTTCGCAGCCGCTCCCCTCTTTCTAAGAAGAACGCGACACTCTTCTTTCTTTTTGCCATCTACCCCTTGAGAGATGTCAGCCTCGGCGCTTTCCTCCTCCGATTTCGGCTTTATCCTGACAAGGAAACGGACCCCCTTCATTACGCTGTAGTAAGTTCCCCCACCGAGAATGCACTTCTCTGTCTCTCATTCTGATTTTCGAGAAGCTCCCTGAAAAGACGGGACCCCCATCTTCTGCTCCGCTTTATTAGAACCTCCCGGTACCCTCCGACCCGGTCGCTCTCCTGTCCCCTCTAAGTAATTAGCATTTACATTTTTCAGGGAGTTGCTAACTTCGCGACCTCCCGTCTTAGTTGCGAAGCCTCCCAACGTAATGACATTCTTTTTCTTGTTTTTGAGATCGGATCGTCGCGTTTCCTTCGCAGCCTCGGAAAGCCCCCCCCCTGGAGCTCTCCCAATCATAGATGCCCAGGAAGACGTTCTTACTCTCCCCCCCCTTGTGTATATTTAGGGTTACCCCAATAGCGCGTTTCCGTATCACGTCCTCTCTGGAAGTAGTCCTCAGTCAGACCTTTCCCCTCTTAAGAGTTTTCTGGTTCCCCCCCTCTCTCTCCCCCTCAGGACCCTCCTCCTCTCGAGAGTAGAGAATTCGGCATCCTGTTTGTCTGCTGAGGGTATAGACCGGACTCTCTTTTTTTCCCTCCAAGCCCTGAGTTTCAACAGTTTTTTCTTCTCTTCATAAGCCAGAAATTACCCTCCTTATCCCTCCCCTCCGAATCTTGCGAAGACCCGTCTGCCCAGCCAGCCTAGTGCCCCTCTCTCCCTCCTCCTTGTTCGGGACCGGTTGCGCGGTTTCTTTCTCTTACTAGTTCTCGATTTTGATTGTTGAAGGTTAAAAGTCTCCCTTGAGCCCGAGCCGCTTCCATCCTTACACTGATTGGACAACCCCTTTTTTCCTTCTCCTCGTTCCTTCGTGTATCGACGACTATTAGTCCGATATTTTCTGTAGCGTTTCCTCCTCGTTCTTCTTTCGTCGTGGCGAATTCCTCCCCTGAAGTCACTCCTTTCGATTTAATCAGTTGTGTTGGATCTCGCTTTCATCCCCCCTCTTTCCATATTTTCTTGCGCCTAAAACGTAAGATGATTCTTTTAAGGCGAGCATGACTATCCCTTTCTCCGTAATGACGTCCTCGGCTTTGTACGATAGACCCCAATCTTTCAGTTCCGACGAGTTGGCGAATATCTCCTACCCCCCCTCCTTTGAGCTTCGTACAAGCGGTTACCATAGAGACTCCTTTCTTCTATAGCCGCGACCGATCTCGCAGTTCCGGTTCCCCCTCGGTAGCAGGCTCATCCTCTCCCTTCCGCTGGTCGAGCGACACGGGGTCCCCTCTTGCTGTCGCCCCCCCTATGTCCGTCGGTAGCCTAAGTAGCATTCACGAGAGCTCCTACCTGCGATTCCTCTCTTCCCTGCGCCCCCGTAAAAGCGTTTGGAATTGGACCCATCCTCCCCTCCCCGGGCGAGCGACATCAGCTCCCCTAATCCTCGTGGAGAGAGCCCTACTGAATACGGGATGATATGGAGAAAACGTCTCTTCTTTTTTTTTCTTCTCAGATATGGACTTCAAACGATGAGAGTTTTTTTTAGACATCCCCTAGAGAAAGTGCCTCTTCCCGTCTCTTCTTGGCCCTCAAAGGATCGGTCCTCTTGACCCGCCTTTTAGTTCCCTATGATACGAACTCCCCGGTGAGTCGTTCCCTTTAGATAGACCCCCCAAAGAGAGCAACCCCTTACATCTAAAATAAACCTGCTTTTTGGTTGTTTTCCCGCGTCACCAGATTGACTTTAGAGACGTCTGCACCAAGGAAAGACCTCCCGCTGCCCCACCAAGTTCTCTTTCTAGTTGTGCCCTGGGACTTTAGACGTTTCTTGGAAGAGCCCTTTTTTCATGGAAAGAGTCTCCCCGCAGGCACGGACTAGCTAGTGAACCCTTCTTTCTCCTCTGGGATCTGACTCTAGCTAGATCGATTCGTGAGGGATCGGTACGTCCCCCCCCTATATCTTCTGGGTATGCCACTACTTTTCTCTATCCTCTCTAAGTACCCTTTACCTTTTCCCCCCGGCTTTTTAAACTCTTAAATCTTGGGAACTCTCCCTTCGCCCCGTGCGGTGACCCCGCGGAGATTCGCATCTGGGTCGGTGTGATCTTACCCTCCTAACGAAATGCGAGGGCCCTCATTCTCGCGGCTACACTCATGGGGAGCCGCACTTTTTTCGTTCTTTATCCCTCAGCGTCCAACTCCGAGGACATCCCGCTGTTCTCCCTTTCCACCCCTACTGAGTTTTCGACACGTTCTTTAGTATTGGCCTCTTGCGCCCACACGAAGATACGGAGAGTGAACGCCTACTCCGGCTTCGCAGTAATTCTCCTCTTTGTCCCCGTCCTTGACCTAGCGGTAGGCTCTCCCCCGGACCCTTTAGTTCTAGTTTAAACTTCCGCTGCTTTTTTGAAGTTGAATGTCGTACTTCAGTTTTCAAGCGTTTTCGACAACCCCCTCGATTTAAGAATCAGGTTTCCTTTACGGCCTTTCTCAAGACATCGGCGCCCTCTCTTCCCTCGACTCCCTTCTTTAGACCCGCCGTAATTCCGGTCAGACTTCTCTTTTTCCCCGGCTGCGGGCTACCTTTCTCTTTGTCGCGACGACTTACTTCCTCAGAGCTTGTGAAAGCGAGCTTTCCTTTCCGGTTCCCCCGCTCATCCTTTTTGATATACCGATCTTTCCGCTCCCCTAACTGGTTCTTTACGCCCCCGTCTTTTCTCTTACACGGAGTTTTAAGTGCATAGGATCTTTTCTTGTTCCTTTTAGTCATCTCTTTCCTTTATATTGGGCTGGCCCCCTCTCCTTTTTTATTCGACTTATCTCTCAGAACGATTTTCACGACGTGTTTGCTTGTCTTGTGTTGAGCATTCCCCTGCTTTTCTCGACTGCCGTTCGGCTCTCTTTACGAAGACACGGAGATCCTTAGTCCCTCCCTTCATGTCCCTCCTGGAAAGGCTGCGGCGGATACCCTCCCTCCGCACATTTCTTTACACTAGTCTGCCCGTCGACGCATTTTCTTCATAGAATCCTTCGGTTATTTTTTTCTTACGCTTTCGTTACTTTCCCCCCGCACTTTTTCTATCCCTCCTCTGCGAGTACCCCGTCACCTGGCGAGGAATTAGTTGGAGGGCATAATTGACTCCCCGCCTTCTTTTGCACGATTTTTAGATTTTGCTAGGCTGTTTGAGAACCATGAGCGCAACACGGATGACCTCGTTTGGGCTAACCCCCACAGTCTCTGTTTATTTGCAAATTTCTTCTCTTTTTTTAAGGGTCCCCGCGCTTATCTACCCGTTCAATCTTACTCCTCACGGGCCTCCCTTTTTTCGAGCCGGCTGGTGCCTTTCCTTCCAGTGTTTAAGGCTTGGAAGACCTGCTTTTCCCCTTCTCCTCCGTCTTTCCTCTCCGTTGAAAAAATTAAGGCCTCCTCCACCGATGGAGCAGAAATTTTACCTGAAGAGAGGACTCTTTCTGATTTTTTCAATCGCCCCTGACGAGAGCTAAGATCCGAGAAGATGAACAGTTATTAGCCCCCCCTACGAACGAGCATTGTGCTGGGTATACCCTACCCGGTAGCTCGTGTTTCTCGCGTTTATTCCAAAGCAAGCCGCAACCCCAAGTACGTCTCTTTTAGACCTACCGAGGGAATTTCTCCTCCCCCGCGTAAGTGTTAATAGACTTGCTGCCCCTCCCTCTTCTGCCACGTGTTGAAGCTTCCTCTATCTGACCTCTTTTCATCTGCCCAGATCAGACGGGCCTTTTTTATGTTATAACCGCCAGGGACGACTTCTCCTCGGCCGACGATTGATAAGTTTTGAGCACGCCGCGCCTTTTTTGTAGCAGGATCTACCGTCGCTCTTTCCGCTGTTCGCTGTGTCTTTTTTAACGACTTCGCAGCGGGATCGTTGACTCCCTTGAACCGCACCGAAGAAATGAAGACCTCGATTTATACCAGAGGATTATTAGCTATCTCCAACAAGCCTAGCGAAGGACCAGCCCTCTATCTCCTGGCTAGCCTAAGGCCTGCAGTAGAACTCTTCTTGACCGTTTCAGACAGTTCCTCAATCCCCGAACTTCCGCCCAGAATTGCCGTAGAATTTCTCCCACTATCCTCCCTCTAGCACCCACTAGGCGGATCTGACCCGTTGAACAGAGCTCGAGGACCCCTCTTGTGAGCGTTTAGCGCGTATCTAGAAACCAGTAAATTTTCTAACGAAACTAAGCAGAAAGCTTCCGTAAGGCTGGAATTTCACAGAGTGGACTGCTACAGGTCATCTGGAGTCCTCTGAGGTCAGTTCCCCTTCCCAGTAAAGCAATTACGGCTGATGCTAACCCTTCCGGCTGTCTTCTGCTCCCCGTAAGTTGAAGACGTTTAATATTTTCAGTGAGCCGACCTACTTTGCACTTAAGTCGACCTTTTTTTTTTGGTCCCCGTGAGTCGATATAGAAAGAGCGGACGAAAGTAGATCCTAGAGGGTCGACGCGACTAAAATCGCCGTCTTCTTTTAACGCCCAGATTCGTTCTCATGACCACCTGTTTTTTCTCAGCATCAAGTATTACTTTAGGCCCTGGTCCCCTCCCGATAGAGCTTCGTGAGGACGCGCTTCCGAAAGACCCCCCGAAACGTTCCTTTTTTGTGCCGGCCCTCCCCGAAGTGCTCCGGATTAAAAAGATGTATCTGCGCGTTTTGACCTCTACTTAGATCCTCCCTCCCTGTTTCCACCCCCTTTTTACCTAATCCCACTCACTCCCGAAGTTCTTTACTCTCGAGACGAGCCTAACCCGCAGTTTCCTACGTCCCCGGGTAGTCCCTCTTTAGCCTTCTCCTAGGCCTTCCCCCTTGAGTGAGTCGCTCCCTTTTTCGAGTACCCGCGAAAGACCTTGCCTTCTCCGATTTCAGCTCCCCCTAACTCACTAGCATCCCAAAGTTTAAAGAGAAGTTGCCCCTGAAGCCCCCTATAGAGGTCCTCTGAGTCCATGTCCTCTCCGGAGCCCGCTCTGACCTGATCCTTCCTCATCGATTCCTCTGTAGGTCCTTGGCGGTTTTACGGTGCCGATAAGGGGTAAGGACGCCCTCCGTCTACCAGAACTCGGATCCCTCTTCCTGGTGGATTTGCGCTTTGCGTATTTTAGTTCTAAGCCGGATTCCTTGAGGAGCAGATCCCGACCGTTTACCTCCCAGCATTATCCTCTATTTAAAGAGTATTAGTCCCCTATTTTCCCATAGCCTAGTTGATCTTACACCCCCCCCCCCCACAATCAGAGATGTTCCTCCTTGCTTTCCCTTAAGATTATAATTCTGACGGAGCTCTAAGACTGACTAACGACGTCCCCTTTCGAAATCTCTCCACCCAGTCGTCCTCTTCCTTATCGAGCCTCTTTTATTGCATAGGTAACCTCCCTCGATGCGTTCTTTGCGAACCAATTATCTTTTCCCTTTTGTAGAGATTCGGCCGCATCCCCTATCTCGGACAGCTTATCTTCTCTAATTAGTCTCCGATCCAGTCTAGAAATGCCCGAAGACGGCCCTGTCTCCCTTCCCTTCCGCTCCGGGGTCCCTCGAAGCCCAGATTGTGTGAGTTCCCCTCGTGAGGTTATGTAGGGCTCCTATTCCCTTTCGTCTTTTTCCTCTTGTTGCTAGAGCAAGCCTGGAAGATAAACTCCCGAATATGTTTAGGATCTATCCCCTCCACGCTTTTTTTCTCATCTTGGCTTGTTCGATAGTTAATTTGCAGATTCCCGCCGTTTCCCTGAGATAGTGCTCTTCCCTCTCTCATATCGGGTGTCCCTTCTTGAAGCAGACCCTTTGCCCGACGGGGACCATAATACTTATTTTCATACCCACCCCTTTTTTTTGTTTCTGATATTTCACGATGGCCCGGTGAGGATTCTCTCCCCCCAAGAAGACTCCTTCCGCTGAGCAATTCGTCCTTTGCTTCCAGGTAGAACGGAACTCCCTCGCCGTGCTTTAACCTAGACGCCCTCCTAGTCTCCGTACAGACGCTTGGAATACGCCGTCACAGCAGCGCTCCCCTTTCTCCTTTTCCCTCTAGAGGGTCACTTTCAGAAGAAGACGCGTACCCTCCCGCTCTAACTCAGTTCCCTTTTAACCTATTGTCTCCCTTCACTCCCGAAGCTCCAGGTCTTCCGATGGAGAGTTTGTTTAATGGTTTCACTGCTTGCGACCACGAAGTCGCCCGAGAATGCCCCCTCTCCGAGGAGCTTCTAAGAGCCTGCTCTGCTCAACGGTGAAATTTGACTTTTTAGGGCCGCGAACCAGAGTATCCCTTAGTGTTTTTCCAAGAAGTCCTTCCTTGAGCGCCCCCCTCATCTCCATGGACGTTCTTTAATTGTTTTTTCGGGCGTTCTTAGTCGTCTCGTTAGTAGATATCCCCTCAGATGAGGAGCTTACGGTAGCCCCTTACCCTCGAGAAGACTATAAGTTTGTGAACTATTTCCTTCCCCCTTTAGCGCTCTTATATCCTTTTGAGTGACTCTTCCCTTTATGTTTCGTCAGCCTTTTCTCGCGTCATTTTCCACGGAACCATTCCTCTGATTTTTCCGTAACTGATTTTATTAGGTCTCTTTTTTAAAGAGATGACCCAGGAGAGACTTAGCCCCGGCCCCCAGAAGAAGATTTTCACCCCTTTAGGAGTCAAGTGACGTCCTTCTCTTCTAGCGCTCCGATGCCGCGTCTCTACTCCCCCTCTTGCCCCAGGAGAGTTGTAGGTCAGAGCTTTCCTTCCGACCTCTTATTGCGAGCAGCTTCTTCGGCGTTCGTTTGTACGTATACTGGGCTTACATGGGTTCTTTGTCAGTCACTCCTACTCTCTTACCCCTCGACCACTTGCGTACCCCTGTACCTCCTGTCTTGGATCAGCTTCGAAGACTGAGAGTGCTTCGACTTCCCGCGGTGCCCTAGCGTTCTCTCCTCGAACGAGCAAAAGGATGCGTTGCACCTCCGGAGAATTTCTCCTTCATTGTGAGATTCCGAGCTTGTTTAGCCTCGCGTTTCCTCGTTTCACTCCCCTGCGCCGTGGACTCCTTGTCCTCCCTTACTCTTTCGCACTCGAGCGTGGTGCCTTTCATCTGAACCCGCCTCAACTTCGTTGGAACAGAATCTTCTCTTCCTACAAGTAATCTATGGACCTCTTGGAGAGCCCTCCGGAAGGAGATTGAGAGCCCCCAAGTCCAGACTTCCGTCCGTCCCTGGAGTCAAGTGTTTCCTAGAAAACACCTCCCTTCAAATTGGACTTAATCAGGACAAGCTAGCCAGAAAAGGTCCCCTGACGTAAAGACCCCCCTTCTGAAAACCGACGTCCTCCTGCTTCCTTACGGAGATTTCCCCTTTATGTCGATGCTCTGTCTCTCCTCTCCCTCACGACGAGTCTTAAAGTCGAGTTGTCTGTTGAAGAGAATCATGCTTATTATAGACCCTCTCCTTAGAAGGCTCGGAAAGGTCTTTTCTTGCTAGTACTTCTTCTTTCCTCACGTCTAGTCTTTTTCGTTTTTCATATGCCCCCTCGCTCGATAGGCTTCCGATGCTCACGGTCGTGCTTAATCTCTAAAACCAGTCTGGCGTTCGGTCGATCTTTCGCAGTGCCTTACCCCGATCATGGTTCTTTCGTTTCCTCCCCACCTTATTCTCGGGAGTAGCCCCGCTTCCTGATTCCCCCCCCTTGTCTTTCTTTATGATGCCTCACCATCTGCTTTCCCGTATCTCCGAAGTTTTAGGTCGCTAGATTCATTCCCCCCTTAGATTTATCTGAACTCCCTCACGCGTCAGAGAATAACACACAGTACCGTTTCCTTCTCCGCTAGTTCGATGCGCCGGTGTTTGCGAAGAGCCAGAGATATTCCTTCTTATCCCCTGAACAGAAGTACGTTTGTTGGCTTTATTTTTACCCCCCCCCTTAGTCCCAACCGGAAAGTTTCGACACCCACCCCTTTTCTATGTTAGTCTTTTTCCCCGATAATGTTCTCGTCCTGGATCGTCCAGACCGATATCTAAGTTGTTTTTTTACCTCTAGCTACTAAAGATCAGGCGAGAGAAGGTCAACAATCTTTCAGGGTTTTTGTAATAAAATCCCCCTTTACGACATATTTTTACCGTTCGACTATTTCTTGTAATGTCTTTCCCCCCCCCCCTGAACTTTCTCCAACGCATCCCGCGTAGTCAATCCCCAAGACTGCTGAAGCTGATTATATCGTCCCTTTTTTGTTTGAACCTTCCCTTCCTCCAAGGTCGCCCCTTTCCTATTGCTCACGAAAAACTTCCGTGGTTGGGAGTTCGCAACGAGGTCGTCTCCGTTGCCGCACCAGACAAACTTTCCCCCCTCCCAACCCAGTACGTATTTATTGAAGAAGAGATCGCCGCAGTATTCCACGTCCAATCGCTTCAGTCATGGACTAATCGGTCCTGAAAATCTACTGTTTTTCAGGGAGTAGATCGCCTTACGTAATAGTCCATCGCAGCGCCCTGTTTCTTCCCCATTTTCAGGATATGACGCCACCTCCCGTGCCGAGCTCCCAGCCGAACTTTCCCTCTCAATGATGTTCCTCTCTCTTTGCCTGAACGCCCTTGTCTCCCCCCTTACTTTCTTTAACGTGTTTGATATCACTGAGGACTCCCGTTTTTGGTCACATACTTCCTCCTCCCCCCCCCCTGTTAAAGCGTATACCAGAACGTCAACTGATCCCGAGCCCCTGCCGACGATAATCAGTTTTTTCGTTAGTTCGATTCCCATCACTACTACCTTGCACAAGATGTTCTGGAGCTGACCACTTAAAACTTCTCCTCTATCTTTCCATTTAGTCAGTTTTGGAAGACCATACCGTACGCCCCCCCTCCTAACTACTATCCCTAGTGATCTTTCGAAGCCGGCTCTCGAAACCGTAACCTCCAGGCGATCTTGATTCCCTCTGATTTCCAGTGCACGTTCTTTGGACTTGGCATGATACCCTTTCGACAGAGCGTCCCCCGATATTTTCAGGAAGGAATCGGTGTTCTTTCCAGCGCAGAATCATTCGTCCCCCCGCAGAGGTCCTGGCCCGTAAAGCCCCTTGAGTAGCTCCCCCACTCGCTTTCGTGGGTTGAGGCGTTAAGGCAGAAGTCCCCTTTTCGCATCCTATCAGTCCGTTTCCTTAGCGCGACCCCTCTCGCTTATGATCTCCTAGGCTGCTTCCCTTCGCCTTAAGGACCCTTCACAGAGAGTATTCTAGTCCACTTCCCCGTTCGCGTGAGTTTGCAAGTAATCTCCACTGTTTCCTCCTTTCGCGGACCGTCCGAAGGCAGTAACGACTTTTTTTTCCCCTAATCCCCCTCCGGATAAAAGCTTTCGAAGCTCAGTTGTTCGCGGCCGCTCCATTACCTGCACGGCCCACGCGCCGGTCGACGCCGTTGTGCCCCCTTCCCGAGTTACGACTCCCTCTTTCCATTAGCAGACATAAGAATCCTCGTGTCTATTCTTCGCGTTGACTAACAATTTTCCCCTTGTCCGTTTTCCTCGCTTCCCTTGTCTTCTGCCCCTGATTCCTCTCCCCTGTCTCCTATAGTGACGTACCCCTCGCCTCCGCGCCCCTGCTTCCGCCGACTCTGACGCGTCCCATTCGCGCCCCCGCCCCCGTCGACGCGCCTGCTTTTTTTAGCGGTCCTTCTTTACTCTTTCCCCCGCCCTTGCTCCTCGGGCCACCGAGGTGCAGGCCAGAGAGGTTTAATCTTCGCCTTTTTTGTTCCCGCCTCTCTCAGTAGTTATTCTTTCCCCCTCTACATTCCTCCACAGTCTTATGTGGGTATCCCTGTTCAGGTCACCCCTTGCTAGTGGCTACTCCCGGCAAGAACCGGCCCTTCTAGCGTCCCTTCCTGGAACCGAGGATGCCTCTTCTGCCGCGACGTTCAATTCCTCGCGTTTCAGCGCTGGGATCTGCACGTGTTTGAGACGCGGCAGTAGCTTCAGAGCTTTCTCTTTAAATCTTTCCATCTCCATCCCTCCTCAAGAGCAGGACTGATCCGCAGCCCCATCCCTTCAGCTGCTGCTAGGGCTCTTGCTGCGACCCGTCCGCGTGT
>Ga0179591_1258536_pt1 | contig 19239 bp, 16 predicted proteins | sample CZOMad2_1_08_16f_FD_182891 | JGI IMG/M metagenome (GOLD analysis project Ga0179591, IMG submission 182891) | Vadose zone soil fungal communities from Angelo Coast Range Reserve, California, USA - CZOMad2_1_08_16fungal (PacBio error correction) | ecosystem: Environmental > Terrestrial > Soil >... | reverse complement strand
GCTGGAGACATCCCAAATCTCCCTCCCGGCCTTTTTTTTCCGACGTCTTGGTGACCACATCCTTTGCGCCTTCCTTGATTGACATGGTACAACGTCCGATAAGCTCCCTGGTGTACAACACTGTAAATGTGACCATTCCTTTCTCCTCGATGATTCCCAAGCAGGAACAGAGTAGTGGCTTCCCGCGGCCCTATCATTCCCCTTATGCCATTTTTCCCTTTCCCACCAATCCATAAAAAGTAAAGGTCCCCAGATTTAGGCGATAATCTCGGAAACAATGTTTCTAGGTACTTCTTTGCACAGCGAAATCCTACCCCCCCTCTTTTCCTCCTTAAATTATGCTTTCTCCAGCCCAGTGCGGCCAAGGACTCATCCATGGAATATGAATATCAAAGGCCCTTTTTACTTTTCCTCCGTACCTCCAGAGGTCTCCTCCGGCGTCACTATCTCTTCTATTTTCCTCTCCTGTTTCTTTTTTCTCTCTCTGTCCCGCTATTTCCGTGAGGTAGAGGGGCGATGATGACTTTGAGTAGGATTCAGACACGGTCCTGGCCGACGTTTGGCCCCCCGCCGTCGCCTTCCTTTTTAAAAGGTAATATATGTACTTTCTTATTCTTTAGATGTGTCCCGTCAAGCACCCCAAGTCATTAATAGATCCGGATTCCCCGCCATCGGCCGCGCCTTGTTGTAAGTTTAAAGTGGTTATCTCGAAACCTTGAACCTTGTTTCTATTAACCCTTTCCTTTCAAATTGTTGCCGGCAAGACAGCAGTTGGGGCCGATAGGAAAGAGCCTAGCCCTACCAAGTGGTAACGTGGGTTTTTCCTGACACTTATTCACGGGAAAATTCACCCTGAATTTTATTTTATTCGGGGTCGACACTTGATCACTTCTTTCCCTTGCTGCCCTATCCCCGTGTCTCCTTTCTTGGAAACTTGTCAGAGAGAGGAGACCTCTTTTGCTGATTTTAGTATTTACTTACCAGTTATTAGCTGTCGTCCCCCTTCCCCCCCATTACCTTTTATCTCCTTTTTCCTAGCTTTGGTTCACGCAAGGAATTATTACTTTTTGGTTTTGCGCCGCTTTTTTCAAATGAGCTTCCCTTTAAGGAGGGCGCCCTCTCTCCCGGCACATTTCCCTTTCCTTGACGTTATACCCATCGCGAATGACCTGGATTCTGGTCCCAAATTGCCGTGCCTGAGTCAGTATGAGGTCAAATTTTTACAAGCTCTCATCCCTGGATCAGACCCCGTAGTCAAACTGGCCGCGAGAGGACTTGAAAGCCGCCCCCGATTCTTTTCAAGGATTAGAGGCCGTATCAAATCCTCTGTTTTCCTCTCTTCGTCAAGGGGTCTATGGGCCGTAGGAGTAGTATTCTTCCTGTAACAGCTTGATTCGCGTCCCAAAACACTCAGTAAGATCAGATCCCAGTTTCCCTCCTTTCAATCAGGAGAATGACTTGGTTCCTGCCTTGATCCTCGCCGCCCCGGCCAGGACCGTTGACGAACCACTCTTTCTTAGGGCCCCAGCCATATAGGATCACTTTATGGGTCTTTTCTTATTTGCCCTCCCTCTTCTCTTCGGTATATATGATAATCAATTTTGCCCTGATGATGGCTTTTGGATCCGCTTTTCCGGAAGCTTGCCAGGTCCACAGACGTGGCCCTAAGCGGTTTTCTTTGCTTGATCGGCAAAACTAGAGCGATCGGTGTTTGATTCCCCACCCCCGTCCCAAGGAGTCGAGGTGAGTGATGCCCCTATTTCCCTTCCTAGCGTTGTTTTAGGGTTAAAGGCCGAGCTGAAGTGATGCCTATATCTCCTTTCTAATCCTCCGGTGTCGTTTTTTTTTGACAGCTTAAGCATCCTTTCCCCTCAGAAGGTCTTCAGAAGATCGCAAAGGTCCTTCTGACTTTACCCTGTAAGTAGCATTAACAGTTCTCCAACTTGAATACCTACGCGAACTATTACTTACCCTCAGCCCACCCTACAAGAGTCCGCTGCTGTGATTTTCTTTTAATTGACTTCCCCCCCACCTTCAACGTGTGAGTTTCAGACAATGATTATACAACAGTTTCTATTCTCATGTGGCTAAAGACCCAGCCACCTTCCCGGGATCCTCATACAAGACCAACATTCTTACACATTTAGCGTTGGCCTTAGTCTCGACCTTAGTTCGCCCTTAAGGTTGTTCCAAAGCAAGGACGAAGAACGCCCGTCTTCCCCCTTTTACTACCTGCTCACGTAGCTAAACCCTAGAGCAGGACTAATCTTTGACCAGTCCAAAACTCCTTCCTTAGGTACTAAGACGTCAACCTCTCATGGTGTATAGGCGGCATGTAAAAGGTCAGATATGCGTCTCTGCTTGTCTGTAGTTCCCCTTCTTAGCCCAAATACCGGGGGCTTATTTTTTATCTTTCATACTCCTTTCTCGTTCAACCCTTTTGACCTGACGGTAAACACCGGTTGATACCCCTCTGAACCCCAAACCTGGAAGCATCCATCTTCTACTCTTATTTTCCCCGGAATGGTTCCTACTCGTTCCTGTAGAAGAAGAGATCTCTTGAGCCAACGTTTTATGAGAGGCATGTTCGTCGAGACCGTCTTCCCCCTCCTCTCCATTTTTTTTTTTCTTTCTTTTTTTTTTTCCACTTGTTCCGAACACCCCCGTCTCACCAACCGTTAGGAAATTTTTATCCATGAGCCTTATGAACTGCACGGATCTATAAGAACGTTTTCCCCCCGTCAAATCCTGTCAGTGCTACATTTCCTTCTCCCTATAACTGGCCTTTTTATCATCTCCAGGTTAACGCCTTTCCTTTTTTTAACGATTTTCCGCCTTGGAGACCTTCTCTGAAATGCCGCATTTTTTCATCTTTGGTACCACTCCTCCTTCCGAGTTTGCAGGTAGATACTTGGTAGACAACGGAATCACACGCGTCACCCGGTCACAACCCCTGTTTCTTTTTTTCTTTTTCAGGCGATCTGTCTTCCTAGTCCTAGATTTAGGCGCCGTGTCAGGCAAGATTTACTCAGAAATTATGGCACCCACCGGTTCAGGCTGATCCCCCCCAATTCTCCCCCCGATCCTTGATTCCCATGCATTCTCAGCCTTTTCCGCTTATGGCACCTGCTTTCTCCGACCCCACGGACTGAACGCTCCGACATCTTTCTCGTCGTTTCCTTTTCCCCCTACAGGTTGTATCCCTGGCGTCCCACTCCGGCGCCAATTCCTCACTATTCACTGATACGTGGCCATCTCTCTCCATAATAATCTTGTTCTAAGATGGCCGCGGATCGAGTGCCCGATGAGGTAGAGCGCTCCAGTCCTGCCTTTCTTTCTCTAAGTGTTACCTGTTGTAGCCGCGTCGACGTCGAGACGCCCATTGCTTAGAAGGACCGTTTGTGTCGGTGTGATTGTGTGCCGACGTGACACAGCGACAACTCTTTCCTTGATCTAGACGTTCTTCCCCCATTATACTTCCGACGGTAGTATTCTTTTTAAAATTTTCAAAGATGCCCATATTCGGGAAAAATTGCTGATCTCGTACTCCTATTGGCGTTCCGAACGCTCAGGTGGCCGAGTACTTTCCCTCGCGAACGCATGTAACCTTGCCTTCTTCGACACAAATGGAAGTGGTCTAAACCAGTCATACAAGACATGCCTGCTCGACCCTCCGAGGGGCCTGACGTCTCTTCCCCATATTATGGTGCGATCATCTCTTAGTGGAGAGGATTTTCTTTGAGTCCTGTCAAGACCTAGCTTCTCCTTTTCCCCCCCCTTACTAGTCCTAGTACATTCATTTCTCAAAAGGATAATCCGTGAAGGAAGGAACCCCCTCAGTCCCTGGAGCTTTGGGTCCGGGTTTGGTAGAACATTTCTTTTGATGGAAGGGAGGAGTTTTTCCCCTTCGTGGTCTAACATTTCTTGCCGTTGCCTAAGTGAGTAACAGTGCCCCCTAGTAAAGAGGGAATCAAATCAGACTCCTTCAGAGATGAGAAAGGGGTTTGTCTTTCCCTCACTTTTTAACCTTTAGTCGGAATTTCCCCCCAATAGTATGATATGCATCGAAACGTTTTAGTCCCCCCCGGTTTTAGAAGAGAAGGGAACACGGTAACTGAGGACTAGCGCAGTCTTCTCTCCCTTGCCATTAAAGCGTGATGTATACTGCATTTGACGTTTAGGACTCCCCCGCTCCCCCTGTGTTCTCTAATGGCATTAGTCGTCTACCTGCTTGAAGATTTTTGTATCTCAGAACAGTCCAGGCTGGAACTTTAGGAGAGGTCAGTCCCCCTTTCATCGCTGTTCCTTGCCACGGTTCTTGAGTAGATGAGAATTTAGAGACAGTGTGGGGTAGTTCATATAGGTATAACCTTTTTTTTTTTTTCCCTGACGCGTCTTCTTCTCGTGATACGCGGGATTTCTGAACTTTGATGGACGCCCCCCGATTACCTTTCCCCCGCGGTATGAATAATTGACCGAATCCGGCCCTTCCCCCTGCGTCTCTGCGTTCTGCTTCCTTCTGATCAGTACTGTGCTTCGCTTCCAAACAATGATCCAATACCCAGAGTTTTTTCTGACAGGATTGTCATCCTACGGGCTCGGTCTCCTCTCAGCTCTCATATCAACTTTTTGTTGTCTCCAGATAGATAGTCCCTGCTGTCCCGATACCCTGACTTCCATGACCCCTCAGGAGCTCATTACAATTTGCTCCCCCTTACATCCAAACCTTTTGTTAGCAAAAGGTGTAGCACTCCTAACCCCAATGAAAAACAGAACTCTTTTAGCTCCGAGATTCCTGGTCCCTGGAATACTTCTATCGCCCAAGTCGGCAACAAGGAAAAAAGGAAGATGCAGAAACCATTCAAGTCAAAGTCCCACTATGGCCTAACCCCCTCCTTTATTAAAAACGCCCACAACCTTATCAGTTCAGTTTTAAAGCGAGGAAGTAGTCTCTTCCGATAATGGTTCCCCCCCCCTTCCTCGCCCAGCCCCTTGACGCAGCGACTCAAAGAATGCGTCCCGTTGGACAGGACTCCACAACTTAGTAGACCTTTTGGTTTGTTGTTCCCAAATCATACTCTCTAATCCTCCCGGGGTTGCCCTAAGTCCCCTCATTCCTGTCAGACTTTCAACCTGGTAATACTTAGACATGTCTCAATTCCACGGTTGACCCCGTCTTCGTATGTTAAACACCCGTTTCTGGCTATCTGAAGCTCCTCTTAACACCCAGGAAGTCCTTTATGACAATGTTTGATGACTTCAACTAGAAATGGCATCCTTCCTTTTTATTGATGAATTCAAGGAAGGAAGACGGTTGAGTCAGAAGGCGAGCCTCCTTCTAATGCGATTTTAATTAGTAGGAATTTCGATTAGAATGAACCCCCGTACTTCCAGAAAGTAAAGAACAGTAGAATGGAAAAGAGCCTTGCCATAGAATACGAGAAGGCTGCGGAAGTTCCTGGAGAAAGCCCTTTCAGGATAAACGTAACAAATTCGACGCTTAAGGTAGTATATACAGACCTTTTTTTACAGGACTGAACAGTCTTTGTTCAAGAGCCCCTGGCCCCCTCGAAAGATATTGTCAACCTCATAATCATTGTTCTAAATCTGACGGTCATCGAAGGCTTTTTTCGTATTTGTTTCTGACACGGTTTGTTGAAAAACCACCACTTTTTTCAATCTAAACCCTTTTTTACTTTGGTAAGATAGCATATTCTTGCAGTCTACACTCCAAGAGTTTCCCTTCTCTTAGCATGCTAAGACCAGATACTTTCCCCCCCCATGCAAGTAACCGAAAAAACCCGTAGCCCTCTCGAATGACCGAGGAAGTCCCTCCTTCAAGAGCGATATCTTTTTCACGGGTCCTCACCAGAAACAATGAAAGTACCTTATCTTTTTAGTACTGGCCGAAGAGGCATCAACGCTTTCACCCAATTACCTTTTTTACCCTGACATCGAATTCCTCCCCAAGACTTAGTTCATCTGAGAAGCCTTTTCTTTTCTCCTCGGAGAGACTTTGGCCACGCCTGATAGGAGTTGGCCCGTACTGCGCGTTCGTCTTCGACGGTATTTTCCCCTCTTTTCGGCCGTCTCATCCGCCCCCTCGTACTGCATGTGTTTGTCCTTTCCGAGCTGACCATCCCTGACGGCGTCTCGCTCCGAAGACTGCCTTCCCGCTTGATCTTTGGCCTCTGGGCGCTCCCCGCCAGAGGTGATGTATTTTTTTCTTACCACCTTTCGCTACGCACGGCTGTTCCTCTCCCAGTCCACCCCCCCCCCCCCCCCCCCACGCACTATCAGCCCAGTGAGCAAGTAAACGTTTTCTCCCCGGGGGGATACAAAGTACGTGTTCCCTCCCCCCCCCCGTCAATCAACGCGTCATGTTATCAAGACGGAGTATTGGAAGGAGTCCTGAGGTGACTGGTCTCCAGGTTGAGAGTATGCGCCTGCCCCCTTCCCCGACATCGCAGCATGATCTCCTTTTCTAATTAGGTCTTTTGTTCTACACTGAGTTATTTCTTAGATATAACCTTCCCAAAGATTTCCCCCTCTATGTTCCCCGGTCGTAATGGCGACCCGCTTAGGTGTGGCCCTGAAAATGGGGGACCTTAAGGTAAGGAGGGAGAGACCCCTTCCTCTTTTCCCTTTCCCCTTTAAGCCTTCCTCAGGACTTTACCCCACCAAGTCTTACGAGAGGGCAGGTGGATGGAGTAAAACTGTATTGCGCGGTAGATTAGGATGACATTTCTTATCTTTTCCTGCCAGCTCCGATGTTTGAAACCATGTGCTTTTTGTAACGGCCTCGAAAGCAGATCCGCGCCTAAGAAGTCCTCCGTCCCTCTCGCTCTTGCGTTATTCTTCCTGAAAGGAGGCATGACCTTGCAGAGAGGTTTCAGGAGGAAGATTGTTCCGGAATTGGCTCCCATCAATTGGAGGTGTTGTTTGTCCCTCCGGGTCAAGGCAATGCGTTTTTGAAGCTTATTCAGAAGTTGATCGCCTTCCCTTCTTCCCCTTTAGCGCAAATGGCTGGAAGTTGTTTTTGGGCGTTATTATCTATATTAGAGGAAATTCTTTAAGCAGGACTTCGGCGGGTCTAAACCCCCTGCATTCGCTTTCCTTCCTCACTATCTGGAGCCGTCCTCTATTGCACCCGGAACCCAGCGGGATTATGGTAGTGCGGGACGATAAACTGTTTGGAGTGGCCCCCCATCTTGGGATCCCCGTAGAGGATCGTAGCTTTTCCCTTGTGTCGCTCACTCTCCTTATTCGAGCGTCAGTTTGAATAGTATTAAGATACATTCTTTATTTTTATCCAGTGTGTTGGTATCAGACCCCCTCCTCATGCCAGACGTCTGGAACTTGATGATGCACCGGATTTTTTATTCTTTCCACCGAACCCCGGTCCCAGTCAACCTTTTCTCTTCTAAGGGTAAACGCAACCGCCCCGTGACCAAGATCAAACCCCTGCACACACGCCGATGATGCATTGATTGCTTTTTCCATTCCCCCCTTTCCCGGGTCGGTCGCCCCGTCCGGCATTTCCCCAAATTTCAGTTCTTCCCTTCAGGCTTGAAGCCATAGCTCCCCAAGATGGCTCAAGAACAATCAAAATTCCGGTTACCGATATGACCAACTCACACCTCCTGTTTCGTTTAGAGTGGGTGCTTCTAATTCTCCATTTCTCCTCATGCAGGATGCTACCGATGACTGACACGGAAAGAGATAGCTGATGGCCTCCTTTCGCCCTGTTCTTTTCTCAAGCCTTTTCCCCCCCCCCTTCTCGCCTCTGCCCGGGCCTCACCATGGCCTGGACGACGTAAACTGTCTATAAACGCTTCGTTTAGGACCCCCCAATGGAACCCCTTTAGATTTCAGCTCCTCGATTTCCTCTGGAAACCCTCGCTTGGCGTCAAAGTTCCCTAAGTCGGGTTCTGAACTAACCCCAACCTTTTCCTAGACGTCGACAACTTTAGTCAAGGGTGTCACCAGTCCCCCTTTTTTGCCTTTTCCTCATTGAGCCTTATCTTAGCTTACTGGACGGGCTACTAGCTACGGTCGCGAAGTTCAGTGTCGCTCTCTCCGAGTTTTAGAAAGCGTACTTCAACTTCGCAACGTTAGCCTTGTATAAACACCATCTTTAGCTCCTTTGGGGGTCCTTCCTCTACGCTCACTAGTGTGATTGATAACCTAAGTGACAAACATTTGTCAAATCAGTTACGTGGCGGAAGACTTTTCTCTTTTCTCCTTACTACACTGGCCATATAACTTTCGGATATAAACCCTACGGACGGAACTATTGTGCTACCCACTTCGACGGGAGAGCCGGTTGCTTTAGGATTTCTTGCCTTGTTTGTTAAAAACAGCCACGTTAGTAACCCCACCTTTAGGGCTCCGCGAGCCCGAGAGATTACCGTCTTTCGTCTCCTTCGACTACCATCCATGCTTCCCCAGTCCTCACATTTTTCAGAGCAAGGCCCTCACAGACTAAACAAGGTACTGGCAATACCACCCTCCAACAATCGTCCGATAAATTTTCCCTTCCTCCCTCTAACGGCCCGTTCCCTGCTGTTTTCGAGTCGCATCCCCGACGACAGGTATTCTCCAGGTTGAAATAGTGGTCTTGAAGGTCGATGTCTTTTTCACCCCGTAATGTTTCTAAGAATTAGGGCATTGTAATGTCGCCTACTCATTGCTTGTGACATATATTCTTTTCCCAGTTGTTTTTGTCTTCTGATGGACTGGATCGAGTGAATACACTGATTTTTCCATCTCTCCAGTTCCTGAGGCTTCTTCTCCGACAGATTCACGTTTCGGCTGCTTCGACAGCACCGTATTGATTTTTTTCGTCATATGGTGCGGTCCTTACGAACCCTCCTTCCCTGATAGCCTTCAGGCCCAGCTGACTTGGTTCTTGCTCACATCGGGTTTAGCACTTATTTTAGACATCGGGCGAGAAATTGTTCTCAATACTCTTTTATCCTGGAGCACAATAAGGGTCCCAGTAGTCCTCACCACCAGTGAACGTTGTGTAAATATACCCACCGTTGTTATACGTGTCGTCCCCCCTTTCACACCCGCATTATGGCAAAGACGGGAGCAGGCTACCGAGGGTTTAGTATAGTGGTGGGTCTTCTTTTATTTCAGGCGTTATCCTTCGCCATAATCTCGTTAGCTACCCACGCATGCAGGTAAGAGTGTTTATAAACACTGTTCCCTTTCCCTTTCACGGTCCAGATAATTTTTTTTCTCTTCTCTAGCTTTTTGGAGAACACGCATGTTTTTTCATTGGAGAAAATGCGGGAGTTCAACCCGCTTCTTCTGGTTCAGCGCCTTCCTTTTCTTCCCCCCCCTTATTTTAATACCGGTCCATCTACCTTTCCGACAATCATACCGGCGGATTGGCAGGGGAGTATGTTTACTCGCATACCCCAATTCCTTTTCTTTCCTCAGGACAAGTCCAAGCTATTCAGACGACCCTCTCAGAAACGTTTAGGTTGAAGTCTCCCAGCCCTTTCGAATCAACTCCCTCTTTACTGGTAAATTGAAGTATAGTCTTATCCCCCGGAGTCGGAGGTAATTCTCCCCCTTTTTTTATGAAGGACGCCTAGTGGGTCTGGGGACCGTACTGAGAAAGAAAATGTCGAATGAGGAAATTTCTCTCTCAGTGTATAACTCTCCCGTGGTCGGTAGAAGTCAGAATGCAGGCCCTCCCCTAAGTCGCTAACAGACGATCTTTTGACACCTCCTACAGGTACGAGGGTTTTTAGGGTGACATTATTGGCGATGTAGTGGGACAATCTTGCCTCTCGCTCGCGGCTTTGGGCTAATCGGATTTTCGGCACTCCCTGTTTCCTCAACCTCGATTATCTCTGCCCTTTCCAGTCCCCGATCTCAATTATTCGTTATTTTTTGTCTTGGTCCTTTCAACGTAGTCTGGTGGCGTCTGGTAAAAAGATTTTAAAGAAATGTCGACTTCCCCCCTGTTTCTGACCTTAATGAATTGTCTTGCATCCTTTAGGTAAGAGGAACGGATATTGACCCCAAGGCCCTCCTCCTCCCAACTCCTTCCTCCTCTGTTTGTTTGTTTGAATTCTTCCGATAGCCTCACCTCCTGGACCCCAGTTAAGGAAGACTACATCAGTATTCTCGAACGGAGAGGTAGCAATTTTCGTTTCAGTCTCAGCCCATAGAGTTATTATGCCCCAACCTGGGGGTACAACCTCCTGACTCGATTTTCGACTCCCAACCCCTCCCCCCCAGTCACTAAGCCGCTTTAAAGGATTTTTCTAAAGTAACAGTGACCGGTTATATCCACCGTAGTATGGCCCCATTCCTAAAACTCTTTACTGAGCATAACTCTCGTTCTATGGACTCAAGCAAAACAACCTCCCGGGATGAAAGAGTACTTTTCCGTCAGACCCCCCTTCCTTTTATAGTCCACTTGGCGACCCGATAAGATGTGCGTTTGGATTAGAGCAGCGAAATTCGGCCGGTCAACTTCTCACGGAGCCCTCCCCTAGAGCGATGCATTCCCTTTGCGCCAGGTGATGGCTTCCCAAGGAGCCCCCCCACCATTCCGTGCAGGCCATTCCAAGGCGACCTGGTAATCCCACTGGGCAGGACAGTAGTCAAAAGGCCATAAATGACGTACTTCCCATTGCGCACTCTCTCGCTCTTCCTTCTTCATGACACTTGACACCTCCTTCGACAAATCAGAACAGGGCCATGGCTATATAATGACGTCATTTCCCCCCTTCCCCCTCTTTCCTACCCCCGGGGTCCCCTTAGTAAGCCTTTCAGAAGACTTAGAATAATCCTTAGGACGACCCTGTGGGGGATTAAAGGCATCTTGAGACCCCGGACGTCCTTAGCCTCCTTTTCCCGACCCATTAGGCGTAGCCCATGTCTTTAATCCGTTTGCCGAACCTAACCTCGCTATAAACCGAGAGGCTTTTCCCCTCCTCTGAGGATTTGGGGGCCGGGTCCTGTTTTCTCTTTTCACGGAACTCCCATGTTATAAGCCCCCTGTTACCATACATTTCTCCCCGATGGTGCTTCTAATCCTCCCCTAGCGGTCAGGGCGCCCGTACCCGACGATCAACTGATACCTGGAACCCTCCCACCCGGACGCCCTTTGTCTCCCCCACTCATTCCTTCGTCGCCAGGCTTCTGTAGGAATGGGTGTCTGTCACGCCAATAACAACACGGGTCCGTAAACCCTCATTGTTTTTTTCCCCCACTGGTCTTGTCTTTTTCCTCGTGTCGAGCGTCCCAGGTTTTTTTGCTCTTCCTCCCTCAAGCCAGTCTCGAGAGTATGAGATAAGAGCACGGTAATCAAGACTATGAAAAAGGGGGCAATCCTCCACGCCACGCCTACCGATGGCGGGAAAATTTTATTCTAGGCAGTAATTTTGCGTGATGTAGAAGTATGGAACGCGACGAAGCCAACATTTCCTCACTAAGTCCCCCCTTTTCTTTCCCGCCTTTACGCGCGTCCACCATTTTTCGTATAATTCTCCGTTCCGAAAGTTTGGCTCGCGCAATCTCCACAATAGAGCAATCTACGAGGGAAACCAGCTCTAGTTCATACCCCTTTGTTGTTTGAGAGATAGAGTCCTGATTCTTAATAGAGATGTTCCCCCTCCTCTCCCCCGTTCTTTTCTTAATTTAGCTATTTCCGCATTGCGCACTCCTCTTGCTTTTTTTTTTGTAGAAGTCTCTGAAAAGACTATAGGTAAGGGAGGTGTTGAGTCTGAGTAGTCCTGCTTACCCCCGATGAACTCTTTGGAGGCTTCCAGTAGGGAGTGGTGTAGCCCCACCCCCTGATCTGGACCCCAACTTTTCAGAAGGTCTGTGTACTGGGAGCGCCCTTTCTCTACCTCTCGAACCTACCCAGCACGCAGTTCCCCTCTGCTACAGCGACTTTTGACGTTCCTGTGTTCTCGTAAAACACCCCACCCCCCCCCCCCCACCCCCCCCCCCCCCCCCCCCCCCCCCCCCCCCCCCACCCCCCCCCCCCCCCCACCCACCACACGCACCCCCCCCCCCCCCCCCCCCCCCAACCCCCACAATGGTTTTTTCTTTCCCAGTGTCGGACCCATCATCCCCTAATGGCCCTCTAGACATCTCGTTTTTTTCAACAACTATCCCCGATATGATCTTTAGGGTGCGATTGTAGCGTTGAGCGTGCTATTTTTTTCTTTTTACTTCTTTTAAAGTGATTTTCGTATCACTCTCGGTCCGAGTTTTATCAAATGCTTTTCTTTCCCCCCAGCTCTATGAACAACCATTTTCCTCTTTCCTGGGCAATAGGTGGCTTTAACCCGTGGTTGTGAGATGGTTGTGACATGGTGGGGAAAAGCATCCATTCCCCCTTCCTTCCGTCCTAGCTTGCGGACCCGGTACCAGTGACTATTTGAGTTTACGTACTCCGAAGGATGCAAGGGTATGCTGTCAGTCTTATCACCTTTCCCTCCTTGTCAGCCTTCTTCAATTGTTTTCAGTAAGATAGCCTTAGAAGTCCAAGATTGTGGCTGCAAACACCCCCCCCCCCCCAGTCCAGCTTTTTTTTCCCCGGTCTGGTCAAGCCGAGAGATTGCGTCATTGTGACAGAAGAGGAGATGTATAGGATTGGATTCGTTCTCTTCCTCTACCAGTGTTGGGCCGTCCTTAGTGTCGCCCCCCCCCGTCTGGCTGTAATGCGAGCTAATTCGCAGGCGGGGACAATATCTTGATTTTTCACTTCTTCAGGCTTTCATATCAGTCTCTCATTGCTAGACTAATGCAAGAGGGAAAAAGCGTTTCCTTACCTCGCCCCCCCTCTGTGGGGATCTTCTACCATATCAATCTAGTTGCTTTAGGCCCTGCAGCTCTTATGAGTAAGGTCTATAATATCCTCCCCTTCCCATTGCGCGTGACCTGCACTTTTTCCCCGTTGCTCCTTAACGGTGGCACTTGCCCTCCCCCAATAACCATTTGGTTTCCGGTTTTTGACTGTTGTAACTTAATACTTCGAGTTTTTTTTGATAAAACCCGGATAAGCGGTAGAGGTGCAAGCTAATGGACCCAGAAGTCACAGCTTTTTCCCTTCAGATATCATGGTACCAAGTACGCATGGACGGTGAATCAATTTAATCCTTTTCTAGACAGACCTACTCCTCTAGATGACGGGAATTCCACTCATCCAGTTCATGATATGACTTCCCTGTCGAACTCTCACCCCCTACGTTCTTATACCCCTTTTGCCACTAATAAAAGAAGAGTTCGAATTACAAACCCGAAAACAACGCCCCACTCCAGCCAGTTGCAGTTATTTTTGACTGTTGCCAGCCTTCGGTTAGAAAACGTCTTTTCCCTCTTTCTTGAATCCCGCCCTTGAATTGTCTCGAAAGGGCATCCTTCGCGCACCCCAACTAGAAATTACTCCCCCGAAGTTTCTACCGTGAAAAGACATTTTCCTCCTTCAAAGGATGTGGGAACGGCTCGCGTGAGCTCCCTTTCCTTCCTATGATCGATTCATTTTCCTTGCTCTGTACCTCTTACACCCTTCTTCTGACACTTTTAACAAGAGACGAGAAAAGTGGAATATGATTCGAATTGTTGAGAAAACAACCCCCCGCTTAAGGATCAAAAAAATTAGTTAGCCGTCCCAACAACGACTTCCATGTAATATCATCGGCCCACAGTAAAATATGTTAACCCCTGCCCGCTTTCGGTTGGATACCTGCGCTGTTCTTTTTCTCCTAACTTTTCTAAGGACTCGGTGTTAAAAGAGGGATAGACTGTATATATTCATCAGACTTCTTCCCCACCTTCTTCCCTTTAATAGTCCCAGGTTCACTTACAAGTTTAAGAAGCCACTGACGAAAACAGGAGAAGTCTTTTTCCAGTTCCCTTCCCTTTAACGCCCGTTCCCTTTGAAGCCTCCTTCTTTCAGAATGAGGAAAGAGAAAAGAATTTTACAACAACTGAAAACATTCTGATGGTCCCTCCCCCCCCTCTACTTGTAAAGCCCATCGACTTTTGGTTTTTTTTTTTTCCTATATAGTTGGTTAAAGTGTTCCCTGGAGTGTCACAGCGCCCTCCTCGCTTATGGCTTTATCTTCAGCCCCTTCCTTTTTTTTGAATTACTGCAGGTCATTCGCTAAAAATGGCTAGTGCCTAATTTAAGGAGAATGTCCGTTGGTCTACCCCACCCCCCTTCTTACCGCGTCAGTGTCTTTGATGTAGCTGCCTTGTTGTCTCCACGGGACTACAGGTTCCCCACCCGGGCAATACAATGGTTGGCTGTCGGTTTCCTCCCTCGCTCTTCCCGTGTCCTTTCTTTGACATCCACTTCGAGTATGAGAATTCGCCTTCGAGGTAATCAAGGACCTATTTCACAGGTTAAGGATTCCCTTTTCCTTACCCCCCCCGTCTGTTTTTTCCGGGTTTCTGCGATCAGGGTCCTCGGTCGCCATCAGTATGAAGCACACAGAGTTCCAAGGTTTCATGCCCGGTTTTTTCTCTTCTCCCCGGTTCCGACTGACTACAACGCTTCCCCTTACATGTTTAATTCTTTTCCGTTCCTGACAAGTCCTCAGGCCAGCGACATAATTTTAACGGCAATATTTCTTTACCTTCCCGTTGTGTTTTTTGCTCATCTCTTTCCCCCGTTCCTAGTCTCCCCCGTTCTCCTGGCGTCCTTGTTCTCATTCTGTACTGGGAAAGCCCGCGTTAGACTTTAAGACACTCCGTAAGTGAAGGACGTTTTTAGTGAGTGTATCATGTGCCCGTTTTACCCCTCCTCCCCTTTTTTGAGGCCTTCTCGAAGTCCGGTCCGCCCTTTTCCTTTCGAATGGTTTTTTCGTTTTAAAAGGGGTGACTTGTACATACAAAACATTCCTCTACACTTGCGTGGAGACCTTCCCCTTTTACTCTTTCTCGTTTTACCTGCTTCTAGAAAGAAAACTTTTTTTTTTTCTTTTGTCGTACACCTGGTCTGTCATTAACTTCTGCCCCCCTTAAGACGCAATGATTAAAGTAATGAGGGGTAGAAACTCGATTCCTTGTATCTTATGGTTGGTTCCCCCTTAGGTGAGCGGACATTTTGCGAGCCTTTTCCCCCCTGAAGCCATTCGAACAGGCTACCGCTCCCATTATATTCTTTTCTACCCCTTTACGGTATATCTGTAGCCGCCCGAAAAGACCCCGATGCTTAAAAACGAGGGGGTTTGACCCAGCCTAAGAAAGTGTCTTTTCATCCTTTGTTTTTTGGGGTGTCTCTTTTTTTTTTTTTTTTTGTGACGTGGGTGGTTGTGTTGTTTTTTTTTTTTTATGGTGTGCCCCATGAGGGAGGCGAAAAAGCTCTTCCTTTTCTTGCGGCTTTCCTTTCTCCACCTGCTCCTCGTACCTGTCTTTTTTTTCCTTAATCGCGGCCCCATCCACTTCGTCCCGAAGCGATGATGAAAGGGGATTTTCACTTTGCGTAACCGGAATTCATGGTCGCCTTCCCTTGCCACTGTTTTAGTTCGTCTTCCATAAGAAAAGATAAAAAGATGCTTAGGTGAAAGTTGCGAAAGACGGTTTCCCCTTATGTACGGTACAGTGATCCCTGGCCTTTCCCTTTACTCGGAGATGTAGCGGTCCTAATTTAGGAGCCGTAAGAAAAAGGGATTTATGCTTTGCCCTCCCCAGTCGCTTCCCTGACTTTCATGTGTGTTTTATCTCAAGAACTGGCATTTTGTTCCCCACGTTTTCGCCTTGCCTTTTCCATGCCCTTTCTGCCCCCCTTACGCGGCCAGGATTCTATACGCAGAGTCTGACAAGACTTTCTCAGTTGTTTTCCTGGTTCCGGTAAACGGGAGGGTGTAGAAATACTTCGGGAGAGGCTCGTCCTGTTTTTATAGCCACTCCACTTTTAGTCCCCTGTTTTCGCCCCCTCAGTGGGAACTTTCTTGTCTTCAGGATTGTCCCCTGCTCGACTCTTTCTTATCTCTTCCTTTTTTTGCTTTTCTTTTGAAGTTTTCCAAAGTTTATTGGTTGAGCTGTGATACCCCCCCATTTTTTATACTACCGCTGAGTTCGTAGTGAGATATTGATTAGATTATAGATTATACAGGTCATTCGTCCTTCATCTTTTTCTCCTGAGGTGCTTAGCCCCTTTACCCCCTAGGGTCTCCCCGACCTTCCCTGCCCCGTATAACTTAAGGTTCACCCTCTAACGCTTCAATCTACGGTCTATTCCCCCCATCTTGTGTTATGCCGCACATTTACGAATTTCTCGACAAACCAGCATCAACACCCACTTGCCACCACGAACCTTCCTTTCATTCTACTGTGACCTCGGCAAGACATGGCATCATCCCCGTGACGTCACCACTGAAATCAATTTTCCCCACCCATGGTTCCTGATGTCATGATTCCCCAAACCAGAAACTAGAAGTAAAATGTTCCTCGCCAAGAACCCCTCCTGTCTCCAGAGACTTCACGAACCTCCCCCGTATCGACCTTAGTTGGATCAAAGATTTAGACTTTGAGAGAGCCATAATGGTTGACCTATTTAACCCGTCAAGTTCCGCCCCCCAGTTCCTTTGCCGTCTGAGCCCCCATGGCTCACTAGGTGCTGCGCTACACAAGGCGTCCCCCCCACTGTCGCCACACCCTTGCGGCAAAGGTTAAAAACAAAATTGATCAGGAATATAAATAACAGGACTGATGTCTCCATTCCCCCTCCCGGTTATGGAAAGCCCCCCTTCCTCCGCTCCTTGCGCTTTCCTTTAGGTCGAACAACCCTGGAGTTTTCCTTTTTTTTACCCTCTTTTCTTTCGTCCCTGCTTGAAACTTTTAACCCCTTTTCCCTTCCTAGACGGCCCTTCCCCAGTGGTACTAGTCGAACGGCCCTTCCGCATTAGCGAGGAGCGGGTATTCCTGGTTGACTCCTCTTCCATTTTTCACTGGTATTTTCTGTTTTCTATGATCTCCTCCTTAGGCAGAGCTTCTCCGCACGTCCGGGACGCCACAAAGAGTCCAGCCCCTTACAGATGGTCTAACCTCGTATTTGCCCCCCTTGATCTCTCAGCGGGCTCCTTCAAGCTTTTCGCCCCTTCCTCCGCCCTCCCTTGCCCAAGAGGTCCTGGAGCTTCTTAATCCCAGATTGCGTGGCAAGGACTTTTTTTCCCCAGAGCCTTTTCAGCTCCTTCAAGAATCCTGACGTCTAAGCAGTATTGACGTTCCCCCCTTGAAGTCGTTTTTGTATTGCAGATTCCAAAGAAATGCTTTCCTTCAACCCGGACCCGGTGTACCACTGTTCGGCCTCTTCGTTCCCTTAGTCCCGCTTACGTCTGCCTCTCTTCCCGAAGGTATGAGAGAGACAGTGGTACCCTAGGTTATCCCCTCTTGCCCCATGGGATCCCCCCACCTAAAACCCCATGGCTGGAATTCCGTATTTCCTTTTTAGTGGTGCCTCAGAAGGGTAAAAAGAGGAAAAAGCCCCCAGGTTGCTTATTCATCTTGCTTTTTCCTCGGCGACGCTACACCTTTTTCTCTAAACGGATTCATACTCTCTGAAGAACTTCTTGAGGAAAGACTAATCCTTCCCTCTCGAGGCCATATATTTAATACCAACACCTTTACCCGTTTGTTTCTTATCTTGAAATTTATCAGTTTCGGTAGGCTTCCTCTCTCCCTTAATTTTCAAGGCGCCCAGTGGAATGGTCCCCTCACGTTTTATATGGAGGAGTAGAAAGGAATATGTAGTAAGTAAGGTTCAAGTTTTTTTCGGTTTTTCTCTTTTCCTTCCTTTGGAAGCTTTTTCTTCTATCTAAGTTGATAGGCCGCATTTTTCTTAGGGATTGGAAAGACTCGGTGTTTTTTTAGTTCCCTTATTGAGTAGGAAAACTTCTCCAATATTGACATCTTGGTTTTCGTCTATTCCCCCCCCTCAGCCCCTAGCCTCAGACATAGAGGACCAGACAAGTGGCAAAGGGACGTGGTAAGCTCTGGTGTCGGTTTCTTTCCCGTGGTCTTTTTAAGTCACCCCCCCCTCCCCATGAAATACTCCTGATTTTTTTGAAAACAATTGAAGGACGCGGAGGTGGTACGTCTCTTCTAGTCTTCTCTTCTTCTCTTTCGGACTTGACGGCCGCCCCCCCTCCTCTCATCCCTTCTTCACTGGAGATCCGTTTACAATGTCTTTAAAATTAACATTCAATTACCAAACTTGCATAGTGAGTAAGGCTTTGTAGAGATGATCTGCTTGACACTCTCTTTTTTCCCCCTGCTCTTCTTTCTGTTTACTGCCCCCCCCCCCCCCCCCCCACCCCCCCCCCCCCCCACCACCCCCCCCCCCCCCCCCCCCCCCCCCCCCCCCCCTTATTTCTCCTTTGGTGAGAACATGGAGATCAAATTGAGATTCAGTTCCCTCATTCGTTATTCCTTCTCGTCTTTCGCCCCCTGCCTTCCCTCCCCACTTTATTAACTTGATAAGCCCATAACCCCTCTCCGTTCAGACGTATGGAGATGGGTCAATTATTTCCTTTCCCGTCTGCTTGCACCATTTTTGCCGTTTCTTTCTATCTATTTTCCCTCAGCACACTGGTATCAAAGGAGAAAGCGCAGTAAATAGTAGACTTCCGTCCTTTTTCTCTAGCCTTCTTCCAGGCCCGACCGTCTATCTCCCCCCAGTAGGGACGTCGATAGATTGAACGGGAGGTGATGAAAAGCCCGCCTCCCGTTTTTTCCCAGCTTTTTTTTACGATTTTTTTGACTTCCTCTTCCCCCCCCTAAAGGACTAATCGAAAAGTTCCGAGATTTCCGCTTGCCATTGCCTTCGTACGTGGTATCTCCTGGTCTCCTGACGAAAGATGTCAGACCTGCACGCGCCGTGGCCAGTCCAGAGTAGGGCGTCCCCCCGGTCTTATTGGGCCTTCTTTTTTCCCATGGAAGCGATGAGGCGGGGTAGAAGGATAATGAAATTCGAGTTTTTCCTCCTCAGTTTTGAGATATGCCCGGTCTGGCCCTCTGCCTTTGACACCTGCAACCCATTCCCTCAGTCTGTCCGTGTGGCGTCTTTAAGTATCAAGTAGATAGATCGGGAGGTGACCCAGTTGGATACCCCCCCAGTTTTCCGGCTCTTTTTGAGGTCGTGGTTTTTTTGTTTTTGCGGGTTTTGGTTTTGGAAGGCGGGGTGCTTTTGTTTTTTGCGTCTTTTATGTTTTCGGGAACTTCCTCTCCCCCTTTTCCTATCCTCAGGAGTCCCGT
>Ga0179591_1292002_pt1 | contig 19244 bp, 12 predicted proteins | sample CZOMad2_1_08_16f_FD_182891 | JGI IMG/M metagenome (GOLD analysis project Ga0179591, IMG submission 182891) | Vadose zone soil fungal communities from Angelo Coast Range Reserve, California, USA - CZOMad2_1_08_16fungal (PacBio error correction) | ecosystem: Environmental > Terrestrial > Soil >... | reverse complement strand
CTCCCGGAGCGTCCCCCCACCCTTCCCAAGAAGCTCGTTGGGTGGCCCCTACCTTTTTTCACTCTCTACTTACAGGGACGACCACTTACGTCCTTGTTTATTCTCCTTTTTTCCCAGGTGTCCCCTTTTTTTGTCGAGGCAAGAATGCCGCACATTAGGTGTTTCTGCCTCCCTCTAAAAACTGTCGAGCCTTATCCTTCTCTGCAGACAGTATTTGGACTTCGTTGGGTACTTTGACCCCGTTTAGAGAGGGGCGGCGTGCCCTCTCCTTATGGTTAAGTATTTTTCTCCCCCCCTCATCTCGTCCCCTTGAGCAGGGTAAGCATCCCCCTGTTTAATGGTTCCTTTTGCTCGTATTTTTTTACCTTCTGCACTCCGGGATGTCCTATTTTCGGTTTTGCACGGCGTTTTTTTCCCCTTGCAAGTATGACGCATGGATCCACTCCAGTTCTTTTTCAGGTTTTGCTCGATCCCCCTCTTTGTGTCCCTTGCCGCGCTTCCGTCCGCTAAGCGAGAAACCTTTTGGCACGCTCAAGGAAGCACTCGTTTCGTTTTAAAAGGAAATCTGGCCCGCTCTCCCCCCTGCCAAGATGTTAAGTTCATTTTTGCATCCTGCTTTTCAGAAGAAAGGCTTGCAGCAACTCCCGCCCCTCGTTCAACCCCCAGTTTTGTGCTGTTTAACCTTCCTCATTATTTTTTCGTTCCCCCCCACCCCCCCCCTTTTGACTCGATTGTGGTAGGAGCAGGACTTTGCTGAGGCAGCCCCCGTCTCTTGTCACTCTTTTTCTTCTTTCACAAGATTGATCTTCCCCCGGCCTCGTTCGTTGGACCACCCCCCCCCCCACCGTGAAGGAGATGACGTTATTCCATCGGACCTTTGTAAACCGTTCGTTGCCGATCGTCCATTGGTCTGCTTTCCAGTTTCATCCCCTCTACCCAAGCCTGTTTTTTTTTTTCCTTTTCCTTTACCCATCGATGAATAATGAGCGCTACCTATCCTATCTTTTGTTCAAGTCTTGCCTTCTTTTTTCGCTATATCAGTTTTTAGCTGATCCCACCCCAGCGCTCGTTCCGATTTCTTCTATTCTGGGCAGAGGGTCCGGCGCCTTTTTTGGAGGTTGCCTGGTTTTCTCTTTTTCTTTTGCGTCTCGGTCAAAATTTTCCTAGGTTTTTCGATAGATAACCCATTCATGTCCCGGCGTTCTTATATGGATTTCCAGGGAGACCCCTCTTCATTTTGCCTTTCTTCCGCAGTCTTCCAGGATGAGCTAGTCGCGCGCTTCACGCGGTCTTTTTTCGCTTGATGTTTCAGGGCGGCTGCCCTTTTTTCTTCGAAATTCTGTTCATCCTTTTGGCCCGCTGTTCGGAGACAACCGCGGTCTTTTTTGTGATCCCCTCCTGCTCCTAAGGTTTGCGCTGCCTCAGGGTCAGGTCCCGGCCATTCACTCTCTTTTTCCTCCTCCTCTTTTTTTGTTTTTTTCCGCTACCCTGCCGCCTGAAATTGAAGACTGCCCCTTAAATTTCCTTCGTCCGGGCTACAACCTCTCATACTCCCCGCTCGTTTCTCTCAGGTATCGCGCCGCCCCAAGAAACATAATTACTCTCCGTTTTCCCCCTTCGATGAGTACTCCGGTTTCCCCGTGTCGAATTCACGACGTTTTTTCGCTTCACTTGGATTTCTGGGACAACCATCTCCCGTCCTGGTTCGCCAAATCAATTTACTCCCGGGGGTCTCCAGACCTAGTCCCACTTGGAACAGAGCCCCTCCCCACGAGGCTACGCACCTTCTTGCCTCCACACAGTCACCGGTTTGTTTCCTCTTTCTGTTGGCCCCGCCCTTCTCGTCGCACGTCCTTTCGCCCCAATCGGACTCCTCCTCCCCCCTCCTCGATTTATTTGCTCCGCCTTCTTTAACCCCCAAGCAGATGGTCATCGCCGGCTTTTCCCTCCTTGGACTTTCACGCCCATAAGATGAGTTTTCTCACTCTGACCCGGTTTCCTTGACACCCGCCTCCTGGATTCTTCCTGCAGTCACAGTGGTCCGGGTACGTCTTTTTGCGCCTCGTCAGTTTTGTTTTTTTTTTTCACCCTCTTGACGTCCCTGACCAGCTTGCGGGCTACAGCCTTTCTTTCCCCCAAAGTTTCCCAATTGGCCTCGTTTTTCTCATTTTCCCCCTGTGGTACGGTTGCAGAACTCTCTTGTGCTTTTCCCACTCACCGAGGTGGCTTCGCTTCCCTCCGGTTTCCTAGAATTTATTCTTTAACCCACAATGCTTTAGGGAGCCTCAGGTCTCTTAATTTGGCCCCCTTTCGCAACCTTTTTACTGCCTGCTCGATGCTGTCTGGCCGGCCTCGAGCGGTTCCCTGTTGCGCGTAAAGATGAAACGGGTTCACCTTCGGTTAGCCACACTCTTTCCTACGTTATAACCGGACGTGCTCCTCCGCCCCCCCCTCCTCCCAGAACACAAGGGAGCGCAGCTCCCAATAGCTTCCTGCCGCCATGATCTCATCTACCCCCCCCTTGGCGAGCCTAGACCCTGTTCCCTCTTTTCTTGCCTTAGATAGTAAATCGGGCACACGTCAACATCCCTTTTTTCTCGCAGTGCGCATCTGCTCCGGCCCCTAACACTATGTTCCTCTTTTCCATCTGTTATAAGCCGTTTCTCCCTTCTCGGAACAGGGTGATCGTCGAGTCCCCAACCACTATTTTTTTCGTCATCTTTTTCTCTTTTCCTGTTAACCTGAAACGTCCCCCAGGTGTCCGTCCTTGGCTGTCATGAAGTTGTATCCCAGTTAAAGTAACCCACTCCCCCGTTTCCGTCTTTCCTAGTTTTAAGTTTTAAGTTGGTCCTGTTTAGCACCCCGCATGTATTTATCGAGTTCTTGTCCTTGAATGGTGGGCCGGGAGGCGAGGTTTCCCCTTGAAGTGAACGCCACACCCCCCCCTTTTTATAAAACCTTTTTCGATGTCCAGCACCCTTTGAGACACTTGCGTCTGATTGATGAAGAGTAGGGTTTTTTGATCCCGACTCGCTATACTAGCTTCCAGTCACCACTTGCTTTATGGGGGTATTTTATAGTCCTTATCTTTCGAGTGCACCGTTTTTTATACCCGTGGACAGAACCCGAGTTGAAGCCAGATTTTCCCGTTTTTTAGAAACGGGGAATTTTGTACCTCCCTCTCCTTTACTCGGACCGTTGAAAAGGTTTACCCCGGAAGGTCGTTCTGATACTTTTAAGTCCTATTATCAGCCCATTGACCCCCCACGGCTAGCATAGGGAGCGTTGAATTCTCTGCGGTTATATGGTCCCTGTGCTCATCCTGAGTTTTTAATCTTTGTTCCTTCCTTCGCAATTGTGTAGCATCCTTTCTCTACGCGCATATGATGAAGTTCCCGTTTTTTTCTAAATTGCCTTGCACGCCTTTTGCCTGGAATGGTAGAAGAGGCCCCCGAATTCGGCGATGTATCACTTTCCTTTCAGTTTTTCCCCAATTTTTTAGATATGTCTCTTCTGGGTATATCAGATGTCGGCCTCTCCTTTTTCTTCCATGAGCTTCCTCCTGAATTTGGTTCCCCTCGGTCCGGATGGAGCCCAGGAATACTAAACCAAGTAATTGTTGTCACCAATGATGTACCCGCGTCGTTCTTGGGCTTGCCACCGGAGTTTTCCTCCCAATAATTCTTAGTAAGGCGGATTTTGTTTTCTGAGATGCCCTTTGTTCCCTCCAGGCCACGAATAAATTTGGTATATACAGGAGAGCAAGAAGTTTTTCGGTCCTGATGCTCCCCACTTTTTTTCTTAGGATTTTTTACATCGCCCGTTGTGTTACCTTGTTCCCTAATAATAGGGGGTTTTGAGGAGTCCGCTACTTTCAAAAATACTTCACCACTACTGGCAGCTTTTCTTTACTGATTCCCCTTGATGGCCTTTGCATGGACCCCGACCTTCTTTCTCCTTTTTTATAAAATCTCTTCTCTTTGGCGCGTGTTTGCACAACATATAACTCACAAGCATTCTTTCTTTCCGGTAAGAGTTGAGTTTTATATTGCGACCTTTTACCCCAGATTTTCCCGCAGCTAACCCGCGGTAAAAGAGGTCTTTGGATTCCGTTGTTGGTAGCATGTCGTTGTTTTTCCAGACTTCCCATCTCATTTTTCCTATTCCGACATTTGGAGCTCCCGGAGAAGTTAGAAGGTCTCTTCCGAAAATAGTCTAGACCCATGCCTCCACGCAACAGTTCTCGTTAGAAACTATGAGCTTGGTGCGCTTCGTTGACCCAGATCTAATTCCGAGATCAAAAGATTGTGTACAAGTCCCCCCACCAGGGGTCTTCTCCTTTCGAAGCTTCGTGGGTAGGTTTTATTCCTTATTCTTATGCACAAAGTCAGTTCCCTGTAACTCCACAACTCGATCATTTGATCAGTACTACCCATCTCCCGGATGACTACGACTCCTGGGTTCTAAAACTAACATCCAGCATCGCGTCTGACCAGAAGCTTGAAAGGCCCACTTGTAACTCGGACTTCCAGGTTCCTTTCTGATTTTAGTGTATTCTCCCCCACCTATACTAAATCACTCGCAGTTTTTTCCCCCGCCGAAGTCACACTGTCCGGCTCTTGTTGCGGTTTTAATTTGTAGTCGTCTTTTTGAGAACCCTCATTTGGGAAAACGGGTCTCATAAGGGGTGTGGATTCCGTGCAATTCTTTTGCCAATGGACGGCCACTTTTCAACCTTTTTAAGGAATCAGCTGCGCTTTACGGAACTCCTTTTTGGTACAAATATCCAGAAACCTGGTTGACTGCCCCACCCCCTTCAATCAGACTTTCTTACTGCCGTTCGTCCAATACCCTCGTTCCTCCGCCTCCCGCCCCTAGGCTTTACTATTCTTTTAATCTGGACCTGTTTTCTTGAGAGACCCACCCCTCCTACATTCCACCGTTTCAGGTGTTCATCTTTTTTTTTTGTTCTCCGCAGAAGGTCTTCCCACAGGTAATTGGCCCCCCCAGATAAAATACTGGTCTGTGGCCCGTTGAGCTGCAGAGTAAACTTCCAAAACTATCTCTTCTACTGGTGATACCCTTTACCTCCGCCCCCTGCGCCGCCTACTAAACCAAAGTGGTTTTCGTTTCTTGGTTAATCGCGCCTGCGGACCGAATGATCAAAAATCGCTTCAGACCAGCTTTTTTATTTTCCGATGCATTTTCCCCCCTTATTTCTTATTTATTGAGCACTGGTCCTTCTCCTCTGTAACCGGATTCGCTAAGTGGAGATTAAATGTCTTTGCCGAGCCTTCCTTCATTTTGAAGTTGTTTGATACCCGATATAGGAAGAGTGCCCTTTCATTCCCCCTCGCTAATGAAGCCATGGTTAGTCTGCTTGTCCTTTGATGTGAAACTTTGACAGATTGAGGTGATTGCTCCCCCCCTTTCTTGGCCGTGAAGGTCACCAGTCCTTTTATTCCCCGCTTTGGGATAGCCACCCCCTTAGACAATTTTTTGAGGAGCTGTGGCCCATCCCCCGGTGACCGACCCCCTTCCTTTAGGGAACCCAGGGAACTTTTTCCCGTGCTCTCCCAGAAGAGCCCCCAGGGTCCGGCGCCATCGCATCCGTCCTGCTTCAGTTTCTCGGGTCCCCCAGGACCCTCTGCGCCTTTATCCCTCCGAATCCACTGAGGTTTTGCAGAAACAGATATCCTTGGACCTGCACCCAACTTTGTGTCGTATGCCTTTTTCTGAAAAGCACGGATGGAGTGCTGTTTCCACACCTCGCCTCTTTTGCCTTCCTTCTTGCCAAATTGGACGATTGTGTAGGTAGCCCTGACTCTGATTCGTATGCTTACCTCTCTTCCCCTTTGGTAATTCCTACTATTTATTTATTGCCTCCCGGTAAAACCTGTTCGCTACCTCCACCCTCCCCGAAGCAGATGGATCTCCTCAGGAAATGTTTTTTTTTGACAAACCGGGAGACTCTGAGTTAGGTCCTTCTTTCCAAATCCTCGAATTCCCACTGGTGACGTCTGTTCACCTCTCTACCTGCGGAACGACGATAGAGGCGGTGTCTTCCCCCGTAAATTTTCGCCCATCTGGCTGCTATAGAATTTTGTTCAGTTATCACACAACTCTCACCTACCCGTGCCCTATTTTCTTTAGAGTTGGGCCGCTTACCCCGTCCTTACCGGTTTGGTTTTCTCTGCTTAGATTGGTTCAACGCGATGCAGCGAATCCCTCACACAATTTGATGAAGATTTTTTCCCCCTTTTGATATGTATGGAGACCAACATGATGACCACTTTTTTGGAATATATGAGCATTTCCCAATTTACTGAAAACCGTTCTTTTTTGTCTGGCTAGCTTTTTTGTATCCCCTCCCAAGCTAGATGGGGTCTTTCTTTTCAGCCTGGTGTAAGGTCGAACCGCCTCTGTCTATTTTAGTCGTGTTTTCTGTAATTTGGGGATTTCCCACGTGCGAATTGCATTTTTTTTTTTTTTTTTTTTTTTTTTTTTACGGAGATGCTCAGGCCCGCGGCGATCTCTCAGGTATTCTGTTTGTTGTTGATGAGCCTCTGTGCCGATGCTGCCCCCCGATGTACTCTGCGTCCCCCCTCTCGAACTTAAGGTGCCCGACCCCGTTCTACCTCACAATACCCGCAGACCTCCTCCCCTGAATTTCCCTCCAGCCTACACTTAACAAGATACTTGCTCTTTTTTTTTTTTCTTTTTGCTGTTTCACCGCCCGTGCTGACGTTTCGCTTCCCCTCTCCACGTGTCATCCCCGACGATGTTTTCCCGATGACCATCCACCATATCCTTTGTCCCGCTTTCCACTTTTATTTCGATTAACAGCGGTAATGCCGTGTTGACCCTCTTTTAGAGCACAACAGCAGTACACATTTTTTTAGCCGAGCCACAGCGCGCTGTTTCCTTTTTTCCCAACAAGAAATCTTGCCCCCCGATAGCTTTTTTTTCTTGGTTGGTGATTGCTCCACTTGCCACCTTCGATTGCGCTCAGCCTTCTGCCCCAACTTAATTCGTTCGATCTTTTTGCTCTATTCTCTCTGAGTTCGAGCACAGTCATCACCGCCCTCTGTGCGGATTTTTTTTAGCTTGGCTTGACCCTTTCCGCCCCTTTGTTTCCCTCGTCGCACCAACCCCCCCCACGGTACGATGGATTTTTTTTCTCCTTACGGCTTTTCTTGTAGTCCCGGCCCATCCCGGGGAATTCACTCTTCCAGTAAAGATTGATAATCATGCTGTTCCCTGCAGACGTCCTGATAACCTACGCCGTTCCCCCTTTTTTCCGCCGGCATTAGCTAGGTGACGTTTCACCCACCTAGTTTGTTTTTTCCCACTTTCCCACGTTGGATGAGGGGAGCAATCCGTTTCTCCCTGACCCGCTCTGCAAACGCTTTTTCCCCCCAGCTCTTGGGATCGGTTACTTTCATCCCCTTAATTCTGACTTTTGCCTGATTTTTCTTCACTTTGCTGCTATGCGGGTTAGTATTCCCCTTTTTTCAGCTCACTCTTAACCCGCCTGTTGACTGAGAAAAAATTAAATCGACTACCTTTTCTAGTTACCAGGCCAGTATGTCCTTTCACCTAGCCGACACCAGAGCGCCGAGCACACGTACATGCCTGTTTTGTCCAAAATTCAGGACCTCCCCCCTTTTTTTCCAACATGATGCTTGTTTGCGTCCCCCCGCCGATTTTTCGTACCCCCCCACTGCGTAGTTTCCCCTATTTTTCGCTCCAAGCAGCACTCAACTCCATTGAAACTCATGTGGACGCTTCCCAGCTGTCGAAGTTAATACTTTCTTGCATTCTGGCCGACAGGATATCTTTCAGGCGTGATTCTGAAAAATTTTCTTTGCTTTTTATGCTCTTTCATAGCGTTTTTTTTTTTTACAACCCCTTTTCAAACCAGCTCTCCCCCCAGTCGTTCCTGCCCTTTTTTTTTCCCCCGTTTTCCATTTCATTTTTTTTTATGTCGGCGTTTTGAAAACTCCCGCGCTCGAGCTTTTTTTTTGGATGGGTGGGAAGTTACTTTTTTGAGACACCCTCCCCATGCTCCCCTATTATCTTGCTGGCAAATTACTTGTACGACCGGCTTCGTCTTCGTGAATTCCCAGAGTCCCTGCATCAATTTAGTTGGCTCTAAAATTTTCCCGCTTTGGAACCTCTTACGTGAATACATGAACGCCCCCTATCGCCCTTTCTTCCCGGTTGACTTGGTGACATTTTAGTTGGCGCCTCTTAGATGCTTTTATTTTCTTTCGCCCTTTTTGGGCGTTAGGCGTTTCTTTAGGGAATTTCTCGTTGAGGGCGCCCGCTTTCACCTTGGAAGCTTTCCCATGTTTTCTCCGAGCTTTCTCTTCACATAAACAGTGTTAAATTTTCGGTGCCCGTAGGTATACGCCGGCGCCCCGCCAGGCTCTCCTGTTTTCACTTTTTCTTTTGCTGCATTTCCTATATACCCGAACTTCGAGCCCCCTCGCATAAAATTAGCAGCATCTCTCCTGAATTTGTCGTCGGCTGATCGATTTTTTTCTCTTTTATCAATTCGTTCGAAATTTTTTGAGTTACTGTAGTCTACGTTCTTGCCCCCATCTCCTACCTTTCTCTGAAAGCTGCTCAGTCGAGCTTTTTCCTGCTCCCACTTTGATTTTCGGTCCCTAGCGCTCTCCCTGGCAGAATGGCCTCACTGCTATCTACTTCCCCCCAACTTGTTCTAATTTCCCTATTGAACATGGTACAAAGACTTTATTCGAATTATCCTCGGCCATCCCTGGGTTTTTTTTTAGTTCTACTTCTTTTCGTCCAGAGCGAACACTGATACCTCCCCGTACTTTTTTTCACCTCTAGCCCCTTTCTGTCGCCCAGGATGGGATTTTGGTTACCCTTTTTTTGGTTTCCCCCATAATTCCAGAGAGAGTTAGTAAAGTCCGCCCTCTTTTCTGGCTGAGCTTGGGAACGTTTTCACCCTCAATCCGTCTCCCCCCCTGTTCAGTTTTCTTGGCCGATGTGACCTCCTTGGACCAAGAGAATTTATAGGTCGGTCCCCAATACGACCGTCTTCTTAGTGATTTCAGAATCATTTTGTTGCGTTCCCTCTGCAACAAGTCGAGACTCTTCCGAGTACTTCTCTGTCCCAAAGGAAAGGTAGATTTTTCCCCCGACCTCCGCGTCGACCTTTTTCACCCCCACAGCTGGAATATTGTGTTCCCGCGGCTGTTTCCAACACTTCCCTCTAAGGATTTAGAGGACTAATGCGCTCTTTTCTACCCCAGTCCCCCCATCATCGCCGCTTTTGCGAAACAGACCCGACGTCCACTCAGCTTTCCGCCTTGGAAAAACCCTACATTTTAGTTTAGGGTTCGGTTCATTTCTGCAATAGATATATCCAAGTTCTTTTTTTAGGGCCTCTTTTTCTAGCCTTCCCCCGCTTACGTGATTACAAAACCCGTCACGACCTTGTTTCCCCCCGGTGAAGGAGACGAGCACTTTGAATTTTGCTCATCCTTTTTTCGCTTAGACATTTTACCATTCCACCCTCTCCCCCATTCTATTGAGCCCCGTTCAATTTTCTGCCTTTCAATTTTTTTCTTCCTTTTCTTCCTTCTTTTTGCTTTTGTATGCCCTCACCCTTCCCAGTCATACCTTTCGATTATGTCCCTTTCTTCTGAGATGAGAAGAGCGACCTTCCCCCACGGCATGACTATGCTTTTTCATTGTTTACCTTTTTTCTATAGGCACCAAACAACACACCTCCTTTCCTCCAGAATTAATAACGAGCCTCAACCGGGGCCACGGTTATTTCCGTCTTTTTCAGATAAGCACTTGTCACCCCTGTCCGTTTGTCATTTTTTTTTAATGAGTTCGGTTTTCATCTTCACTTGAAAAGGGATCGGACCGCGGCAGCCCTCAGGAAGTCCTATCTACCCCCTCCCCAAAATGTGATGATCTCAAGTTGCGTCTCACCCCCCCCTACTGCTTCATTGCCTTCGATAGTTTTGACTCGAGTATTTGCCCGCGCGTGATTTTTTCGTCAAATTCCCAACCTTCCCCCGGTTGGTGGACCTGGATCGTTCACGCTTCAGAAGAAGAAGAGCTTTACACCAATTGTCTTCCTTCCCCCATGTATATAATGGTTTTCCCCCTTCTCGCCCTCTTCCTTCACCCCCCTAGAAGCTCGGAACGTTTTTCGTTCTCACGCGCCCTTCTTTTTTTTGCTTCCCCTTCTACCTTTTTTCCTCGAAAAATTTGGGCTCGACGTTCTTTTTTTGTATGGTCTGTCTTCCTTTCTCCTTAACGCGGATCCAACATCTTATCGACGATACATTCCTTTAAGTGCTCCCTTAGCCGGCTTCTTCCTCCAGCTTTACTCCTTCCTGCCTGTGCGTGAAATCCTTTCTTTCCATGAGATCCCCCAATGATTCTTCACGTTGTTTGATGAATAGCCTCGGCACGAGCATTTTCCCCGCGACAGACGCCCTTCATGGTTTTTTTTTTGTGCTTTTTCGGTGTTAACGATGAGCATGCGTTGGTAGCTCCCTTGGAGTGGAGTTTGATCCGAGCCTTTTTAGAGCCAGAATCTAGGTGTCTATTTTTGTCTCGATTTGGCCCCCATTCTTCCTTCCTGCCGTCCGCCCTTGGTTGAACTCGAACTCCCGCGCGTGCTGACGCAGCTCTCCGGAGTGGGCTTCAATTCGACACTGGCTCTACCATCCCGAATAGTCGACTTCTAGACTCTTCTCCTAACTCTTCTTCTTTTGTCAGCAGCTCAATATGCCTCACCCCCTGCCTGCCTCCAACATTCTTTTGTATTCACCTGCCCTTTGCTTCCCCCCTTACCTAGACCTTTCCTCATGCGGCTTTGGGTCCTCGCTTAGGCAGGATTTCTGGCTCGAGGGAAGACTGCCTTTCCTTCCTCTGGTTCCCTCCCGTACTCCCCCAAGAGGGCTCCCCCTTTACCTTCCTGCCTTCTTACCATCAAAGCGTCCCGGCGCTTCCTTCTTTCTGGAGGTGGTTGAAAAAAGTCGCGGCGTCCAGCTGGATTTCGAGTTTCCCCTTCTTTCCCAACTGCTGACTCCCATTTGATTTACATTTTGCATGCCTTCAGATTACCCCTTTGACCTCTGCTCGGAGGGCGCCCCCCCGTGTCTTTAATCTTGTGTGAAACTTTTGTTGCTCCTCGAAGGATTTCATTTCTCTGTATACCTTCACGATAGGGACAGATAGTGGCCGCAGTGGTGTCGGCCAGGTCCCCCTTTCTGTGATCTTCGGCTAATGGTTAGGTCTTTTTCCCCGTCTTTCAAAAAGGCGACCCGTCATCCCCTATTTCTAACCCATTCCTCTGGCTTGATATGTTTATTTTTTTTTCCCCGTTTATTGCCCTTTTGTCTTATCTGAGCCATCGTATCCGGAAGTAAACTTTCCTGGCTTCTGATCCTCACGAGAGCTTTATGAAGACCTCCCCCTCTCTCTGGGTTCCCTTCGGAACTTTGTGTTCAGGCGGCGGCGAGACTGAATCTTTTTGTCGCCCCCTATCGTGTTTGGCTTTTTTCCCCTGCGGGTTTGTAGATCCACATGAACGCAGTCCATATTTCCCTGTTTCTCTTCACTCTCAGGCACGATAGAGAACCTATATCTTTGCCTCTCCTCTTTTTTTTTTTTAGCTCGAGTTCTCTCTTGCATTTCGCAGCGCAGTCACATCCCCTGACCAAATCACCGCTCCTACCCATTTTTCCCCAAGATAGAGCTATTTATCTCTCTCTGCCGCCCCCCCCCTTCCGATAGAGATGACACCTAGCGTTTTCCCCCTCTGCTCTTAAGTTCAGGTCCCTTTTTTATTTTTAATGGACCTCGTTTCCCTCTCCCCAGAGATTTCCTTTTTTTTTTTACCCTTCCTCCTAGAAGAGAACTCTTCAAACATCCCATGTTTAGATTTACTTATATCACCGATGCTGACTCTAGCGTGCCAAGTTTCAAGGTTTTCTTTAATCGACTTCGCCCCCCGTATCCATCTTTGCCCCGAAATCCTTTCCCCTCTAGATAGAGCTGTTGGCGCACTGCCATCTTTCTTCCGCGTTTGCCCCCTGTTCGATTAGCCTTTCCCCCCGTTGTTCCTCATCATGTCATCGAGTCAAGCACACCCCTCCTTTTCTGGTTCTCCCCCCCCTGCGTTCAGATGGATAATTCGCCCTCCCTCTTTTCGCTCCTGTTTAACCGGTTTCCTGTAATACCCCGTCCATCTACTTATTTTTAAGTTCACATTTTTTTACCCGGTCATTTCTTTCGAAGAGCAGTACAGCTTTCCATCCAACGGAAGGTAAGTCCTGCCCCCCCCGCCGTCCCACTTCCTCTTCACCCCACTCCTGAGTCCCCCAGTCCCGGTAATGGGTGAGTTTCACAACTCAATTTCCGTTTAGTCTTTCCAATGCAATAACGAGTTGCTTCCTAGTGCTCCCGTATTATCCCGCCCCTTGCCCCACCTGAGCTTTTTTATTATCATACGGGAGAGATTTATAATCCTTTTAATCGCGAGCCATTGCCTGCTCGCTCTTTCATGAGCCCCGTTGCCTTTTTCCCTTTGTCGCTGTTTTGGACCCTTTTTGTTTGTCACTTTCTCCACACCCGCCCCTCGGAATGGCCTATACAAGGCCTGTCTTACTTTTCTTAGCCCTCGCCACCCCTTTCCCCCCCCTGGCTTCCGCTATACTTCGGTCCAGACGCTCGCTAAACCCCTTCTCGTGCGAGTTTCGAGAACCTTCGCATGATCTTGGGGCGTATCTCCCCAATCTCCAACATCCTTGATCTGGACTTGCCTCTGCTCGCGACCTCACCCCTTTACCACGATGTAGTTTTCGCATTCTGTCTGCAGCTCCTTTCTACTAACGGAACTTCCCTCTTTCCACCCTTACGATGGCTTTCTCTTTCCTATAGCATGCTGACCCCAACTTACCACGAAGCCCCAAGTCGTTGTCGAGGCCCTTGAATTTTTTTTTTTCTCCCTGTTGTGTCAAAGGTAAGCACCCGCCGAGCTTCATTTTTCCCCCATTGGTTGACGATTCCGGGTGAGTCCACCCTTCCATGACCCTATTTGATGCACTTTCTCTTTCCCGTCATGTGTTTTGACGACCTTTCCCCGGCGTTCGTGACTTCATAGGCGCTCCCACCCCAATGGCCTTTTTAGTCTTTGGGTCATCTCATCTTTTTTCCTTGGCCTACCTGCACCGTCCCCCATGATCGTCTTCCCCTCGTTTTTATGGCGACGCGAGCTTGACTCGAGGACTCTTCGTCAACACTTTTCTGATTCTTTAGCCTTTTCTTCGCCTTCTGGCTTCGTGCACGGTGTCCGACTCCTGGCCGCTGCAAGTATTAAACCTCTATTTCTTCAAGCACAATGAGGCTCCCCGTTTTTGATTCCCCCTAGATGCTAGCAACTACCCCTTCACTTTTCCGTCGTGAAGGAAGGCGTCTCATGCTGTTTCTGGCCAATTTCCGAACTTCGAGCAACTCCCTCCTATAAACTCGCCGGGCCGCTCTGCCCTCGGCCCGGCCGCTCTATGGTGAGGGCGACGCTCACATACTTGCGCTCGTTCGACTCGTCCCTGTTTTTTTTCTTGACCTCGCATCAATAACCCTTTTTGTCATTGCCCCCCTTTTTTTCCCACTGCTTTCTTCCCTTCCTTCTTTTCGCGAAGCAATCGTCCTTTGGACTGGTCAGAAGCGGTGGACGGGTTCCCATTGCTTGTTATCTTTTCTGAACACGGTGTTCGTCTTGTGCCCGAGATGTCCTTGGTAAATTTTTCGTCTCTTCCCTCCACCCTTCGCTCCAAGCCACCCCCAAAACCCAAAACACAACCCTTTTTAGTTGGAAGAGGTCAGTCGAGACTTCACCCCCACCCTTTTTTGCACCCAATGCTTCTTTCCCCGCGGAAGATGACTGGGATGAACTGTTACAAGTTGCCTCACCCGATTCTTCTTCTTACGACTACCGCTGCGTCTTCCTTGATCCTTTTTCCTCCCGGAACGAATATTTTCTTTGGGATAAAGGGATTTTTACCTCTTATTTAGTGTTCGGCGACAAGCCTTCCTTTCTCTGACTCTGCTTCTCGTTTTGTCCTCATCGTTTTTGAGAACGTTTCTCCACCCTAATTTGAGAGTTGCATCGACTAAATGCTATTGTACCCCTTGGCCTGACCCAAAGATCTCTAGCCCCACCACCACATTTCACTGTTCTGTTCTGCCAATTGATGCCCACCCTCCTTCGCAGAGGGATTGGTCTCCGCGCGTCGGTTTTCGGACTTGTTTTTTACTTGCAACCCTGCTTCGCTTGTCGAGCATTGGGTTGAACCCCCCTGGTAGTTTTCTTTTTTCTCGACGACATTCATGCCCCGGCATAGACCCCCCTCAAATTTTCTTTTTGTACTTTTCTTTTCGTGGTTGCGAGACTTTTACATCGGGATTCCCCCTTGACACGCCACGAAGTTTCAAACGTTTGTGGCGTAAGGAGATGTCTCATCGCTTTTTCTCCTGGCCTTTTAAAAGTGCTACCCAACCCAGGGCCGTTTCCAAACCTGTGAGAGGGATAGTGCTACAGGTGGAGATTGCTCAGCCTTCTCCCCCCCATTTCCCACTCTAGATCGAGACCGGGTGAATGATCGCCCTATTCTCTTGGCCTCAGAAGCGTTCTATCTCTTTTTTCGCGACTGTTTGTCGAAATTTTTTTTTTTCCGTTCGGGTAGTTTCTTTTTTTGAAATCCCCAATGCTTATAACTCTTTCGCTCCCACCTTTTGTCACGGGTTTCCACTGGAGTCTCCGAGTCCCCCCTTTTCCCCTTGTTCTAGCGGGGGTTGATCTGTGCTTTGTTTGCCTTCTTCCCGGTTCTTCCCCCTTGAAAGAGGCATTACCCTTGAGCTCAAGGTCTCCTCTCTAGGATTGACCCCCCCCCCCCCATACTAGGGGATTTTGTCTCTTCTATCGCCCCCTACCCGCTTCATTTCAATGCTCCAGTTTTGGAGACTAGTTTTTGCCTTTAGGCGGAGCCACCCCTCCTCTCCTGTTTTACCTCCCAAGTTGTCTCATATTAGTGACCCCCCTTTCCTCGAAGACTGCTTCCCAACAAGTTTCATGACGTGTCCCCCCCCTGTACTATACCTAAGGGTTTCACCCGTCGCTCCCTTACCCAACTTTCATCCCCCTATCCCCCCCTGGATTGCTTTCCCACGCTCTTCATGCTAAGGGCCTTTTCCCCCCACCCGCCCCCATCTGGTTTTTAGTTTACCAAGTTGTTCAGCCGCTTCTCTCTCAAGCTGCCCCTCGAGCAGAAAAGGTGTTGATGATCGCCATCAACGTCACTTGTCTTATTTTTTCTTCTTCAGGACCCCCAGCCTAGTTTCTACGTTCCTTCGGCGGCTGCGCGATTCCCCTTTCCTGAAAGAGAATAATATGGTTGGACGTTGTTTCTGGATTATTCCACAGTTTCTTTTTTCCTCCTTTTTTCCGCCTTCCCCGATCATTTTTTATGTCACTCGTCCTTGATTTTTCCAATCAGGCCTTGCTCGATCGCGGGTTGGCTGGCCTTCCTGGAGATTTTTCTCGAAGTTTTTGCATGGAGTGTTTCACAGTACTTCTTTCCCCGCTTTGGGGGCTTCGCATTCTTTCTTTAGATTTTGTGGCTCGATCCGCGGGTAACCCGTCCCCTCCCTCCCCTTCCCCTGGTTTTTCCCGATACGCGCCGCGACACCCTCTCCCTTCCTATTCAAGTGCCCAAGGCTCGGCTTACCAATAAGGCACTCTTTCTCTATCTACCCGACCTCCTTCTGAACCCGTTTTGGATCTTTCGAGTAGTTTTGACACTGGTTCGTTCCCTCCCCGAGCAGAAAAGTATGGCATTGGAAAAGTCACCGGCAGGCCTTTTTCCAAACCCGTCACCCTTTTTTTTTTTTCCTTCTTCCCGGGTCACTTTGGACGTTGTTTTTCTGCATCCTTGCTGTGTACTCTCGCGTGGTGTTTTTCCATTTCTGTCCCCTTCTTAGACCAAGAGGGACTTCCCCGGGGGCCTGTTTTGTTTTGCTTCATCCTTCAGGCTTCTTTCCCCCCCTTCCCTTGGGAAACATGGCCGTTTTCCAGCTGGAGCGGCGGATTTTTACTAATCTGTTCCCCCCCTTTCCCCCCGCTTGCTTCTTGAAGGTGACTCTCTGATTATGTTCTCCTCGATTCTTCGGGTCCGTTCGTAAGATTGGCGCTGCATTGCTCGAAGGAAGTGGAGTTTTTCTTCCCCCCACCCCCTGAAAGCTATTCTTTTTGTTGGCGAAGGTTGGTTCATTTACTGCGCGGGCGTGTTCCTTTCTACTGGCATTTGAGTAGTTTCAAAACGGCCCATCGGATCCGCAACCTCTCCCTCCCTGTTCCCTGTTTTAATCTGGCTTTTTTTTCAGGGTTAAATCATTTGTATGACTTCCCTGCCCCCCTTCCCTTGGACCTTACCGTTTTGATTATGATCTTTAAGTCCCGAAGCGCTTTGACCAAGTTTTGGGTAATTCGGGCTTATTTTTTTTTTTCCCTTCCCCTTTCTTGCTTCTTCATCTGGTCTCTGGTTTTGTGTTGCGGTAGGATCTTGGTTGATTTGATTCTTTTCGCTCTGGGTTCGCTGCTCGCACAGTTTGACATCATGATTCTCTCTCTTTTCCTCCCCTGCTCGAGGGGGGGATTTTCTCCTCTCCCTTCTTTTTTTTGACAGCCGCCATGACTTGCTCTTTGATTGGGCCTTCCCCAGCCCACCCCCCCTCCCTGCGTCCTTTTTTCTGTTTTTCCACAGATTCGGTTCTGAAGCCGCTCCCAGATACTGGCCCGCCATCTAGCTTGGATTTCTCTTTCCTCTTTGGACTTCAGTTCTCCCTTCCTTCCCTCACCTTTCGTCCCCAGGCATCGATTCCATTGAGATGGTTCTTGGGAACAATTCCTCCCGAAGAATGGTTTCCAAGCTGGCAAATCAAATGTTTTATAGATCACCCCTGGGTTCGTTTTTTCCTCTCTACCCAGCTTTTCCGTTCCCGCCGTCTTGGCAGTAAATTTCCCAGGTTTCCCCACCCTCCCTATCTGGGAAGATTTCGATTTTGGTGATAGCTCCACTTCTGAGTTCGCCGTTTCTTTTCACTTTCTTTAAGCCTCGACTCCCCCAGATCGTCTTTAGATTATTCAATTTCCCGAGTTCAGCCGACCGCTCTATCTGTGTAGAGGTTCCAGGGTGAGGAAAACTCCGCTCTGGACGATGTCTTTGCACGGTTAACCGTTTGTTTCACGAGCTCCCCCTTCTTGGTTTTTCGCCCTTTATGCCAGGCTTTTTTCCTTTTCAAACTATTGTACGAAGATGACCCCACACGATGACCAGCGACGCAAGTTTAAGCACAGCCTTTCCTGCCCCCCCCTCTTTCCAAAATGCGCCGGCTTTTGACGCTGCCCGCCCAATCCTCCGTCTGTTTGCGTCCCTCACCTTTTGGAGAGGAGCACTACTTATTACGACATGCAAAACCTAGAGCTGCGGAGATAGCTAGCCGGGCCTTTCCCCCTCTTTTTCTTTTTTTTTTCATCCCTTCATGTGCCTCTCGCTTAGCCTCCCGTCAGGAGCTGATTGTCGATTCCTTGGCCCTTTCATGAGGAAGGTCCTCGGGATCGAGCCACCCCGCGTTACTCTTTTCCCCCTTCCTTCCCCTTCTTTTGTCTTTTTTGCCCCAGAACCTCATTGCCCCCCTTGGATTCGCAGCACCTCCCCTCCATGCCGCATGTCATTCTCCCCGGGCGCTAAAACCATGATCGCTGGTCGAGAAACCTGCCTTCCTTTTCCCCGAGTTAATCCTCCCAAACCCCCCCAGTCACCCTCCCTCCATCCAGGTTGCTCAGCTCGCCCTGAATCACCGGGAAATCCAGACAAGTCAGGACTTTCCGCGTCAATCCCCTTAACATTTTGACTTCCTAACTTGCCCCCCCACTTTTGCTGTCCTATATCCTTCTGTCCGCATAGCTTGCTTTTCCCACCTTACCACTTCGTCTCGCCCCCAGTCGTGGTAGGCAATTCGCCCTGAATCTTTCCCCTTCCTTCTCGTGTTTCACCCTTTAATCCCGCGTATTCTTCGTTTGGTCTTGTCCTCTGCGTTTGTTTTTGCCAACAACACATTCTTATTTCATCGCATGGATGGCCGCATGACTTGGGGGGAACTCTTCCCCCTGTATAGTCATTCTTTTAGCTGCGCCCCCAATTTAAGGGTTCTTCTTTTTTCTCTTCAACCTTTCAATATTTTGAACAGCTTCCGGGCCCACCCCTATTCTCCTCCTTTTTCTGAGCTGTGAATTGCAGTTTGGATTTTCCAGGCTACTTTCAGGGTCTCGCCTGTCACCCCCCCCCCTTTGTTTGTGTTGTTTTCGGAGGGTATTTCTCTAGGACCCTTTTCCCCCTTGTTGTATTTTGACTTTTACGTATCTGACCTTTTCTTGCCCCCCTAGTCCGAAGAAGTCTCCAGTCTCTCACGGGTGACCATTGTCATGCGCATTTCCCCCTTCACTCCGGGGATACCCGTTGTCTTCCGTCCTTTGACCGAGCGTTCTTGTTTATTTTGAATATTCTAAAGATTTCGCTCCCATCGAATATCAAAATCTTCGACTACGAACGTTTCTCCGGCTTTTCCTCCTATTTAGAGTCGGGCGATCCAATCGTTCTCTTAGCCTTTTCTAGGGTTTCCCCCTTCTTTCCCCTGAGTGCCTTATCCAAGTTTGCCCTCAGGCTGCTCCTGATTCTCTCTTCATGCGACTCCCCCTTTTTTCTTCGCTTTTCTCTGGTAGAGTTTTTAGCGAAGCGTTTCTCCCCATATCAGGTAAGGGTCTCTTCGCTGCCAACGGTGGAGCGTGGCGAGTGCTCCCGTTTCCTTCTCCCTCCACCTTCCCTCCGTCCGACTAACCCCTTCTTTGTCGCGTTGTCATCTGGGCAGGTTCCATCTGGTCGCCGGGCAACACGCTTATTACACCGAATTTTCCATGCTTCTTTCCTTTTCGTTGCTGGTTGCTTTCACCCTTATTGGTACGCGCCCTATCTCCTCGTCACCCGAAGCTCCTTTTCTGCTGGATGTTTTGTTCTCAGTTTGGACCGCGGGCCACGAATATCCGCGTGGCCATTGCCTCTCCTATCTTCTTTTTTTTCCGTCCAGCGACCGTTTAGTTCCTTAGTTTTGTCAGAGCAACTCGCCTT
>Ga0179591_1263355_pt1 | contig 19244 bp, 17 predicted proteins | sample CZOMad2_1_08_16f_FD_182891 | JGI IMG/M metagenome (GOLD analysis project Ga0179591, IMG submission 182891) | Vadose zone soil fungal communities from Angelo Coast Range Reserve, California, USA - CZOMad2_1_08_16fungal (PacBio error correction) | ecosystem: Environmental > Terrestrial > Soil >... | reverse complement strand
ATAAACAATGATCCCCCCTTTTAGACAAATTGGCAGTACCTCGGATAGCCCCGGAAGCTTAGCCAAGGCCCTACTCCATAAAAAAGTTGTCGTTCCCAAGCTAATGGCTTAGTGGGAGCGTCACCCAGTCTTTCCCCCGGGTTTCCCCTTTTCCCCCTGGACCCCTTTCCCGTTAGTTCCAGCTTTTTGAAATGTGGTTTCCCCCTTCCTCCAAGTCCGCCCGGTCTCTCGGGTTGCCCTGGCCGGGGGCGTACCACTCATTGGATTGATGCCGTCCCGGGGATTCGCAGTCTTTCTTGAATGCGCTCCCCTTTCTGCCGGTCCCCCCAGCTTCGCGGGCCGCTCCGAACTCCGGTTTGAGCTTTCACCAAGTGTGCGCAGAAGGGACCCGTTTTCGGTTCAGATTGAACCCCAGCTCAGGCGTTCTTTTCCACATGAGACCTTGGTAGACGTCGCCGCCTTGGTGTTTCAAAAAATGGTCCTTGTGCCCGGTTTTTTTTAGTCCGTTGTTCGTAGCCGGACTTCGAACTTTTTGTCCCCCCCGCACCCATTTACCCCCCCCTCAATTATCTCTGGATTCTCTGCGTTCCGGTTTCGTTTGAAATCAGTGTTCCTCTTCCGACCCTGTCCCACCCTACCCAACCCCCCAACACAAACAACCCAACACCCACAAAAAACCCAAAAAACAAACCCCCCCAAATACCCCGCTCCCCTACTTTTGCGCAGACTGTTTCCCTTTCCCGACAAAGGGCGTTTAACCCAGGTTCGTAGTTCTCAGGTTTGCCCCACCCAGCTTCCGACAGCCCCAGTAAAAGCCCACTAGAGCGTGGGGGTAATCGGCATTTTCGTCCCACCCCGCGTGGCACAACACTGGCTTCTGAGCATTCACTGCTATTAATCCTTCTTACCAAAGGATAAAATGTTGGAACTTTTGCGAGTATCCCCCTTTCCAGCCTAATTACTCCAACTTAGTTGGAATCTGGGAGGTGGAAACGACCCCCCACTACGCCCCATCCCCCCAGCCTTTCGGTTGACCCCCTGGCCCCCACCACTAAACCCCACAACAGGAGTTTGAGTTACAGTTGCCTCTCACGTGTCCTTTTCGTGCCCCACGCCCCCCCCCCCCTCTCAATTTGTCAGAGTTTTTTCGATCATGCTCAGACACTGACTACGGCCATCATTTGCTTGCGCCGCACGTTTCTTTTTTTAGTTTGACGGCCAGTTTTTAGGGTACTTAAGCAAGTTTCCAAACCTGACCTTCCCCCCGTGAGGCGCGAAACCACGACCAAGCCCCAGACCCCCCCCCAATGTTAACTACCCCCCATTCCCTCCCAAACGCGGCTTCCACTGCGTGTGAGATGTCTTCGCCCTTCCTGAGGTCCTAATTCCCCACCACCTCTTTGAAGACCAATTATCCCCAGACCACCCCAAGAGAGCATTCGTTACCCGCCTTTTTAAATCTACCTTTCTCCCCCTTAGGAGGGCGCCGGTGACGGACCCACGCCGCCCGGGGCCAACTGTCGCACTATACGGCTCTCGCTAGAGTCCAACCCCTTTCCTGTCTATTCTAGGTTCTCCTCATCATAATTTTTTCTCCCGATCCTTGGATCTCCCCTCCCTATCTGAGTTTTGCCAATTGTGGTCGACCCTGGAATTTATTCGCGACCATGCGCTTTTTTTTTTACATACCAGGCCCCTTTCGATCTTGATTCTTAATTGCGGTTTTTGTTTTTCTGTCAACCCTTCTACGCCCCGAGCCGAAGACTTGCCAAATCCCCCCGCACTGCAAAGTGCTTTGCCTTTTTAGTGTTTAAAATCATATCCGTCCCCGTGCAGGTCTCCTCACCCTCCCCCACCAGACGCGCATCAGAGCGGAATCTTTCTCCCCGACAGAGCTACCCCCAAATGTCCTTAGGCTGTACTTCCTTTCTCTACCAACACGTTGCGCCCCTACCATTCCTCCCCTTGATCTCTCTAATATCACCTCGTTGTACACTTCCCGGGATTATCTCCTTCCCCTTGCTTTTCCTTTCAGACATGGCCGGCCCAATTTCTTACTTCCGATTTTGAAGTTTCCCCCTTAGCCATGAGAGAGATACCACTCGATAATCTGTTGATTTTCCTTTGACTCTTTCCTTTACGGCCCCGTCCCCTGCATGGTTTCAAGCAGGAACCTCCTTCCTTTCACTCTGCGATCAGTTTTGTCTCTTCCAAGTTTGGTTGACCTTACCGAACCCCCCCCATATTCAGTTATCCCTCGGGGAGGCTTGTTCTAATCCCTTTTTCTTGTTGCCCCTCCCTCCCTTTCGACCACTTTTTAGTGGCTGGGCGGGGGAGCTTCCAGGCAATCTTTAATGACGTGAGTCTTTAATCGCACCGGATCCCTTTCGCTCTTTCATTCGTCTGCGAGTTTTTCCTGGGCCCATGTTCCTGGCTTCCTTTTCCACATTATGGGGCGATTCCCCCCGCAGACACTGTCCCGAAGGAAAATGCGGTCCCCCCCAGTAGGACTACCTCCGTCTGTGTTGGGGATCTGGTTGAACCAGAAGTGTGGCGATACACTGAAATACCGCGGACGTGCCGCCATCCCCTTTTCTGGCTGAGTTTCTTTTTTGAGTAGGGAGATTTGTTAGGAGGGTGGGTGTTCGCCATGTTTGATTACTAGGGCTGGTTAGTTTGTGAGCAGACGGAGTAATCCGTCGTCGTCTTTTTTCCACCTGCGGAGTCTTCTCTTTCTCGGGCAGAGTTTTGGCCCCTCTTCGGGGACTGAGTCAGTGGATGACCGCATCTGGGCCGAGTTCTTTATTTTGATTCCCCACGTTGCCGCCAGCCGGGACGGCCAACTGGTTTGCGGAGTTTGGCCAGTTTTGGCCCCGTAAGTCTTGTGTGGCTACTTTTGCGTCTCTTAACTCTCGATTTTTGTATTCTAAAACCCCCTAGACCCTACGGGCTTGACTTACCTTCGCAGATGTGCGTAAGACGCAACACTGCCCCCCAGGTGTTTTTGTTGAATAGCTCTTTGCAAGTTCCCCCATTTTCTCATCATCCCAGGCGAATACCCCACCAGCTCTCCTTGCCTGTACTGGCCCAAGACATTTTTCAATGCTTCGACTTTCGTTTCCTCCCTTTTCCTGTTGTACGCCTTTGGCCCTGCGAGAAACTACCTCCTATCTGTGGCCGGCTGACGCACTTCTTCGGCGGGTTATTCGATGCCTCGTCCACCTTGTTTTCAAGTTTTTTTTTTCTGGTTCTCGTCGCTCCCCTTGCCCATTTCTCAATGGCACCCGTCCGAAGCCAGAGGTTACATTGCGGGTTTTTGAATTCCCCGATCTCACCTTGGCGCAGTCTTATCCGTTTTTACCCCTGAAGAAAAAAACTGGCCGCGAGGTCCGTTTTACCAAGCCCCGCGACTCAACACTTCTTTCATGTTTTTAACTCACTTCGCCGTTTGAGTTACCGCCGGATCAGATTTCCCCTCTGCTATCCTTTGCACTTAGGCTCTTTCGTATTGCTGTAGCAGTTTTCCCTAGCGGCTGCGGCAACGACCAATTTGGCCTCCTCCTGCATCTCCGGAACTCTTCCTTTCGTCAATTTCAGGAAAGGGACGTGCTACGTCTACCGAGGGAGCGACCCCACCTTCTTTGAGAAAGCAACCGGTTTTCTTGATCCCCCCCAAGCAATAAAATGGTGCCATACTTTGAAGGACAAAAGTGATTTGAGATCTCCGGGTCCCCATCCCCCCTCCCTAAGGCTTCTTCCGACTGTCCTTTTGGAGGACTCGGCGTGCTCGAACCCGCCGCAAGGTAAGTTTCAGCCCCCGCGTGTTCTCCCCGAAAAGCGCGGTCGATGTAGTTTGGATGCTTTAGGTCAGGTTGGACCTCCCAAAGATCGCTCCCCGGGCAACCTATTCACTGATCCAGATCTTGCTGGGTGATTTTCCTTTCGTATCCAGGGCTGCTGTTTGCCTGTTGGTCCAAACCAACCGCCGCTAGTCCTCTTAGCTTCCGACTCACTACTTTCGACCGGCCGACCCCCACTTGTTAAATTAGAAGCCGACGAAAGGCCCCCCACTGTTTCCCAGGTTGAGAGGTGTACCGTCCTTTGTGATTGGGTTGTAGTTCTGGGGGGATTGCCCTACGGGGTCTAGTTTTCCGCGTTTTTACAGCATCTGCCATTCCCGCCGAGTTCAATTTTTCCTAATGCGGGAGAAGATTGGTAGGTCCCAGGTCCTGATCCAAACTCCAGGCCAGTGGAGTCCCCCCCTTATCCATCCTTTAAAAAGTTGAATTTTTTTTCGGGAATCCCAGTTTTGGTGTAGTTCGATTCCACGTTGTCAAACTCTACTTTGGGAGAGTTGAAATTTTTTCTTTCCTTCCTAGTCATAGGCGTGGTCACCGCCCTTCCCCCCCGGGAACCGACCTAGTTTTCTGTTCTTAAGAGATTTTTCCGAGCGTCCCCTTTCGCCCCTGTTAGTCCCCTTGTGCCGGTTTGCCCTGTTCGCCAAATTTCGTCGCGCGTCACTCTCCCCCCCTGCACTACTGGTTTTGAGAGGGCCTTTTTCGCCGTTTGACAAGACGCTTCAGTCCACTGTTCCTGTTTTCTTCTTCCCCATTCTTCCGGAGAACTCCGACGGTTAGAACACCAACGTAAACACATAACCTCTTCCCTTTTGTAGCGTGGTCTTTTTCCCTTCCCTTGCCCTTTCCCCCGGTTTTAGCTTCCCGTGCGTAAATTACCCCCCCACAGTACTACCTTCTAATTTCGGAGAAACGAGATTCTTCCATTGCTCATTGGTCTCCCTTTCGTTGCCAGGACATCTATGTACACTACTTAAGGCGACCTGTTTTTTTGCCCTCCCCCTCCTTCAGGTGTCCGTTCCTGGGAGAGCAGCGCTTTACAACCACCAACCCTTATTGTGCCGCTCAGACCTAAATCGTAGTGTTCCCCCCCGTGCCGCCGTGTCATCGAGCATCTCACAGGAACCAATGGATTCCCCCCTTTCTCTACCCACGTTTAACGACGACCCTCCTCTTCCCGGGAGACGGTTTCTCAGCGGGCCTTTCTGGAAGCGGCCCCTCCAACTAGGGGGGTCCCCCTCTGTAATTGTCGAGAGGCCTTCGACCAAATATTCTCGGTCGCCTGCCTCCACCCTCAATACTTCTTCAAGGGAACGTAGTTCAAGTCCGGCCTAAGGGTTTCCTTCCCCCTGTCGGGTCACCCCGGCGGGGGCTTTCTAGCTCTAAGTTCGTCTAAACTGCCTGGTCCTTTTGCCCTCTGTGAGTGACCAGCGAAGACCCCAGTCGTTGCAATGGACCTTCTGCGGTTGTGTTGGTCTGTCCCACCCTCTGCCTTTCCCCGGGTTAACCCCGCTTCTTTAGATTCTTTTTAGGGAGGTCAGTTGATCGAGGTAGCCTTTTTGTCTGTGGCTTCGACTGCCTGCAGGGGGGGTTTCAGAACTCCCTTTTTGTTCCGCCAGTGCCTTACAGTCTCTACCCCCCCCTTTCCCGCGACGTGACCCTCCGCTCCCCACCTCCCTCCTAAGTAGGATATATTTGTCCCCCCCTATTGTTGTTCTGGTAGAGACGCCAGGTTCTCTTCACTTAGGTCGTGATCGTCCCTTTAGAGTAAGCCACGGGGAGGACATGCCCGAAACTTTTTGATCTTCCCCCAACCAACTGACGAAACTTCTAAGCCTCACCCAGTCCAGAAACCCCCCATCCTCCCCCGCCTCCAGATCATAGAAGAGTCCCCACCATCTCCCGTTCCCTACGACTCTCTAAGCCCCGACCCACAGTAGAAGAATGCCCCCCCCATCCCGCAACAATTTTGGGCGAACGAGCTGAAGTACCCTTTCCTCAATCTTACCCGTAGCGTATAATGTCAGAGCATGCCAGAACCCCGACCACCTCTTAACTTAGCCACAACTTTCGAAGCGCCTCCCTCCCCCGGTTAACTTTCCCTTCAGAATGTGCCTGCCAGACCCCTATTCTTGTCTCACCCTACCAGTCCTCGGGCGGCCAACCCAACTCCCTTATGCTTAACGCGTCGCTGGACCCCCTTCCTCTTGATAACACGCCTGTACTTTTTCTTTAACCCTTACTCATGTTACCAGGGTTTTTTCGTCGGATAGTCTTGCCTTGATTGTTTCCCGTCGGGAATCCCGTCTCAAAATTTAGGATCCGGTCTCTTGTTCCCCCTTCCCGAACGGCCTGGCGATTGCCAACAGGGGAACGGGGCCTCCACGGGACACGGACCCCCTTGTAACGAGGATAGTCTGTAGAATTCAGTTCCTCCCCCTTGACCGGCCCAATTAGACCTCAGGAAGAACGATGGGTATCACTCCAGACCTTACCCTGAACTTCCTCTGGTGCCCCTGTAGTCTTAGAAGACCCAGTCATCTTGAGTCCAGATCCTCAGCACTCAAATCTCCCCACGAAGGGACTTTTTTTCCGAGTGGGTTGCCTCAGTTATTCTAGTACTTAACGACTTATCCTCTCAATTGTGGTTCCTTGCCCCCCTTTGGAAAAGCGCGACCCCCGACTAAATTTCAACCCCAGCTAGGTCTCCTTTAGATGGCCCTTCGCCACCCATTTGGACAACCATAACCTCGTTCCCCTCCCCCCATTCCGTTGTTACTTCCCCCAAGCCGGCGAAATGCGCACCCATACAGAGTGGTAAGTCACCAGGCAGGGGTGACCGGTCCCTCTTCGGAGTCCTTACCGCCCGGTTCCTCCCCCCCATGATTGTTCCAACTCTTTTCCCCCCTTCCCGATCTACCCACTTTGAGAACCTATCCTTCTTCCACAGTTCTTTGCCAAAGGATGGCCCATGAGTGACTTGATGCTCCAGGGATCCTTCCCCGTTGACCCCCACTTCTCCGGGTAGGCATACCGCATCTCCCCGCTTTTCTTTGCTCCCTGCTTCGTTGCCCCCCCACCTGTCCCAAGTATGTCGCAGCCACCCGGTTAAAGCATGGACCCGAACCTCACCCCCTAGATTTCGACCCCAAAAAAGTGGAAGTCTTACTGAGGTAGCAGATTGGCCTAAGACCGGTGACGGAGGGATTCCGGTCTGTGTCTTTCCAGCAGCTTCCGGGCTCTTTGCGACTGATTGGGTGCCACCCGGAAGCACCGCAATTATTTTGACACGCCCCCCCCTCTCTTTTTCAGCAACCGCGAGTTTTTCGTCGTCGAGTCTTTTCCGCGTTTTCGTCCCGCCACTTTCCCTTTTTCTCCGTCGGACCCGTACACTCCTCTCATGAAAGAGCCCAGTCCGGCTCATAAACCGATACCGTCTTGCAACGGTTCCCTTTTGCGTAGCGCATTGAGTCCCTGCCTCCAGGAGCCCCCCCCCCAGGGAGGCCCAGTTTACCCTGATCAGGTTCCTGTGGATTGGTGAAAGCTTTTTTTTGCCTTTCGTAGTTCCGTTCTTTCGGTGAGGGCACCAAGTTTGTGTTGCTGGAAGTTCAGAACGAACTTCCAGCCCCCTGGAGTTTTTGTTTTCTTTTTTTCGCGAGGCGTCGACGCTTCGTACAACTGTAGGGTCTTTCACGTAAGCAACTCAGTCCACTTGTCCGGGGCGCGAGCAAGAACTTTTCAGAAAAAGTTTTCTTTTTTATTCGCCGTTTCTAGGCTTTTCGAGAGCGCGTTCTCTTATCAAATCGATTCCTTCCAGCTATTTCCGTTCCTGGACTTTTTGGCGCGGCATTTGATCATTTGTTTCGCCGGAGTCCCCCCCATGACTTTTAAAGTTAAGGCCTTTTTTCGCGGCGTTCGTCCCACACTCCTTGTCGGTTGTTGCGGCCTTGTTCGGGCCGCAGCCCGAACTTCTTCGTCTTTTACTCGAACAATCCCCCCCCCCAACCGCAATTTTCCTCCTTGCGATCTGTTCACAGCTTCGTTTCCTCAGGTCAATTTAGCTTTCTCCTGGGAAAGGACCATTTTTCTGCAAGAACCCATTTCCGGGTGATTCGTAATCCGTTTCAGAGACCTTGGAGTGTTTCATCCAGGTTTTTAATTCCTTCCTTTCCGTTTTGTTATAGAAGGTTGCCCCAACGAAGGCCCCATTTTGTAGTACACCCTTCGTCTCCTTTTTTTTGAGGGTTCACGCGTTGAGAATTCTTTAGAGCTGTGAACGTAGTAGATCTTTTCTCAATGATAGTTCTTCAGCGTTACCAAGCCCTTCCCCCCCCTACCTGGTTGGCATATTTTGCGTGTACCCATTTTCTCTCGCCCTACCTTTACCAGCCTGAGTCTTGGCAGGTTTATCCCTTTCCCCCCCCCCCTCTATTTACTCCGCCTGCGCACCCACTTTCCCGTATGGTACGGACCCCCTTGGACAAAAACTCCGCAAACCCACCTTTGGAGGCATTTTTCCCGTATTCGTTTTCTTCAAAAAAGACTCTCCCAATTCTTGCTTGGCCCCATTGCTCTGAAAGCTGTACCACAGGTGACTTTAAGCCCCCCTCTTACTAGTTTTTAGCAGGGGGCGACTTCCTGACGTAGGTTTCCTTCCATAAGTTTTTCCGGACAAACGCCCTCAACCCCTCACCACTACTCCCTTCCTTCAGACCGAATCACCACTCATTTAAATACTTTTGCCACTGACCCTAGTCCCGAATGTTTTTTCGTTGCTTTTATTCTCTCTCTTAATTCCACACTTCGTTTCGCCTTTTTTCCCAAGTGTAGCATTTTGATTTTCAGAGAGGTTGACGGTGCGCTTTTCTTTCCTCCGGTGTTTTGTGATCGGTGCAGAGTTTCACAACCCTCTTCTCAAGAAGGGTCAAGCAGGGAACGTAGGCGAGAGTGCTTGCCCTTTTTTCAAGATGGCTAGATTTTTGAGCAGACCTTCTAGTTACTCCGGGCTGGAAAATAACAACATTCCACTTTTCACTGTGTTTATTTGTAGCGCGCCACGCCCAATCGTGGAAAAGACCAGGCTTTTTCCCCCCGGCCATGTGGGGGGCGGGTTTTCTTTCCCGCACCCAACAACCTTCTTTGCCCCTGGTCCACTCCGGCGTCCGCCTGCCACCTATCCAGCTTCAGGGTTTGATTTTTTGAGGACGTACAATTTCCCTGCCCGTCCCCCTTCACGTGAACTCAATTCTATGTGAAGATATGCGAATCCCAGCGTACTTTTTTTAATGCTCTATGAAATCTCCTAATGGAATTAGGCCGTCCGTAACTTTCTTTTCAGCCAGTCTTCGACGGTATGAGATACCGGTTTCATTATATATCTTTTCTCCTCCTCCCCTGTTTTTGTTTTTTCTCTCTTCCCCGGTGACGCCGGTCCATCCACTGCTCTTCTTCGACGGTTCGTGTCTCAGGACCGTGTTTAAGGACTTTACCCATGTCAGAGGGCCTTCTGTGCTCCCGGGTTCACAAGGTGATTTTTGCAGTTTTTGAGCCGAGAATCTCCGTCCCTTTTGGGTGGGTTCTTTTTTTTTTTTTTCTTCTTTTTCTTCTTTGTTTTTTTGTTGTTCTGAATTGGGAAGGTAAAGGAGGACTCAGGAACAACTTTCTCCACCTTTGACCCGGGATCCCCCGTGCTGGTTTCCTCTCTCGATGGAGTTATAGCGGGCCTTCTTTTGACTAACCCCCGAACGTATAATATTATCGTCCTCGGTGACTTAATTTCCCAGCTCTTCGCGTGCCGTTCTTGCATACCCAGGGCCCCCACCTTTGTGGTCGATATTTTGTTGTAGCTCCATTAATTTCACACTTGCCGTGAGTGTTAGCTCTTTTTTTTCATGTCTGAATGATGTGACTCCTCCTTCGCAGACGCGACCGTTTTGGTTTTCTTCCGGATGTTCCATTTTGGTTTGTGATTCGCATCCTACGTCCTTTTCTCCCTACCCTCGGCGACCCGCCTCATTCGTGATGGGCACCTTTTTGAGCCCTCAGTGGTCTCGTTTTTCATAATTCTACCTTCCTTGACCTCTTAGTTATGGCGGAGGCCCGCCTTTGACGTCTCAGACCCCTTTGTGATGAGGTTGGCGCCTGTACCATTAGGAGTGATGGTATGTTAGTTTTTTCGGAAGGAACCCCCCCGTTGACTGCGTTTTGCCTGACGGTCCCTTTACACACCTAGTGATTGCTTTTATTTCTCAATGTTAAGAGGGGCCTCTTTCGGGATGAAGTCCAGCCTACAGGACCTTGATTGATTGAATCAAGACAATCTCCGGGCAGGGTAAAGAATTTTGTTTCGGGTTGTGGGGCTTTTTCCTGGAAGGAAGTCTGCCTACACCTGCGGTGGTATTCTTTAGGCTATCCATATGTTTTTTTTTCTTCTCTCCCCCCCCAGTCCGGGCAACTTGATTGTGCGTTCTCCGCCTCTCTAAACCGCACCAAGGGTCTTTGTTCTTCTAACATCCACTCGAGATTCCCTTTCATCCACAGCTAGGCTTATACCGTTTTTCCGACACTCACGAGGATTGCCGCTTGGTCGACTGTTGGCCTGTTCAGTCTGGTGTTTGTCAAACTTTCCGATTGCCCCATTGCCTTATCTCGTTTTTTTCTTTACCTCCCGGTTGGCAAGGATGAAGTCTTTGACCGCCCTTTACAATTTGTTGTCCTGCGCGACTTGCATCCTCTTTCTTGGTTTCCGACGAAGTTCTTCTAACCCTGTTTTGTGAACGTTTTAAGAGTGCAGCAGTATTTTTTTTCAAAAGGCTCAGCCCCCACCCCTTGAACGCGCGCCCCTTGAGAACCCCAACCTGCTTTTCGTTTCCTTCCCATATTGTCTTTTCTACCTTCGGTTCCCGCGTCGGTTCCTCTGGCCTCAGTACGGGAGAGTTATCTTTGCCGTCCGCTTTTCGAGATTTTCCCTGCGGCCACCCCCTTGTTTCGGTCGGCGGCATGCTCTACTCCCCGCCTTCCCCCTCGTATGGTACTTGCCCCCAGGACGTGTGCCAGAGTTTCTCTTTTCACGCGAATTTTCTCCTTCTGCACAGGTTCGGCATTCGTCCCCCTTGCAACATTCTGTGACCTACCTCTGCCCCGTCGGTTTTGACACATCTTTTTTCTTCGCCTCCGTTATCCTTTCCCGGTACAATAACATAGTTTGGTTCGTTTTTTCAGATTGCCTGTTGAGATGCCCCTCTTTCCCGACCTACCCTCCCCCAGTCTGGCTCCCAATGAGAAAGTTTTAGCGCACGCTTCTTGTTTGCTTGTTCTGGACTTCTGCCGACCCAACAACTGCTGCGGTTTTTCCGAACGTAGGGCACTCCCCCGACGACAACCCGCGCTGTGTTTTTTTGTTGACTTTTTTGAGAATTGGGAGGCTGTATTTTGGTCCACATTCAGACCTTTATTTTGTCTGGATTTTCACAGCATTCAGACGCCTAATTGATTTTTTTACGGTACCTGAGTCCCGCCCTTTTTCTACAAGGGCCCATAATGAAGATTCTGCCTTCCTTGTCGGTCTTCTTTTTTGACATGCTTTTTCTGGGGGCTGGCAATCCCTTACTGGTGGGCCTCTGGCCCTCAATGCATTCCCCCCGTTCTCGCGGACTTTTTCTTTTTCTACACTTCGGGATCAACGCCTACCCGGGGTTCTTTTTTCCTTCATGGCCCCATCCATTCTTGCAATCCAAAATTTCCCCCCCCTGTTCGGTCTCATGGTGGTGAGTCTGAGGCGTTTCGTGAAAACTTCTTCTTTTTTGTTCCCCACGGGATTCTCTACTTGGTGGTCATGTGAGGGCCCCAGGTTTTAAATGGCCGCCCATTGAGTTCCTGTTCTTGTCCTTTATTTATTCTTTGTGTAATGAACAGCCCCTTGTCGTAAGGTTACCTGTTTTGGATTGGGGCTATCTACGCTCGCGTTCTTAATTATCAAAGGAAGCTTGACCTTTCTTTTTTCGTTTGGCGGTTGTTTTTTTCTGACACAGCCGAAGATTCCCCACACTGTTCGTCAGATACAGTCGCTTCAGCCTTTATAGCCTTTTTCGAAAAACAAAACTCCCCTCAGCCCGGGTCACTGAGCCGTTTCTGGTTTAAGAACACGGGCACTACGGAGTGCTTGTCTTACAAGGGAAACAAGAGATTTTCGCTCGGCTCCCCCTCTATCGCAGATTGATATGGGGTCATTTCTTGATCTCCGTCTTGGGACCTTCCTCTCCCCCCACTCTCCGGCTGTTACACGGTTACATGGATTTTTTACGCGGTAGCTTGTCTGACGCTCCCCTTTCTCTTTACCGTTGAACACCACAGCATTACTTCAGTCCTACTCTCATTCGTTTTTGCTTCGGCCTGCACTGGAACCAGATTTCCAAGGCCTCCTGACTTACCCCGACCCCCATTTGCAAGCATACCGATTTTTTCCGGGCCTGCCCCGGCTCATCCGCCTGCTCTGGAAGCTGGCCCGCCCACTTCTGTGGGGGCTCTACTTTTAGTTTTCCCCATGGTTTGTGCTGGACGCCCCTTTTTTATTTACCCTCGGGTACCTTCGGGCGTTCTCAGAGTTGTTCACGTCCGTTGTTTTCGTCGTGAAGATTAATGTGACCAGGAATTTTTGGAGTCCCACAGCGCGGGTCTTTTTCCCTTTCAGCGAACCCCGTGGTTTGCAGGAGATGAGGGCTTTCCCTGAAGGAGGAGGGCTTTTTGTTTTGTGCATACCGTCCCTTTATGAGCTCGTTATTCCTTCCATTCCCGTGGCGTCGGTTGGAGGAGGTTGTTGTTGCTTCGACGTGGCTTGCCATTGGTCTAAGATACTTTCGGGCAAGACACGTTCCGGAAGCGCCCCCGCAGCGGTTGCTCTCCTAAAGGCGTCCTTCCTCCCCCCGCCGTTGTTGTGTTTTCTCAGGATCCGCTGATAGTTTTTCGCGGTCTCCGACTTGACAGGCGAGGAAGGCAAGGGTCTTTGAACCCTGACTTCAAGATCTTCCCCCCCAACTTTCCCCGTACCCCCGTACTCCCCAGCAACCCTGTCGCCCCAACCTGCCTCTTGAAAGACCGCCCCTATCGTTTTCCGCCTGCCTTCATCAGGAATACCCCCCCTTCTTGCCCCAACTTCAGAAACCCTCCTAGAATGAACCCCCCCAAGTTCCCCCCGTATTTTGTCTGCCCCGCGCGGCTTCCTTTTCACCCGTTCCTTGGTCCTTTCTCTGCCAACGACCTGACCTGCACGCTCCACGCGCCTGTAACTTGGCACCAAACCTTTCGCTTTGTTTAAGACTCCTCGATGAAGAGTTATCTCTGTACGGGGTTCGAAGCTAATATTGGAGACAAAGCTCTTCAAGTCTCTTTGGGCAAGAAGCTTTCCCGAACTATGTCTAGACCATTCACTCCCGGTACAGTGAAAGTCTGTAATGATGCCACCGTTGGTGCCAGAGGGCTACCAATTGCGGCGGTAAGCCTGAGTAAATGACGTTCGACTCTCGCCCATCTCTTCTCGCCCCCCAAACCCCCCCCCCCCCCCGAGCCCCCCTCATCGCTTGTCATCCATCCCGCGTTGGTTTGGTCCCGGTCCGGACGGCGATTTCGCCCCCCATCTACCGGCGGACCGGGGCATCTACGTTTGTCCAGCCTGACGTTGTGAATGAAACGGGTCCCCGGAAAGGCAAAGAGTATAACGCCCCTACTAAGTTCGACTCGATTACCTGCAAGTAAGGCCCTCTTTACAAGGGAGCCACGCCCGTAAGAGCTTTAACCCGTTTCGGTCGAAAACTCAGCTCCAGTGCAGGGAATCTTTCTGTGATTTTTTCTTAGTGTTTCGCACCCCCGGACGAGACACCACAAATCTTCTCTCCGAAGAATGTTTTCCTTAGGAATGGACACCATCTCCGCAGACAGCCCGCCCCTCCCCCCCTGATGCCGATTGAAGCGCCCAGAGACCCCCCCCAGGGCCACCCTTAACCCCAGGAATTAAATCGGAGGTTTTGCGTTTTTATGCCACGCTCTACCGCTATAAAAATCCCGATTGGCAGTGCCTTTTTCCCCCGTCGCGCTTACGCCTCCCAGCATGTTCCCCCTGTCCCCCCGTTTTTCTCTTTCCCCCACCAACCTCTTCTTTGTCTTTCCACGCGCGCCTGTAACCGAAACACCCTGATCCGAACAAGTCATTTGCCAATTCTTTCAGTTAAGGAGTTTTCCCTGGGTGACACTTAGTCTTTAGGACCCGGGGAACCCCTTTTTTATAACGCAGTGTGCAGCTGCCCAGACTGAATCCTAGTCCTGTGCAGTCATGTTTTTAGGCAACCACTCACAGTCGGACTCCCCCCAGGAGGAACACATGGAAAACCCCCCCATAATACGCAAAAGTTGTCGTCCGGAGGAGTTCCCAGGGAACCTCAATTCGGAAGTAGTGGACTTGTCACTGGTAATAGACTACGCTCCCGCCCGGAGGTAGGCGTGACCCTGACGGCACCCCACCCCCCTACCTGCCACATCTCAGACCTCCCTTCCGAGGGCTTCGTAGTCGAGGTTTACTTCTTTATTACAGGCATCGTTACACCCACTCCCCCCAAGGCCACCAAGCGAAGTCCCCCCGGCTGCCCCTAAAAACTTGCTCAGAGCCGGGCGTGCCTGGCCGGATTTTAATGAAGAGCGCTCACCCGATGTTCGATGGAGCACCTGTGTTATTTCGTACACGATGGAGGGTCAAAGAACGCTCCCCAGAGGTATTCCACCCCGGTGGGCTTTGTCCTTTTCCGACAACGGAAATCCGCAAAGTGCGTGCGTGTGTCTCGGGGCGGGCACTTCTCCGATTTTGTCTGTCCACCCCTTTAAGAACGCGCCCGTTCTTCGTTAGGGGGCAGGATCGTTCCCCAAGGTTTTTTATTGAAGCCAGTGCTTGCTGCCTTCAATAAAAGAAGAGTTTGATCCCCACCTAGAGGTCCCTTTGCAGGCACCGGTTTGGAGAGAAGGGCACCCAGTTTCTCAGATTCGATTGTAACCCATGTGCATGGTCATAGGCTTTGTTCCTCCCAATGTCAGTTCTCAGTAGGACGCTTTCGGAAGACTTTTTTCGGTAGTAATTAACTTTTCTTTCCGTTCCCAGAAGTGTTGCTGCTGTGTCATAAGGCTTTTGCGAAAATAGCAAATTGTGTTCGCTGACCCTGCCGCAGCATGGCTAACCCCCCCAAGGCAGATGATAGGTTTATTGACGAAGACAAGTTTGCTTCAGAGGGAAGACAGGGCATAAAGGAGAATCGCCCGGGAGGTGAGTATTTTTTTCACCCAAGATGACTACCCACACGGTTCCCGCGCTCTCCCCCTCTTGTGGGTTTTTATAGCATGGTCGCGCTTTGGTTCTAGGCGCCCTATTAAGGTGTGCTATTTAAGAAGGCTTCCACCACTCTCACCTCCTGGTCTGGGTGTTTCTTTCCGTGACCGACTCCATTTTTTGTAAAAAACCGGAAGACGCGTAGGTACTGTTATGGGCGAACTGAACGAGATATCCCACGGCCCGGTGGACACCCTGTAAGCTTGCAGTTAAAAATGGACCACCCACTACCCAACAAACCCATTATGTAGGCCCTTGCCGTCTTTCAAAAAGGTTGTTTTATGAACTACATCCCATGTTTCCATGTTAAAGGACTTTCTCCCTCCCAATGAACAGTGCCTTAAGATTCTTTCCCTCCCAGCTAAAATTTCGAGACCGCAACCACCATTAACACAAGTTGGGGCTACACACAAACAAAATCCATACCCATCAAATCTCATAACGCCGGACCCACTCCTAAATTAAGCTAAATAGCTCAGGATAAACCCGAAAGATCGGTTTTCTATTTGTACTTCAGCTGGTATTGTACTTTTAATACGACCACTCTTGTTTTTCCTAACACTCCCATCACAAATCATATCTGAGTCTTCTCTAGCTGCAATTGCCTCAGCCAGCACGTTGTACCTAGGAAAACACTTTGTCCATCCCGGGAAATAACTTTTTTCCTCGTCTGACTTACGTCCTCATCTGGCAAATCGCGCTCTTCTTCTCCTCACTTCATAGGGAAACGATCCTAGATAAACCATACACCCGCCCCCATCTTAGCACCCTTTGTTGGTCCTCCAATGATTAGAGTAAGCGCCCTCCTTCCGTGGAACATGCCTTCTTCCCTTCTACCAGATTGATTGGGATTCTTCAGTGTTTTGGTGAAGTCACCAAAATTGTTTGTCTGACTCCCCGCACGCCCGCACTAGCAAGCATTACCAGGAGCAGGCGGTGCCTTTTTTTTCCAGGAGCTACCTGTATAATAACCCCCCCCCCCCCCCCCCATCACCTCGAAAGCCCTTTCTTCCTAGGCCTCCCCTGCCTAAAGTGGTTTCGTCTTGCCCCCGTCCTTAGATAAAATGGTCCGGCGGCAATGTACGTCCCCCCCTTGTTCTTCGGTCCAGATTCTTCTTTGAACCACGTTCCCCCGGCTCTTGCCTCTCTCTTTTAACCTAGCCGTGTTGTAGGATCTCCAGGTGAGATGGGTACTGCCCCGACCTTCTGGGGGGCTGAACTGGCCCTCCTCCTGGACCCTGACTTGCAGAAGCGAACTTGTAGCCCTGGTAAGCTTCCCCCAAAACGGACGGTCGATCTTCATGGAGGTGTTCGGTTCTCGGCGGGACATGGGAGGTGCTTTTTACCGGAAAAACACCGCCCTTGAGCAAGGGGCCTTCGGTTCTATTGGCAGGGCTTCTATTCATTTTACCCCCCTCCCAATCCAATCATTCTTTTTATATTTCCTGTTCTAGGTTTTTCCCCATCTTGCGTAGAGGTTCCCAATGTGGGCGGTGGGTGGGGAGATTCCCCGGCAATCGTTCCCGCTCCGCTTTCGCATAATCACCGTGAGTACCCCCCGAGGGACTTCGCGATGCGAGAGCGGTTCCCCCACTTTAGGGCACTTGTGCTTTGCGGGGGGAAGCCCCCGCGTCCGCGATCCCCTAGTCGTCCCGACCGGCTTTGTTTGGTATCACTTTCAGAAACGTGGGCTTCTTATTCCCCTGAACTACCGCCGGACCTCTCCCTTGACCTCGCAGTCTTTTTTCGGAGTTGATCGCGCTTGTTCCGTTTGGTGGCGGGGAGCCGACCTGGTCGGATTTTTTTTCTGGGTTCTGTCGTGTGCTCGATGTGAGTTCAGCTGTGCAATCGGCTTACCGTCCGTGCGGCGGAAGGGGCTGACAGTCCCCTCTTATGAGGTGTTCCGGCCAGCTGCGTGCCCATTGAGGTCCGACCTAACTTGACCTGGCCGTTTTTCGTACCCCGGTTTGCGGATTTTGTGGGTTCTGGGGACGCCCCCAGCTGGACGGGTTTCCTAAGTCTTTGAGGCCGGGTCGTTCTGCCTCCCAGCCTGACCTCCTTAATGCTTCGGAGTGTTGGCGACGACCCCCCCACTTCACCATTGGTTGACGCTTTCGCCTGCTGTAATTTTTTCCGGCTGATCGTACGACTCCCCGAGCGCTGGTTACCTGAAGTTTTTGACCCGCACTACTGGAGAGTCTTCGTCCCTATTTTCTTTTTTCGCAATTGTCCTTTAGAGACCTACGACCTGCTTTTACCTCTTTGCTGTCCAAGGTTCTGGCCCGGATTTTCCGATCACTTCACCTTTCTGTCCACGTGTGTCATGGTCTGCCATTCGTTCGACGTCCATCTCAACGATGGGGAACCGACTCAGCCCGTCCGGACACATTGCGGTGTTTTGCCAATGTTTTATAAGGAACGTGGCGCTCGTTTTCACAAGGCTTCGCCCAACCCCTTTTGAAGTTCCGGACCAGGGTTTGACAACCTTTTTGCCCACTGTCTTAATGGTGACTAACGTCAGGAGATGAGTTACCTGAGTTACCGCCGCCGGTTTTTTTCCGCGCGAATAGTTTTTTCCTCTTTTAAAAGCTTTGGCTTATCGTAGTTCGTTCGCTGACGCCGAACATTTCTTGCTGGAAGCGGCGTCCCCATCTCCGCCTTCCCGCGTAGTCCCTTACGGACCTTTCCCTTTTTCGCCCTTAGACGAGGGCCGCGTTACTGAGACCCCGCACCAGGTTTTAGTCTTAAAGCAATTTCCCCTGGTGCCCTACCCTCCTGGAAACAAAGTGCTGCCCTCCCGGCCACTTGCCCGGTAGCCCCCCCCCTTCCCCCTTGTCTCGGCCGAAAACTCTTGAGGGGTCTCCGATGGCTGACCTCGTCGCCCATCCCAGTCCTTGTGAAAGCCCAGGGTAGTACAATCTCGTGGCAGATTTCTCCTTGGGGGGTTGGGGCGATGCTCCTGTTCCAAACTTTCTTGGATAGACCTACCCTTTCCCTGTCCCATCCCTAAAAAATCTTTGTGGGGTTTGAGTCTTTGTGTCTTCTTTTTTTTCTGAGACTTGCGAGGGGCCGAAGGGGATGGTCCCAACACAAGCTGGAGTGCCCGCGTCGTGGAAGGCAAGCCCCCGGCTCCTACGCAGCCTTCGAGTCTCCCGATCCTCGATGAAGCTGACGACCTGACACTGGTGATGGTATTAAGTTTTGTATGGGGTCGGGTGTCCCTGTTTTTCCCCCCCCCGTCAGCCTGGGGGTGTCCCTCTGGGGCCCCCGGTTTTTCCTCTGAAAGATTTCGCCCTTCCTCGGCATGATCTTTCGCTTCTAGGGTCTGACTGATTGGTGTACCCAGGTTCCCGCGCAAAGAATGTCACCCCCCTTACCCCTTTCTGAAACTTATGCCATCCTTTGGCCCCCACCCCCACAAGTACTGTTCCGGACTCTTATTGTTTGGGTTATTTTTTAGATTCTCACATCGTTGACCCCCCCGTCTTGATTCCTCATGCCCTTCGTTAATTCGGTTCCATCGGCGCGGCAGCCGTGATCGGCAAGACCTGGCGTATTTTTGTAGCGATTCGCGCGGGACCCGCCTTGATTTAGCCGTGCCTTTTTTTTTTCTTTCCGGGCGCAAGTTTCTTTTTTCGATTTAATCAAAGGATTCGATGAGGAGTTTTTTTAGTATTGCCAGACTGTGCACCAGATCCCTTGAATTCTTAAATGTAGTTCTTCTACCCTCTTTTCTCCAACACACAAAATAAAAGACGGCGCGGGCTTTGGAGACGACCCTGACAGGCACCTAGCTGCGCTCGTCCCCTTTTACACCTGCCTTCTTTACTGCGTCGTGTAAAGTGATCGTTCAATCTGAGCTTTTTCCCTTTCTTCCCTTGGCTTATTACCACCACTATTCCGGGACAAGTCTCTACGCACCCTGGTTTTTATAGATTTTCCAGGAGAAGGACGGCGGAAGGCGAAAAAAAGAAGGAGGTCTGCAGAACGAGAAGGGGAGAGTTATGAGGCCAGCAAGGGGA
>Ga0179591_1269770_pt1 | contig 19246 bp, 29 predicted proteins | sample CZOMad2_1_08_16f_FD_182891 | JGI IMG/M metagenome (GOLD analysis project Ga0179591, IMG submission 182891) | Vadose zone soil fungal communities from Angelo Coast Range Reserve, California, USA - CZOMad2_1_08_16fungal (PacBio error correction) | ecosystem: Environmental > Terrestrial > Soil >... | reverse complement strand
CCCCCCAGCCAAACCTACGTGATTGGCCCCTGATGCCCGTTATCCGCTCAGACCTCGCTTCCCCGTTGAAAAAAGTAAAGGACCCCCCGTGATTCCCCTTCTGAAACCGGGATTTACCCCATCCGTATCGTCAATTCCCCCCGCAGTGACAGTGTCTTTGCAAACAAGTCCCCCCCCCCGGCCAAGCTTTAAATTGTTTATACTAGGCGGTTGGCCTCTTTCGACCATAAGTCTGCGACGTGTCTCCCCTTTCTTTATAATCCATTTTTCTCCTGTGGTCCCCTCACTCGCCGTCACGATGTCTGTCCAATTACCCTTTAGGCAGCGAGATCCTCAAGAGAGACTTCCCCCCCCGGTGAATCCTTCCGTCGACCGACCCAACCTTTTTACACTGCCTCTTCTCCCTTTGCGAAAAATTTTCCCTCTGCATTCTTGTAGAGACCGCCACTTCCTGATAGAGCCCCCTTACCTCCCTTTATCCCCCATTCCCAGGATTAAATTACAGATTTTTGCAGTTCTTTCTGTTACGACGAACCGTTTACCATTTCCTTTCGCGCAGGTTGGTGGTCGATCGGTAATCTTTCCGGGTTCGTTATGGACTACGGACTTTTCTATGATCCCTTTACAGGAGAATGAAGTTCCATTGCCTTTCCCCCCCCCCCCTTTCCCCATCGTAAATGCTGCATTCATACAAACGGTGATTATTCTTTAGTTTATTTTGTTTACCGTTTCCAGAACGTTCCTTTATTTAGGCAAGCATTCATTCCACCAGTCCCGCGGGATCTCGGATGACGTCGTATGTTTCATTTGACTTAAAACCCAGTTCCCTTGGTGTTCCGTACTTTTTTTCTCGCGGCACATGTATTCCGTACTGGTTCCTCCCCATGTCTGCGCGCCCCCCACTAGTAATACGCCGTTCTTCTTTCCCTCTCTTCTTCCCAAAGAGTTCTCTCCCGCCCAGCCGCACCCACTTCCCCATCACGTACTCGGGCGGGTCGTCCTCGGTGGCCCCCCCCGAAACTCAGTCCCCAAATGTCCCCCCCCCTATGAAGTAACATTCCTTTTATGCAGATGCCTCCCCGACCCCGGCGCGGAGAACGCGTTTCATGAACAGGTCCTTTTTGGGTCCAAAAATGTCGACTCCCCGATGTGGTTTCCATGCCGCCCCTCCCCCCACCGTCTCTCTCGTAAGTCACGTGCCCTATCATTTTTCAGGTTCTTAAAGTGTGTTCCTTTTAACGCATTTTTTCCCTCCCCCCCCTTCCTAACCAACCATTTAGCCTTCTAAGCAGGGTTCGGCTTTCCCCTCCATGCTTGTCTTGAACCTTTCAAAAAGTTTCGGTCGCACACTCCCCTTGACCTTTTCTTTCCTAACGTGGAAGATCCGATTTCAACGAAGGTATTTTTTTACTCATTTCCCCGGTGATGTTCTTTGCTTGAAATAGCTTTTAGTCTTTTCCCCAAAATTGCGACTTTTCCTGATTTGCTTGTGATAGTTTCTTCAATTTTCTCTTCCCCCCATCCAACCATTCTGTTTTTCTGACACATTCCAGTTTTCATCCGGTTGATGACTCCTTCACCCAAACTCGTGTCTCCGTCACAACTGAAAAAGGCTTCCCTATTTTTTCCCAACGGTCAACCCCCCGGTCCGTCACTCTGCCCAAATTTCAATTAATCGACAAGGCCCCCAAGACCCCCAGAAAAATCCCAGTTCAAAACACAAGTAAAACAACCGTCTCTTTTGATAACTTCTCATTTAAAAACCTCTCGGTCCCCACCGTCCCTATTGAAGTAGAGACCAACCAGGTCATATATTTAACCCTCTTTCTGACGGAGGGACCCTATGAAGTAAGAGACTTGATCCTCAAACCTTTCCAACCTCATTCTTTCATCCCCGTCCCGTAACCAATTCAGAAGGGTTCTCCCCCCGAAGACGCAGGACATGTTCCTGGCCCTCCCATGTTAGTCCCTTTCCCGTGATTAGAGACCCTCCCCACAGTCAGTTCGATCCCAACTCTTTCGCCACTTTCATCGTCTAAGGGAGCCCCCCATCCCTTTAAACGACCTGTAGGGTTTCCTCTTTTCTCCCTGACCGATCACGCTCTATTTTACCTTCCTCCTGTTTTTTTTCTCTTTTCTCTGATCCCTCGGATAGTACCCCCACGCGTTACACACCGACGCTTCTTTACACCTTTCAGTTTTCAAGCCTCGGTCCAAGCCTTTTAGACTCCCGGGTTTGTTTCTACTATTACACGCTGAAACTACTCCTCCCTCGGCTTAGTACTGTCTACGCGTTCCATCCCCCCCCATTCCCGATTTTTCGTTCGGATGATCTTCGGTACCCCGGTGCTTGCGGATACCCGTCTTCTTCTGCAGATTGGCTTTTTTTTTCTCTCTCTACTTTTATAGATCGCGGTGCGGTTTGGGTTTCGTTAATTCCAGGCGGCAGGAGCTTCGAATTTTTCGTTAGCGTTTTTTTATTTAATTGAGTTTTTTTTCCATTTACTTTGGTCCTTTATTTGGATATATTACTGAACTTTTTTTCATGAAGCCGGGGTTGAAAGTTTTCTCTTTTTTATCTGGTCTTTGGTGAGTACCAGTTCCGTCTTTTAGTGGCGATTTCTCCCCCCCCCTGTAGAACCTAAGCTTAAACAAGTCCTTCATGTTGCGCAAACTCGTCCTCCCCACCAGACGCCCCCCATGGGCCCTCGCTTCTGCCAATTCGTTTTTTACACCACATCCATTAAACAATCGATTCGAGTATACCCTGCCAATGACATGACCAACGGTCGTTCCTTGCGTAAAACTTTAACGGCGTGACCTTCGGGTCTCCCAGGACCCGGTCAGCCCGACATTTTTGCCTATTTCCTGTTTGGTTTGGGGAAAAGTGGACCGAAGCCAGTGTTCGTGAACGCCAGCCGCGTAAGTGACCCCCTCCCCCTTTTCCCCAAGTTCTCAGTTGTATTCCATTGTTTCGTGTCCCTATGCGGCCAATGAACACCAAGTTTTTACAAGGCCGTGATATTCAAGGATTTTCTCCGAACTCCCTCAGTAGGCTCGGGTATTGCGTCCTGACGCTCCCCCCCCCCTTTGATCCGTTGTGAAACCCCCAGCCCTGTTGACCTTCCCTTAAAACCCGGTTTCTCCCGTGAATGCAATTCCCTCCCTGTGTCCAGTGAGGACAATTTTTTGCATTTTCTGATTTTGCCACCTCGCAATCCCCATTATGTAAGGTGATCGGTTTTACATGTTTTTCCTGCTTGTCTTCGTCCTCGGTGTAACCCTCCCTGAAGTCGAAATGCGTTATTACGATTGTCAGACCAAGCGCCAGGTTTTAATTACCTGTATTGCGCGAGAATTCCGGGACGCCTTCCACCAAAAAACAGGTTTCTTTTTTTTTTCCCGCCTGTACATTACTAGTCCCGCCGCCCCCCCGTCCTTCCCTCGTTGGTGGTTCGAGGACTTTATGACCCCTCCTCCTAGTATTCCCCCTCCCAACTTGCCCGATAAGGTCTGTCCCTGCTTTATATCATTCCGAAGAAGAATACGTTCTAATCGCCTGCCCCTGAGTGTTTTTTGCTTGCCCGGATTGTAATGTCCGCCGCGGAAAGTAATTCGCCCAATGGTCAGATTTTCCCCCACTACACTATTAGTATTTTACCTTTTTTCAGTCACCCCTCCCCTTCCACAGAGGATATCGACACCACCACGGGTCTTCAGTTATTGTCTTCCTCCGGCCTAAGAAAGTTCTCCTTCCCCACTTGTATTGAATCACCCCACCTTCTGACCCAATTAGCAGTTTATTCTCTGCATTTTCCTGAGTTCCTTGGTTGTAGCCCGTCCCGCGAATAATTCCGCCTCTCTAGCATTTTTGCAGTAGAATGAGTTTTTTCTCCAAGGGAGACCGTTCGTCATTTGAGACTTCCGTCTATCTCTGCCTGCAGGTTAAACCTTTTTTCTAAAAGGTGGCTTGGAACGTAGCAATCGCTTTCTTCCGACCGGAACACTTTCCGATCGCCCTATTATTAGAATACGTTTCACCCCCGGCCCCCCCCAAAGTTGTACGTCCGGTGGTGGGCTTGTTCGACTGTGACAGATTTCTTTTTGTTAACTCCGTATCTTTTTTTTTTGTTGACTGCGCTTGCTTGGACTTTTTTTCTTACTTTTCCATCTGCTTTGGCCCCCCCTACTCCCACCAAAATAAACCTTAGCCGCCAACAAATCTTTTTGTTGTTTTATCTCTCTTCTTCGTTTTATTGTCTTTTCGAGAATCTAACAGCCACACCCCCCGTGATGGTTTTTTGGCTCGTTCTCCCTCCTCTGTTGAATAGTGACCTTAAAAGTACCTCCCCCCCTTGATTAACTGCCATCGACAGTCTCAGTAAACCAGCCTCCTTCTAGGTCCCCCCACGCAGACTAAAGGATCTTTCACCAATCCCCCCCCCCGTCTCTCGAAACCTTTTTCTCATTTTTTTTGACGAAGTTCCTTCCATCAGGCTGGTCTGATCTTCCGTCTTGTCGCCTAACTTCCCCCGACCGGACAGCTTCGCGATTTCTTGACCCTCCTCCAGTTTCCAAGCGCGATACGAAATTGTCCCCCCATGAAAGTACCCTGTCGGAGTTTTCTTTCCCCCCCCACTCTTTTCTTTTTTTCACTCCAGTGAGATAGACCGGTCTGTCCCAGTATCGCTTTTCTACGTGGAGAAGACTCCACTTCATCTGCCCCGAGAATCCTTGCTCGACGTATGGATCAATTCCCCCCCCGATTTGGCATTCGCCTAGTAACGACTCCCTTGCTCATAACGTTCGTGGTTTTTTTTTGTGTTCTTAATTACCCCCCTACGGACTTTCTCTCGACTCCTGGCCACATAATCGGATTGTCGTTTCACCATGCCCCACGAACCCCTTCTCGATTTCACCGAGAGTACCTTCCATAATGAAGAAACCCCCTTCTTCCCCTTTCCTGATAATACCTGTAAGTCTTTTTTATCGCCCGTATTTTTCCGGACCGGATTGGTCCAATATTCTGAATCATTCCTCGGCCACCAGCACGTCTTTCTAATCGGATTCGCCTCGTATTTTTCAATCCCCCCCCCCCCAGGACCACGTTTTTTTGTTTACAGGTCTTTCAATAGCGAACCAGTTATAGTCATTTGTTCCCTTCGCACCCGGGATCGTTCGTCCAATTTCGGAATTCCGCTTTCTCACCCCCCTTCTCTGATGTTGAACGTGTCCTCCGTAAGATGCACAGCCCCCCATTTTCCCCCCTGTCAACGTAAATTCGTTCTTTTTGGCGCCCCCCTCTTTTTTCGAAATACGCAACTGTTTCCATATTTCCGACCTCAATTAAGCCTTCAGTCCCTCCCCCTACGGGCTGATGAACGCTTTATTTCTCCACAAGGTACCCCCCCCATTGCATTTGTGTTCCACCCTAGTCCATAGTTTTCTCTGTTCTCTCACCCAAGACCACTCTCCTACGGACCCCTCTTCTTGAATCTCCGTTTTCAGTAGACCTGGCAGTTTTTTTAACTTCCCAGTGTGTTAATTTTCGCTCTTAACCCAATTGTAAAACACCTCCTCCTCCTTCGTTTGAGTTGAGAAAACTCTTTTTTCTTCCCGAGAGCTTTAGGCTGCCCAAATCCACAAAAGTTTTCCTTATCCCCCATTCCCACGTATTTGACCCCCAGTTCTGACCTCCGGTGCCAGATCTGCTTTCACGTTTTCTGTTTACATACAGATCCTCGCTTTTCTCCTGGAGTTATTCGCAATAGATGTTATGTATGTTAACACCCTCTTGAGACCCCCCGCCCCCCCCCTCTACCACCCTCCATTCTCCTCCTGCCCCTCACCTCCACTCTCCCCCCTCCCCTCCCCGTTACGGCCCCCCGCATCCCATTCTCATCTTCTTTTAGGATCACATTTGTCACTCTTGCCTTCGGCTTTTTCCCTGGGGCTCTTTGTATCCCTTTCTTTTCTCCACCGTTTTTGCCACCCTCTCTTCCCCAGAATAAGCTGAGACTCGCCCAGCCAATGATCCCTGACTAATCCTCCCAAACCGCCCTCGTCCCCCACCTTTTTTTCCCCCCCCTCGGGTCTAAAATCCCTTAAACTTTCACGTTCTTACCCATCCAACAGACGCCCCCCCCTCCAAAGCCACTGAAAACCCCCCCATTACAATCGCTCTTAAATGAGAAGACCCCAAGTACCGCCCCCCTCCCCGCCAGCTGCGTCTCAAAAAGTTTTCACCGTGACCCCCTAGGCCACGCGGACAAGCCTTCTCGTGATACATTCCCTTTCAAATGTTTCCCCAAGAATCACCCTCCCACCAATACCCCCTTGTCATGAGCCGTTTACAGACACAGGTAGATTCCCCTTTCCCCCTTCGAGCGAAGTCTCGACCTTCAATGTAAGTACGCCCCCCCCCCCCTCCAGTGGTGAGACTCTATTTGGAGTTTAACCCTGTCCCCCTTAGGTGAAAGATTTGTGATAATTTCTTTCTGCCTCTCCTTTCCTCTCTATTTACTCCTAATCCGTTTTTTTCCATATTCTAGAAATTCAGTAGTTTATCTTTCCCAGTAATCTTCCTGACCAACTCAGTTTCTGACCATGACTTTGTTTCCCCTTCTTTACAGCACGATTTGACCTTATCGAACGTCGTTGGTTCGAACCTTAGGCCCCACAAGCTTTCCAAGGATCCCAGATGCCTTAATTCTCTAAGTGTATTTACTTTCTCCTTCCAATGCTCTTTAGTTCCTTCTTCATCTCTGTTAACCTGGCCTTTTGTTCTAAACCTTTTTTATCGGCTTCCGAGGGACCCCGATTCTATATCTGGTTCTATAGCCTTGTGTTCATCCCGGGAGTTGGTTGGGACGCTTTTTCTTTCTGTTACCTCTCGGAAGTTTTTTTTTCATGGGGTTTTCTTTTTTTTAGGAGTACTTCGTCCTTGGTCAGACTCCCCCCCCTCATCAGATCCTTGGTTGAAATCTTTCATAGTCTTTTCGGCGTGATTACACAGTAGGTACTGTCTGGGGTAGTCTCCACCCCTTTTATGAATTGGAATCATTTTCAATCCTAGTTTTTGAAGATTTCCCTCCCCGCAAGAACCAGGGTTCACTCGTCCCCATTCCTAACATTCGGTGTGTGACCAATCTACCCAAAGATGCCGAGCTCCTCATGACAAACCTGGATCGACTCGTAGCGTTACCCAAACCACTGTAAATACAGCTCAGGTACCCCTTCTTCAATAAGTGTCAATCTTTGCATTTTCCCCCCTACGAACCGTTTGTTGAAAGGGGAGCCTACCTGCTAGCATAACGCCTAAACCCCCTCTCTTTCTCCGCCAAAAACCCCTTCTTACGATATTTGTTTTCATTGGAGTTTTTTTATTGAACTTCAGCAAGGCACCTTCACACACTTGATATTGACTGTCACTGCGAACACGGAGACTTGTCAGATCCTAGTGCGAGGTCCTTTGAGTCCCGGCCCTTAACCCACATCTTGATGCGGTCCTTTCCCCCCAAGATGGGTAAGGACCGGTCTTCAAGATGCAGGTCTGATTTCCACGGACCTCCTCCCTCTTCCTTTTTCTTTAGGAAATTCTTTTGACATTTGCTGTCGTTTGTAGCACCGCGTCGACTTCCTTACGTTACGTGGGCCATGTTTTTGAGTTTTTGGTAGATACTCCTTTTTTCCCCTATTCGAAGGAGCCCCAGTCTTTTTCAACGAAATCCCTCGCCATGGTCCCTCACCCATCCGTTAACGCGGACGCGAGTCCCCCCTCCTCCTTCAAAAAAACCCCCCTTGTTTCGCTGGGGTGTTTGAACGTTTCCTTCACCCTTACTTCCTCCATACCGCTCTGCTTGTTTGGTTCGCATTCTTCCTCAGTCCATTTTTCCCCCTTTCCGATAGTCTGGAAATTCGGTCCTCTAATCCTGAAACATACCGTTTTATTCTTATGAGATTTCTTTTGTCTCTGTGGGACTTTTACGCCCCTCCCAATTAATTTTTCCCATTTTTTCAGGGCGAAGTTGACCCTCCCCCCCTCAAGAGTATAATTAGTAGCAGAACACTCCCCCTTTGTTCTGATCCCTCCCCACACAAAGGGAGAGCCGATTTTTCATCCTCCTCTCCGTTTTACTCCCAGTAGCATGAAAAATATGGACTTTGCCTCCCGGTTTGTCGCCATCTCGAACTGACTCTCTCTAGCATATGTTTAGTTCGGTTTCTCCACTTTTTCTATTTCATCACACCTATTTCAGCCTTCGATCGTAAGGAGGCGCGAAGTCTTTTCTGCTCCTTGGTCTCTCTTTCTCTACGTTAGGTCTTTCCTCTTCGTTAGGTCATTTCTCCCTCTTTGGTATTCTTTTTCTACAGAGAGGCTGGCCTTTTTTTATGCAAGCTGATCTTCTTAGACAGTAGCGCTCTATGCACTTCCCTTCACACTTACAGGCACCCTCCAACTTTTCCTTCCCCCGTGACTGGTTTTTGTCACCCTCTTCTGGGGTTTTGGTTAACCCCCCCCGGCCATTTCTTTTGTTGCTGTACGTTTAATTGTTAATATTTTCCCTCTTTTCCTCCCGATGATCCACTATCCCCAAATCAACCTTTTTTCATCGCCAATTTAAGATTTTTTTTCCCACTTTACCACTCAGTTTTGTGTTTTGAGATTCTATTCACGAAACCCCAAGTGCTTTCCCCTATGTCCCCTTCTTTGAAGTGCTACACATTCGAGCATAGTTTATAAAATAAGACCATTCTTCCCAGCAAGCTCTCCTAGTAACCCCCCTTCAGTTTTTTATCGCCCTGAGGTTACAAAAGCCCCCTCCAAGACCACCTCAACCTGTTCCCCAAAAAACTTTTTTTCATGGTCTTTTTGCCGATTCGAATTCAGGCTGTTAGCTAATTTCTTCCAGGTCGCTACCCGATAGAGGTTAACTTCACCCATCCAGAGTCCCCGATGCCGGAAAAAATTCCCCCCAAGTGTCCTGACTGATTTATCCGACTATCTCCTGGTGCCCCTGTCGTTCTTACACAGGTGCTGAAGAAAATAAGTTCCCTTTCCAACCGGGTTTTTTCGGTTTTTCCCCGGCCTCCTGTCATCTGACGGGGAACTTCCCCACTGAGATTCCTTTCCATTTTATTTCCAGATGAAGTCAAGTTCATCAATTCCCGAGGGGCAGTTAGCATGATACCTTCCTGACCCTTCTGGCCACGTCGCGTGTTGTTTGTTCTCCTTCCCTGAAAATCGGCTTGCACCCTTTCCCCCTCCGCCTTCTGTCGGAAATATGCATAAACTTTTCTATTCCCATTGGCGAATAATTGTAAATGAGTCACCCGTCCCATTAACGGCATTTCCCTCCCATTTTCCTGCGAGTCTGTTATATCCAGTACTTTCGTATTCCTTCCTGTTCTTTACCTTCTCTGGATTGACCTTCAGCTTCCTCCTCCCAACCCCCACCGGAATTTCCCGTCTCTTTCTTTGTAGTCCTTTACTTTACACCCCAGCGACCACCCGTGTTTGGTGATATTGCGTTTATTATCGCGGCCAGTTCTGTGCAAGAAAAAGTTTTTTTAGTTCAACTCTTAATACGTCACCGCTTGGATGAGGAACCCCCCCTTCTTTCGGCCTCCAGACAGCACCACCCTGTCCCACCCGATCCAGTTTCTACAAGATTCTTTCGCCGCTTTTTTTTTTTTTTTTTTTTTCTGACCCCCGAATTCCACCTGGCACTATTCAGGAAAGTCACCAGGCTCTCTGACTCCCTCCGTCCGAGAAGCGTTTCCTAACATTTCCCTTCCCGTATGGGTTCACAATCGCCCCTGTTTTGAGTTAAGGACCCAAAGCACTCGCTCACCTTGAGTCCCAATTTCCGTCTCCTGTTCCGGTCCCTATCCATTGGTTTTCCCTTTTTGTGCTTGAAACCCGTCCACTTGACTAACAAACTACTTCCGTGTCTTCTCCGCGAGGGTTATTTGTTGACTCCGCCGCTTTCTGAGCCCCCGGAACCCATTCACTTCGTCACTTCCCCTACTGGAAACCTTGCCTCCTTTTGCATCTCTTTTAAAAGCCCGTTCTTCCACTTTGACAGCGAGATTGATCTCCTCCCTCTTATGTTTAGGTATGCTCCCCCGCATTTTTCTCGAATTTTCCCCTTTTGCTAGTTTTCTTCATTTTGTTTTTCCCCTCTTGTCTGATGATGGATCAGGACAGCCCTCTGGGGCTCTCCCCCAAATGACGACGGACGTCGCCTAACCCATCCCCTTGTAACCCCCTTCTAAGAAAAGCCCACCACGCGGCTTCCCCCTACGCACAGTCCCAGTTCCCTACCAAGCCCCCAGGGAGCTCCCACCGTAAAATTGGACCCCCAATTTACCACTGTCCCTCCCCGGCGACCAGGTAAGTACTCCCCCTCCCCACACTCCGCATGGTCATCTGTTCTCAGAAAACTTAGCGCACACGCAATCTAGAAGCTTCCCGGAAGCTCCCCCCCCCAGTGATCAGACCCCTCCTGCCCCGGTTACACCTTTCATATCAGCAATTTTTTCCAAAACCTCCAGGTTAATGTCACCTCCTCCTCGACTTTTTCCCCCCTTCTTCGAGTTTTTCATCTTACCTACCCCTTACGTCGACCCAATCTTTTTGCGAAATTAACTTTTTTTTTCCCTTGCGTGAAAAAAAAGAAAACTGCATTTCCCCGCCGTCTTCTTGTAGGAATATATACGGAACCCGATTAACTATTTCTTCCCCTCTCTCCTTCCCCATGTTTCTAGAGTGATTGCCAGAACCGTCCCTTTTCACTCGTTAAGATATATAAGAGGTTCCCCCTTGCCCCGCTTGTCTGCCTTTTGCGTTGTTAAGATCTACCCCGATCGCCATTTTTCGCCATTCGTTGTCGATAGGCTTAAAACCGCTCCTGACGTACCTTCCGAGACCGTTTCTTTCCCTCTGTTTACAATTAACCCTCTGAGTTTTCGTTTTCATGAAGTGTAAAAGTTTTGTCTTTGCCGGTCATCACGATATTGTCTCTTTCGCCTATTTCGTTATACGTTGTCTATCTCGGTTTCCCCCACTACTCTTTCGATATTAGGGGCTATCTTTAGTATTTTACCCCCTCCACCCAGGTGGTTTTACTTTTTTTTTTTTTCATGGGATTGTTCTTCTTCTTTTTGCCTTTGCGACCCCTTTGAACATTTGTTCGGAAGCCGCTGTTGACGTCTGTACTTTTTTTTCCCCTGCCCGGGCCGTCGGCCTGAGGTCAGTTTTTTAGTCAATTCTGTCATTGGCAAAGTCTCTCCAAGACTCCTTTTTCACCCCTCTTCACTGCCAGTCCCCCGTGAGCCCTTTTACCCCCGTAGCAAAATTCTTGCCCAATTTAGGGACATCACAAAACACGATTTCTTTTTTCAGCCCTTTCACAGCCCTCAAATCTCCCCCCCTATTTATTCAAAAGCAATGAGTTTTTGCTCTAACCTGAAATGAGGACTCCAGGTGGTCAAAATCTTCATTTTATCTCCACCCACGTTTGGCACCTGCCCTCTCCCCTCCTTTTGAATCCGACCCAATCCCCACTTTTCCTCCGCTCTTAGCCCTCTCGTTTTAGAGGTTTTTAGTGACTCGGCCTTTCCCCCCTTATATTAATTACCGGCGGTACTTTCTGATCTCCCTATCCCTTCCCCCTGTGTTGAGGATTTCTTTCTTACGTTCCGTTTTTCCCCTTGAGCGTTTTTTGTTCCCCCCCTCCTCCCTTGACTTCGGTTAAATGAAACGCTCCCTTTCCTTCGGGATCGCCCCTTCAATCCTGTTGGACGTCTGCAATTGCCATTTCTGCGTTCCTCCACGCGTCGACAACCGCATGTCCTTTTCTCTTGTGGACATTCCCTTTTGTCGTTCTACGATACGCGGTGTTCCTCACCTCAGGTACCTTGCTTCTGCGGATTTCCATTTTCCTCACCCTTTTTGTTGCTCCCCTTGCACCCGTAAGGCTGCCCTTCTCGACTATCCTCCCCTCACCCAACAAAGTTTCTCTGGCCGCCTCCCCCCTCGTCACGACGGACATTCCCTCTTTTTCTTGTTCCTCTGTGGCCTGTTGCCGAAGAAAAGCCGCAATTTCCTGACCCCTCCCCCCCCCTGTAGGCTAAATGAGTGTACTCTCCTCGAAGCATCCCCCCCCGGTATTCTTAGTGCTCTTTACGGTGGTTGCGCCCGCCGGTACTTCCCTTGCCCTTCCATTAACCACTACCCCTCTTTTTTCCTTTCGTAGAAGAACATCCACTATTTCCTTTACTCCACCCCCGATTTTTTTTTCTTTTTTGCGACGCCCCTTCACCCTTCTACTTAAATAGGTACTTTAATCCCCGGTTAATGATTCTCTCAGGAGGCAGTTTGCCCATCCCCAGCCGTTCCACTGTAGATTAAATCGCCATCCTGGTTCTCCCTTAAGGGACCTCGAATGAGTTTTCTGACGTTGAGATTCCTTTCAGTGATGGTTCCCTCTCTGTTATCGATGCACTTGGTTTTCCTTTTGTCGCCCATTTTAGAGAAGTTCCCCCCCTTTGATTTCCCCCCCACTCCCGATTATGAGTGAGTTCACCTGTAACGTGAGGCCCTTCACCTGTTCCTCTCCTCCCTGCCCAGACTCCCAAGTTTAAGGAAAGGTTTCTGTTTGTGTATCATCTTCGTTTCTTTGATTTTTTAACCTTCTTCCTATATGGGATTTGTTGTAATGCTTCTAATAAGTTTCTGGACTTATTTAACTCTTCTCGTAGGCGTAACCCCTTCCATTCCTCCAATCCAGTGGGATGTTTTTCCTCTCTTTTTTACCCCTCTAATCCTGTTTTTGAGATCTACCCCTCCCCCCGATTTGTGCTCTTCCGTATTTGAGATTGATTCATCATTCTGACATATTCCCCCCATTTCCTTACCCTTATTAAACACATGAACCTGCTTCCCCCCCCCCAGATCCTCGGTTCCCCCACCCTTCAGCACCTGTTAACCCCAACTCCCCAACCTACAACCGGACGGGCCACTGGGGGAAGCGGGTAGGGGTGCCTCCTTCTGGGTACGTAAGGATGTGCTGATTCCCTTCGTCACAGTCAATTGCTCTCCCTTGCAAGAAGCCGCCGCGACCCACTCCCCCCCTTTTCACCAATAAAGCTCTCCTTCTAACGGACCCGGGACTCTGCATCACCCCCCTAAGCACCCGCAGGAAGATAGACTTCTTGACACTCCCCCCTCTGTCCAAGACGTAATCACCTGCAATTAATTTCACCCCCTCTGCTCCTTTTGACCTCCATTTTTGCTTAATTACCCGTTTGGGTCCATGTAGCCCCGTTCTTACGACACGTTGTAGTCACCCTTCCACGTAGCTGTGTTTCTATCATGGCACCTCTTTTTTCGGTTTCTTGGACCTACTGGACCCGGATTCTTTTTTTTGGCCCTCCTTTCCAACTGGTGCCTTTGGCCTTACGTTATGGTCACCGTACAATCCCCGTGAGCCACAACGAAGCCATGCGATGGTTAGTTTTCTTACCTAAAGATTTTCCATACCTTCTCGGGAACTTTAATTTCTTCTGCCCTGCCATTCCCCCAAGCCCTTTTTAATCCTTTGCAGAGTATGTCATTCTTTAACCACCAGACCTTTTTTTTTTCATGCGTATTATGGGACCCCAGGTTCTCAATTTTCCCTTCCGGTCCCCTGGTTCGCGTGTTTTTTTTATGTCACTACCCGCCCTCTGATTTATAATTAGGGATGTTCTGTTTTCAAGTTCTACCCACCCTGTCCCCCAAAAAGTACTTGCTTTGCCCCCCTTCCGCTGATGTTGCGAAACTTTCCAATGTGCACAGCCTTTCCCTTTCCCCGTAAAAGTGCCCCCTTTAGTCGGGATTAGACCTTCTCTAACCGTCCATTTCCCGTCACGCTTTACAATGGATGGTCTTTCACCACTCGACCCCTATTGTCAGCAGTTTACTCAAACACCTTCCTGCCTTATATTTATTTCAACTCTGTGGTTAGTTCGTGCAATTTTTCCCTTTTTAAGGCTTGTCACGCCCACAAACCTCCTCCCCACCATCCTGCTATTTTGAGGAGAAAGCCTCTTTTTTATTGATCCTCCGCGATTAGATTGAAAACACGGTCCAAAACTTTTATCAACCCTGTCCACAAGGCTTCACCTTCTTCTGCCCCAGCCTTTTGCCGACATTGCTTCAACTATTGTTAGTCCATGGTGGAGTATTTTTCTTATCCGACTTTCATTTGATTCTCTGTTCCACACGAATTGGTTCTTGAACCGTTTTTCTTTGTCCCCCCTTTGGACCTTTTGATGGAGTCTTTCCAACTTCCTTTTTTTTGACTAGAACATAAATTGACTCCCTTCAGCCCTCCTCCCAAGACAGAGTACTCAATTCCTGTTAAAAATCGGCTTCTAAGTTTCCCCCCAGTACAAGGACTAGACCCCCGGCCACCCTTCCCTTCCCCTACCCGCCGACCCCCCCACCACCCCGACACCCCAACGTCGTTTACCTGTTAGGCCCCCCAGTACGCCACGCTTCCCCGCCATTTGTTCCTTCCCTCCCGTATCCCCCCCCAGATTCTACTAGTCCCAGCAGTCTTTCCCCTCACAATTGCCTACCCCTTCAAAAGCCGCATCCCCCTTCAGAAGGGCTGAGGCTGTCCGAAACATGCCAGTCCCATTCCCCCTTAGAGACTTAGCGTGTTACCCCCCGCAATACACGGCGATCACCGCTTTCTCCCACGTCTCTTTTTCTTGAAGGGAGGGAACCCCACGCCAATCGCCATTTTTAAATCAGAGTCTTTTGTTAGACGATCATGCTCAGATTTCTCATCCTCTCTCCCTGGTGTTGTGAGTAGAGCTTGCTGACCACCGCCCGCATTCCCCCCTCGTAACCCGTTGGGGATTTTTATGGTCCTTTTTACTCTTTGTTGCCGCACCTTCAACACCTCTACCCGCTCACGGTGTGTTATATACGAGTACATTGCGTCCACTGCCCTTCTCATACGGAACCTTGAGGACCTTTCTTCTGTTCCCCTCTTTCACCCTTCTTCTGTTGTTCTTTTTTTGGAAATCTCAGTTTCGTACAACATAAATTGCTACTTAGCGGTTTTGACCGAGTTTTAGCATCTCGAGAGAAGGCGACTCCGTTTTTTGCTAATGCACATGATGTAGGGGGGAGCCATCTTTTATTCTACCCTTTTCCCGTCGACCTTTGTCTTAATTTATAGGGGCGGGGGTAGGCTTTTGATTCCCTCCCACCTGACCCTTATTTTGTTACCATAGTTTGTTTTGTCCGGTGATTATATTTCATGTTTTCGTTTGTTCGGGTCAGTCAGTTCCTTGGGAGCGCAATCTTTTCTTCACTTCCCTGAAGATAAATATTCCGGGAGAAAATTGCTTGACTACTGAGCAACAGTTTTTAGGCTAACTTTGTTGTCCACCGCTACAAACCCGTGTTCTGATCTCACCTCCCCCATCCCTGGCTCGAAGATACCACCATAACCTTTTTCATAATTCCTTAACTCCCCTTGCATAACTCCTTGTGAATGTGCGTTCCCTTCCCTTTTACATCCTGCTCCTCGGCAGCCGAACCTTTTCCCGAAAAAAATATTCTTCCCTCTATGCTCCCTTTTTTCTTTTCCACGCGCGGTCCGAAACCTTGACCTTGAAAGGGGGAATTAAGCTACTCCTCAGATAAGCTTGGTCGCTGCGCCTAAAAATCTTGTCTCTTTGTTTTCCCCCCCTCAAATGTCCTGTCCCCGAAACTTTATCAGAGCAGCTTCCTTTCGCGGCCACCCTACCTTGTTTCCTTTTCGGCCTCTGTGCACCTTTGCCGTTCTCACCTAGTTCGCCACCCTCCTAATTTTTACCTTATTGTGGGACATTTTTTGCCCCTTTACCGTACTCCTGCCATCGACGACTTCTGAACCAGAGAGTGTATCCGATTGATGTCCACGGCCTTTTGGGCGCCTTGCTTTACGGCTATTCCGTGAGTTTGGGGGGGACCCCTTTCTTCCCCCTTAAACACCCCACGGGGTTCTTGGTTTTGCCCCCGTCCTTTCCCCCTCCCTTCCCCTCTTCTGGTGGTCGAGGACTGTGATGGCCCAGAATGCAATTAACCCTTTCCCTTTTCTGGAAATTTCCCTTCCCTCTTTCCATTTTCTAACGGCAATACCTTATTCCTTCGGCCATGTTTCGTCCGTTATGAATGATGGGCCCGGTCGAGACCGCTCCCTTAAGGTGATCCCCATATGGTCCCCCAGCCCATACGCTTTTTTTACAAGACGCCCCGGTTGATGTTGATCGCCAAACCGAGTTCGGGATCAGTGTTATTCGTACTTCCTTCCTGATTCATTCCCCCCTCGGGATGTAATTGAATTAATGGAGCAGTTTTCTGGGAATAATTGCGCGTCTTTTCGTCCAGACTCCTTGACATGACCCCCTTCCCGTGACCCCCCCCCCGCAGTTGGTCCAGTAGCCTCTTTTTTTTATTAGCCCAGTCCCCAATTTTTTCCCCATTTCTATCGTGCTTCTCTTTCAAATGTCTTCCTTATGCGTCCGCCCATAGGACATTTCTTTAGTCCCCTCGCTGTATTCGACCGAAGGCGCCGTCTAGAAGAATGACTTCGTCCATTCTTCCTGCTCCCAAAAGTCCGGCCAGGGGAGGTTTTTTCCCGCCCGACCTGGCGCTGCTTTGTTAAATCGGCGCTCGTCCTTTTGTCTCTTTTCCGTTCTGTGAAAGTACTTTTTTGTTATTTCCCGATCCTCGACTGTTTTAAAAGTTCCAAAAATACAGTCATCGCCATTCCTCTGTGCTTTTTTTATTCTCTCTCCTATACTCCTTTTTTTTTGATACAGCCCCATCACGTGATTGGTGATTCCAAGTGTAATTGGTGCTAAATCCTATTGTGACCAACCCCCCCGACCCTTATTTCCCCAGGCAGCTCCGGCTCCTCAACAAGCCTCAGTCCGGTTAAAACCATCCTCGCCTGCCACACGCCCCCAATCCCGGTCGTAAAAAAAGGTGTATCCTGGTTTCTGGGTTGCGAACGCCCTTTGCTGTCCGATTGCGCCCGCTGTTGAAGACAGTCTTGGCCTCCCTTCCAAGCTCCTGCCTTAACCCCATCATTTAACCTGCAGTGCTCCACGTATATCCAAGAAGTAATCTCCCTTGGACGAATCACCCCACTTTTCCTCCGGCAGGTACTCTCCCGGATTGACATTATTCGCTGTAAGCTTGATGCCAATTTGAATTCTTGCTTTCTCCTGACTAAGGGATTCAATTACCCGAGGGTCCTTCGACTGCGTCCCTGCGGCAGGAAATCACGTCGAGTCCCCCCGGTGGTGGTAGATCCCTTACCCTCCCGATGTTGACGACTCCCTGGACCACTCGTTCCGGATTGTATTTGGCCATCTGCATCCCCTTGAAGTTTCAGCCCTTTTCCCCGATGCGTAAACGTTCCCACCGCCAGACTTCAGTCTCTTTCATAAAGTTTCCTTTCTGTTCTACTCATGGTCCTGCCCGGAGGCTCCAAGTTGACCTTCTTCGGCCAGTCCCTCACTGACCACCCTCACTTTTCTTGATAGTGACGTGTAGGTTTCATTCGAAAAAAGCGACCCTGTTTTAAGGCGTAATCTCGCGGACCATTTGCCTACGGTTGCCCAATTCGCCCCGGTCTCTTGTGAAATCGAATAACGCCCCCCTGCTTTCGCGATTCCGGTGACCCTCTGATCTTCAGAAGAAACCCCACGTCCACAACCCCCCTCATAACGTACCTGAGTTTTTGCGACTCTTTTGTCGTTCCAACTCCTCCCCGGCACATTACAGTCAACAGGAGCTTTCGAAAGTTTCTTTCCGCGGCGTCGAATCTTTCGTTTTCCCAACTTTTTGTCATTCCCCCTGGCGTGTTCAACACATCTTAAAGATTTTTGCGCGTACGGCCGTTGCACCCGGCCCTCGATTTATGCGGAATTATTCCCAGCTCCCGGGGCAGTTTTCAATTCTCAGGTTGTTTCCGGCCTCACGTGTGTCCTGACCCCGGTCCTCCACCAACTCTCGTAAAGAACTTTCGTTCTAAAGCGCCGTTCGTGCGATGCCGCGCGACGTTTGTCCTTCTGTCACCTTTCAACACAGTCGGTCCCAGCAAATACTCTCCCCTTGAAAGAAGTGCCCTAAATGATTTAACCCTCCGTTTCTTTCATCCTTTCGACAAGTGCTTTTTTCCCTTTCCTTCTTCTTTCGAAATCCCTCTTTTCGTTTACCTGTTCCAACGAATTGATCCCCGGCTCTCTGGTGCTCTTTGTTTTTTTCAATCCCCCTTTGTAAACCGGCTGCTTGTCCTCTTCTTGCTCATTCACAGAAAGCGTGTTTCCCCTTCTACATAACTGTACTAAGTACATTGCCCCTCCCCTCAACACCGATTAAATCCAAGCCCTTTTTTTCACTCGTGCGTCCGACACTGATTTCCCTTTTTCAATCAACTTCTCCCCTTCCCAAAGACGCCCTCACACCCCTCCAGTTTTCCCCAACCACCGGAACAAAACCACCGCGCGCTCCTTTCCCTCAACCCTTCGCCCTGACTGGCATTTTATCTCAAAAGGATCTCTCCCCCGTTCTCGAAGGCGGCCATTTTACACCCTCTCCAGTGATCGACACCCTTCCCCCTTGTAAACAATCCTATTCATCCCAAGCAAGGACCCCAAACTCAAGAAGGTAATGAGAATCCCCTTTCCCCCTCAAATGTTTCGCTCCCATTTTCAGTAGCGCAGTTCATATTCTCCCCAGTACTTCGACCACGCCGGGCGCGTTACATCTTTGTTAGACTTGCTGAACCAACTCCCACTCCGTTAACCAAGCCTGTTCTCCCACCCTTTTTGCCACGCTTTCCCCGTCCTTATAATAACACTCATCCTCCTCTTTTTTTGTTCTATCGAGACCCGCTGATCTTCTTCCATAATCGCTCCACCAGCGCTTGTCCATGCATTTTTTTGTTCCGCCCTCGACAAAGTGTTTTCCCAATTAGGGCCCGGCTTTGGATCTCCTACTTTCTGTCCACACGCTGAACTGTCCTAGAAGGACTTGTTGAGCGTACCATTCTTTTAGAAACAATTGTTGTTTATGTTGTTCTTTTTTATGCCTATATCATTTGTAACGGGCATGCTTCTCCAAAGGGCTAGAGTTGATTCTCTGTCTTTATACTATTCGAGTAGAGGTTCGTGAACTTTCTGTTCGGGA
>Ga0179591_1343956_pt1 | contig 19254 bp, 23 predicted proteins | sample CZOMad2_1_08_16f_FD_182891 | JGI IMG/M metagenome (GOLD analysis project Ga0179591, IMG submission 182891) | Vadose zone soil fungal communities from Angelo Coast Range Reserve, California, USA - CZOMad2_1_08_16fungal (PacBio error correction) | ecosystem: Environmental > Terrestrial > Soil >... | reverse complement strand
AAATTTCCTTTCCTCTCCCAGGTACTTTCCTTGTTCCGGCTCTCCTTCTAGATACCGGACCCGGAGGACTTTCTTCCTTCCCTCTTCCCTCTCAGTCATTCTCCCTGGCAAGATTCCCCCCTACGTCCCCCAGAATATTAGAGGATCTGGGTAGCTTGAGGTCCTTTCCAGATGCTTTCAGATTTTTTTTCCCCCCCCCCCCCCCCCACTGCAGTGCGTTTAGAGAGACTATAACGTATCTTTTACTGAGCCTTTTTTCCACGGGGTGTCTCTTCCCTTTGTAATTATGACATATGTTTCTCAGAAGTTTACGTTCATCGGAGATCTCCCCCCCCCCATTCCTCCGGATCGTTCGGGCTTTTCTTCTACCCTTTCCTAACATTCGGTGACCCCCCAGGGAGGGTCCCTTATAGCGCGTATTTCCTCAAGAAGAAGCGAAGTGCCGCATTTTTTTTTTTGTTTTTTCGTTGACCCCGCTTCGCTTCTTTCTTTTATTCCCCTCAGATTTCTTTTTCTCCACTCCTTTTTTTCGCTGGATAGTCGCTGTCCCTCCCCTCCAGCTTCCATTCCCCTCTTTATAAATCTTCCTCTTTCTGCCGCCAGTGGGACTGCGATAGTCCGTTTTTTTATCAAAAGGTTCCACCCCTTTAGAGTCTTTTTGATGTTTCTCCCCCCCCCCCCCCCCCCTGCAAACTCCCGGACCCCAACCAGCTTAGATGAACGTAGTCCGTTTCCCATCGTTCTCCTTCCCACGTAGTAGCTCATGACTTCTACATTCGAACCGGCTTCCAAGCGCGCGACCTTTTTTTGAAGCCCCCTTTTCTTCTCCTCCCCGCTTGAGAAGATTTCTCCTTTGGGTGTCGCAGGCCTTTTCCCTTCCCTTGCCGTCCGTAACCCCCTTTTTTTTCAGATTTTTCAAGAATTTCGAAGATTTTTTCTTCGGAACCCTCCCTTTTTTTTTTTTTTTGTGTGTGTTTTTTTTGAGTTATTGACTTTTCTTTGTTACTTCTGGCTGGTCGCCCCCCTCCCTGTCCTCATCGTACCACTCAATGGGTTTGACCACCCTTTTCTCTGATAGTTTTTCTCTTCCGAATTCTTTCGCCCTTCTTTGAGCGACGAGCCTCTCTGCAGACACGCTTCTTCATGGGCGCCTCGTTTGTCGTTCGTTTCTTCAAGCTAAGTTTTCTATATTCCTCCCCGGACTGCTCTTTTTCCCGACGACTCATTCTTCCCCCCCCGTTAACTTGGTATCTCATCGCGCTCCCTTCTGCCTTGAGGCGAACCTCCCGAGATTTCCGTTTCTTCTTGTTTTTTTGCAGACAAGAAACTTTCTTAGCATGCCTCCGCTGGTTGAATTACGTTGACTGCCTTTCTTCTGACACTTCCTTCACCCAATTGTTTCCTAGATTCTCCGATCAGCCCCCTTTTTTAGAGGCCCCTATTCCCGTTCCCCTCCAGATAGTCTGGAGAGAAAGCGCTGACAGCTTTCTTCCACATTTACTCCCCCCCTCCCCGAATGAGATTTTTCTAGCCTTTTTTTTTTTTTTATCGTTCCCCTTATTGCCCTTCTTCCTGACTCGAGAGAACGTACTCCTTTTTACCTACACGAGCTGTTTTCCTTTTCTTGCCTTCCGAAAGCCCTCAAATCTCTAAAGATCCCCTTTATCTTCCCTCTTCCAAAACTCCCCAGTTGAGTTTCCTTCAGCTTCTTTCTCTTACTTCCTCATCCGTCTAGAGTTTCGAGATTTTTACTTGGCAGGTCTTAACCTCAGATCGCGTCTAAATTGTTCCTTCTAAGTTTCCCCCCCCTTTTTTTTCTCTGCCGGATGACCGCGTTAGCGGAAGACTCCTTTTTCTCCGATTGCCCTTCCTCCTCAGTGACTTTCTAAAGCCTTTTGGATTTTACCTTATTTTCCTTTATACCAGTGCCCGCTTCGCTTTTTAACTCCCCGGTGGAGGTCATCTCTGCGAGTCTTGTCAAGCCCCCTCTCTCGCGCATCCACCCCCCAGATTCGAGGTTCTGTCGATTCGCATTCCGCTCCTCTTCCTGTTTGAACTTTATTTTCTGAGCCCCCCTATTCTCTTTTAGCTCGCGTTGTCCTGCGGATCGCTCCCCGGCAACCTTTCCTCGCTCCCCTTCTTCTATTTTCCTTCGAAATCGCGTTGACTCCGTTTCTTCCTTGTGTGCTGGCTTCTTTACTCGTTCTTAGGCCGGATTTTTTCCTTCGGCTCCGCTTGCGCCTTAGGTAGAGATTCTATCTAACGGGCACTCCTTCTTCATACCTTTGCTGACTTTGCGTACTCCTATTTCGACAGGCCGTGCCCTTCTCCTCGAGGAGGACATAAAGGAGGGGCTCGTTCGACGAGTTTCGGAGGGTCACTTTTTTCCCCTCCCCCCAAGTTTTCTTCTCTGCGTTTGATCCGGGTCTCTTTTTTGAGGCGAGAGTCTTTCCCCTCTTATCCTCGGATTCCCCTTCCTTCCGGAGATAGGCTTTTTTAGTAGGAGGAGCCCATCGCTGATTTTCCCTTTGAATTATCTAACCTCTCGTTCGAGCCCAAATATTGCGAACGTTTCGTTCTCTTTTTCTGAACTCTCTTATTTTCTTCAGATCGGTTCCTTCGTCGCCGCTTTTACCTTTTACCCTTAGATGCGAACCCGAGATGCTTTTTTGGACAGCCTATCTCCTTTATGAACTTTTTCCATCAGTTCCTGCAGGGAACCTGATCTTTTACGTTCAAGCCATTCCCTTTTCCCCTCGCGACGGCGCCTCCCCCGAGGTGACCTCCACTCACTAGATTCAGCGCCATCCTTTTGCTGGAGCTTATCCATTGTTGAAGCACTCTGCTTTTTCCCGATATTTAAGTTCCCTTTTTCTACATCCTCCCCACGGGAAGTCCCAGCCTCTACCCCTCTACGCATCCTCCACTGGCATGTTGGTTTTCAATTTCGATCTAAAACCAACGCTGAAGTCTCCCCCTCTATATGTCTTTTGTTTTCTTTGATTTTTCGTTCTTCCCCCCCCCGGTCATCTTTTCGATTTTTTTTTCACATTTGTCCTACCCCCAAGCAAATCCCCCCCCGGGATCTGCTTCTTATTTTCCTTTCCCTTTCGATTCCTGTCCCTTTTTTTTGCGCCTTTTTTTCTCACGCGGGATAGTCCCCTTAAAACCTGTTTCCCTAGGTCCCCATTATTTTCCCCCCGCTCCCCCCTCCCTTGCCGTTTTCCTGCTCTCGATTTTTACCCCCCCCCTCCTATACCCCCCTCTTTCTGACGGACTTTTCCGTGCGTGCTCTGTGGATTGTCCCGTTCCAGTTCGACACCTAGTTCCTTCCGGACTGACCCCGGGTCCCCTTCTCTTGACCAAGCGATTTGTTTTTCTCCTAAGACGGCCCCCTCCCCTCTGCCATGCGCAGTCCGAAGCCTTCGAACCCCTCGCCCCCCCCTTCTCCAAGACCTCTCTCCGATATGCAAGCCACTTGAATATGTATTCAGTCACCGCTACCCAATTTAGAGCCCTTCCCCTCAGATTTTCCCCTCCGTCCTGATTCCTGACTGTACGCATTTTGCGTCCTTTTTCCCCTTTCCCGTCCGGACTCCCCGAATCCCTCGATTTTCAAGTCATCTCTTTTCCTAGTGCTCATCACCCCTGATTCTACCCTAATGTATGTCCTAAATTAATCAAGATAGTAGATACAGCTTTTTTTTCTGAGATTCCGGACCCTGGTTCCTTTTCGAAGCGCTATAGTCTCTGAGGACCCGTTTTTTTCCGGTTAGGAGCCTGAGGCTAGTTCCAGCCCACTTTTCCTCTATTCCTTTTCCCTCTAGCCCCCGTTTGAGACAGTCCTTCTACCACCCCCCCCTTCTATGGCCGCCTTCGCCCCCTTTTTCCATCTTCAGACCCACGATGCTAATAACGGAGACATCACCCCGATCTTCCTGCCATCGAGCTTCCATGAATTTCCCCTAGGACTCAGTAGTTCCTCTAGGGCCTCCCCCGAAGAAACTTTGCCTGATCGATACCTCCTTTGCCCCCTTTTTACTTCCCCGTCCCCAGACTTCTCCCCACCCCTTCTCTCATTTTTTCTCCCGAAGCAGGAGTCACTTTGCTAGATACTGAGATTTCCCCCCTCGATCCCTTCTTCTTTTATCCCCTTGCTTGTCACAGGAGAGTCCGTTCCCTTGACCCTTTCCCAGGTCTTGCTTTTCTCCCCATTGCTTGACTCCCGGGACTCCCTGAACGGCATGGTTTCTTCTGTAAAGGAGATGATTTCCTCTTCTAGTCTACGGTCCGTTTTTATCTTCTCTAGGAATCCGCACCTCCCGTCCTTTTTTTAACTTTCTCTTGAGTCAATTGCCTCTTTTGTTAGCGCTTCCTCGCGCGTCTTTCAAGATCTCCATCCACCTCCCCAAACTCATCTAGTGCCGAAGCAATTGATTCCCCGACCCTTTCCAGTTCTTTTATATTGAGAAGATCGTGACCCTTATTTTCGTTCAGATGCGCTTAACGATACTTTTCCGAGCGATTCGCCGCTGCTCCTCAATAGAACGAGTAACTCTCCGTTTGGCAAACCCTAATCACCCTCTTCCTGGTCCTTTCTGCTTTTTCTCTCGGGCCTCATATGCTTCCCCCCCCCCCCCCATGGAGGGAGGCTTCTTTTTGGACCTTCAAGTTCGCCTTTTCCCCCTATAGAGTCCCACCGAATTAGCTTCGGGAAAATGGTTTGTATTGAGCCAAATTTCATTTTTTCTTAGTCTTCCAGTCCTCCCCCTGAGATCCCAAGACTTATGATTGAAGATTTGCTTGTTTGTCCCAATCTCTTTTTGTCTTCTTCCCCGTGGATATGATTCCTCAGAGTTTCTCCATCCGTAACGATTGCAGTCCTTTTTAATCCCTCTTTTCTATTCCTTTCCCTGATTAGAGGACCGCCTACTCTCCATGGTACAAATTATTTTTTTCATGGCCGCGCTTCTCCAGATGGTCCCCTGTTAGAATCTACTCAGACCTCTGACTTCCCCGTCCATCTCCGCAGCCTCCCCCTTGTGATCTTCTTCCGTTATGGCATTTGACTTTTCCATGAGTAACCCTGTTACTCTTTTCTGGCAGAGGTTCTCTTCTGGAATGCTGTTCGCTTACCACCTTTCAGCCCCCCAGATCCCCTTCAGCTTCCCCTCTTTTCAAAGTTCGATCCTCCCCCCTTTCGCTTTTTCCATTTTTCTCGATACTGTCCTCGTCATTGAGATTCTTTCCCTCGCGCCGACTTCTTAGCTTAGGAACCTTTCCGCTTCTTCCTTCTAATGTTGTTTTGCTTATTCTCTCCTAGTTTTCTTCCTTTTCCGACCTTCGCTTTTGTCATCGGCATTCCTCAATGCTCTTCCGAGTTTCTCCTTTAAATCTCCCTATTTTGAGTTACGACCACCCACTTTGACATATGTAGTCTTTTTTGAGGTTTTTCCCTCAGGTTCACACCCTTTCCAGTCCTTACCTCTGCCCGGACTCTCTATTGTTTTTATCTGATCCTCTCGGCCGCGCTTCACGAAGTTCTGAGCTTTTTAATGTTCTTTTGTACGCGTTGCTTCCCTTTAGAGATTTTCCCTCGAGCGATTCTTTGCCGTTCCCTCAGCTAGTTCCCTTTTTCCCACTTCCCCTGTGAGTCCCTTTTAAGAATAGCCTCTGACTTATGACTTCCCTGGCGTTCGAATCCTTGAGTTCTTTTCGGAGCACCTTGACTTGATTCCCCTCTTTCTTTCCGCAGGAATTAGACTCAGGTGCACCCCTATTCGCCTGTCTTCGTCGATCCCGAGCACCCCCTTGCCCGGCTTTTGAAAGTCCTCTTGATCGGACTTTGCGCCTGTCGATCCCAAGCTTTTTCCTATCATCCCCAAGTCGCCCTGAGATCTCCGTTTCTGACTTCTCTTTTCTTTGATTTTTTTCTTTTCCGTTTCCCAGTCCCCTCGCCCGCTCGCCTAGGTTTTCTGCCGATTTGCCCCAGATCCCCTCTGATCTTGTCTTGTGATTCTTTGTGGAAGTTTGTATCGTGCCCCCCTCCCACTTGATCGCGCTTCCCTACGGTTTTCCCCTCCGCGTTTCCCCCTGAGGATAGCCCCTTCCCATTCACGAGCTCTTGATCTTCTTTACTTGACGTTCACTAGGTTTCTTGTCAGTTCCCCGCAAATTCGATTCTGAGCCAAGCCCCACTCTCTGTATCTCTTGTTTATATTGTTTTTTTGCTTTTCACCATTTTTTTGTCGCTCCCCTCCCGTAAACCCCTCTTCCATGGAATACTTTTTTCTTATTTGACCCCCTTCATTTCGTCCGGCTCCGCTTCGACTCCCTTCTACCCTCTTCTTCCGAGAGAATGACAGGAGTCAGCCAATTCACTCACTAGTATGTGCTTTTCATGCTTTCCCTCATTCAAAGTTAGTCCCTTCTAATTTCAGGCGGTTCCTGGCTTAATTTTTCTTGAAGCTTTTAGTCCTTCTTTCCCTTTTCAGTTGCGCCCCCTCTAATCCTTCTCCTATTCTGAGGTTTTCTCGAAGTCCGAGTCCCTGAGCTTTTCCCAAAATATCTTCTTGGGCCGGTTTACCCCCGGCGATGTCTCCGTATTCTCTTTTTTCTCTTCCGATTTTCACTGCGTGTAATGATCCCCTTAGTTGCGGTTAGTCCATTCGGTCCCTTTTTTTACATCTCTCCCTTTTGAAGAATCGAGGAGAAGACTTCAGTTCCGAGGCAGGTTTTTACCAGGGTCTCAGTTCCCTCTATATGCTTAGCCCTGAGATCACAATCTCCGTCCCGTGCCCCTTCCTACACACCCCCGGAGGCGCCGAGGGTACTTCTGAAGAGGACGCATATAGCCCCCCTCTTCCTTTTTATTTTGCACAAGGATTTAACTGCCAGAACTCTCTTCTACCGATTAACACGAGCAGTGATTCCCAGGGCTCAGACAGTATCTATACGGTTTCGGTTCAGACCATTTTTTCTTGCTTAGATGGTTCTTTACAAGATTGCTCCTTTCTCTAGCTTGATAGTCTTCTGTCAATTTGTTCCTTATACATCTGTTTTAAATTTTTCCCCGAATTCCCCCCCCCCTCGGCACCCCCCCCACAAGGATAGAATCTGGCTCCTTAGGACGGTCTTTGAGATGAGTGAAGGCCTTTTTTGTGAGGCTCGATTTTTTTTTTAGATTTTCCAGTGATATCTTCTACCCTTCGGGGGAAAGAGACTGAGGGTTCAGTCTTGCTCCCTTCTATCTTTCTCCAACACTTCTATTTCAGCCTGTGGCCCCTAATATGATGCGAAGAAGTGGAATGGAGCCACGTATCAAACTCCTCTCAGATTGGAGACAGCCAATGCCCTAAGTTCTCTTCTCTACATCCGAGTGTTCCTCACTTTTGTTGAGTGCTCTCAAATCTAGAGTCCCCCGCCCAGCACTAAATTTCTGGTTTGATCTTTTAGACTCCAAAGGTTTCAGAAATTACGTCAATTGTTTTAACTTTTCAATGTCTTTTAAAAGTTCTCCCCCTTCAGTCACAGGTCCCGCGCATCCCTTTTTCAGATCCCCTTGGCTGGGGGGGTCTTTTTTATTAAATTTCCCCCCCCCCCACCCCCGATTCCCAGGTGGGAACTCGACTCTATTTTATATCCCCTCTTTTGTTGATGCTCGTCCCCTTCACCCATTAGTCTTTTCGGCCTTTTCCACTCCCCCCCTGACGGGATATACCTAAGGGGATGGACCGTGACTGCCCTTTTCCTTCTTTCCTCTTTATCACGCCGTTTCTCAAGCGAAATATAACTGGAAACCTGGATCGCGAGAAGACTCTCCATAAATCTTTTTGTTTCCTTATTCTTTACCGCCTATTTTAGGCCCTGGAGGCGGCCTTAGGAAGAGGTCTGTTACTCTAGTTTCCCTCTACCAATCCCTCAGAGTATGACCGTTACTTCTTAGGAGGTCGTGAAGAGATTCGTCCCGTTTCGCTCTTTGCTACCCACTCTCCTCCCTTCTCTCGACCGTGAAGTTCTCGAGTCCCCTTCTTTTCCCAATCCTCCCATCGACAAAGAGATTTTTCTTATAGGTCCCGTCACCCTGCATCCGGTAATTTCCTCTCGATCGACAGTTTTTCTCTTTTTTCAGCTCATCTTGACTCTCCCCTCTTTCAGGTAGATCAGTATAGAGAAGTTTGGCCTCCGCCTCAGACCCCCGAAGCCGTCAAGCTTTATCGAGAAGCTTAGAAAGGAGAACTTGGAAGTAGGCTTTTCTTCCCGACTCCCGCCCCTCCCGACGCTCTCTTTGCGACTCTTCCTTGTCCTTTAGTTCTCCGATCCTCTGTGCCTCGGCTTCTTTAAGGCCGCTCCGCCGTTCTCTTTTTCCGACCCCGCTATCGCAGGTCCCACTCCTTCAGCCTCCGACCCCCGTTCCCCCCTCTCCTCTCCCTTGTTTCTCCAAAAATCCGTGCTTCACATTTTGCACTTTCCCCCCCCTAGTTGTCGCGACCGCGAAGCACCAGAGACCTGGAACGGGTCTCCGGTGCCCTTTCCCTTAACCGGGCCCGCACAAGAGGCGTCCGACTGATCCTTTTTTCCTCATTCATCCTATTGCAAACCTCGCTTCCTGCAGACTCCTTTGGGCGCCCTCCGATGTGATTTACGCTCCTCTTCTAGATGGAGTTTTCTCGCACTCCGGGCATCATACCAGTCCCTGCCGCCACGATTTCCTGCTCGAACATTTCTTCAAGTCTCCCCCAATGCCCTTTTCCTCAACTATGCCGGCCTCCTAGCCCCGCTGGAGACACGATTCGTAGACGGACGGCTTCCTCTTTTTCTTTTCTGCGGAGATTCCTTCCCAAATGAGCCCGTCTGTTTCTTCGCTTACAGGACCTTCCCCGACATGTTTTCCAAACTACCTCCTTTTCTCCTTGCCCTAGCCTTTTTGCAATTTCTCTAATTTTTCTGGCAACATGAAACGCCTTTGAGTTCACGTCCTCCCTAGCTCTTTTATTTTGAATCTCCCTTTGACATACTCCTCTCGATTTCGAGCCCAAGATTACTGTTTGGCGCGCCCCCTTCCCTCTCTCCCCAATAGAATTTTTTCCCTTCCCATCTCCCCCCTTCGCCCCAGTTTTTGATCCTCCTCTGATCAACACCCTCCTTGAGAGGTCGCTCCCATTTTCCAGGTCCCTCCTCCCGCAGCTTTGATTTCGAGGAACGCGAAGAGCTCAGTTCGGGCCGGGTCTATCTTTCGTATAAGTTTTTCAGTCCTTTGAGATCTTCCTCCCTAAGAAGTAGGATTTTTGCATATTCGAGCCCTGACGTATTGAAGTTTAATTTTCCTCCAAGGATTCCGGGAGGAACTTCTATGAGTATTACTCTTTCCATCCCCTCTTCCCAGTCTCCCTCTAGCGATGTAATTCAGAACTCGCTGGGAAGCTACGGGAAGTAACCTTTTGAGGTTCTTCACTCATTTTCGGCATTGAATATGCAGTCCCCTACCTGCCCCTTACCTTTTAGCTCCATACACTTTGCTGTCTTGAGTGGAACTGGTACTCTACCCCCCGCATCAGCTCGGCCTCTTTCTGTTCCCGTTGTTTGGTATTCCTGAAACCTTCGCCTCCTCTCAGTCTTTTTCTCCATGGTTTCCCGGTTCTTCCTATCCGCCCTTCTCTTTGCGACCCTTCTGATCCCCTTCCCTTGACTCTTTCTCTTTCTGGGCGATACCGCCGGAGGAAGGACTCGTCTTCTGATCAGTTTTCGAACCTCCTCTTTCCTTTCTTGTTTTTTTTCTTTCGAGGGTGCCTTGATTTAGAAGGACTCCGGTCTTTCCCGTCCTTTCTTCCTAATCCTCCCCGTTCCCTTTCTCCCCCGAAGACAGAAACTCCTTTTCGACTCCCCCCCTAACCCTTCTCCTCCCTCTGGGACGATCTGGCCTTTGGTAGTGAAGATTGCCATTTTCACTAACACAAGCTCTTCTTCCCGAGACCCCCCAGGCCTGATCTGTTTTTTATCCCTTCATTAAAATGACGCTTCGAGATAAAGAGTGTCTGCTCCCTCTTACGGAGTGAATATTGCAGGTACAGTTTCAGGTTCGATCCTCCTCCCCTCGAGCTACTTTTTAAGATAGTTCTAGTCTCCAGAAATGGGAACTTTTTTTGTCGACTCTTTCACCATTCATTCCGGTCTGACTTAACTGCCCTTGAGTGTCCCCCCCTCTTCAAGAGAGTTAATTCGCAGAGACCTTTCCTCTTTGCTTACTCCCCTCCTCTTCTCAGTTTCTCCTTCCGTCGATCCTCTCAAATGATGGAAATATGGTTTTTCTTCCTTCCGCAGATCATTCTCTCCCTACGATCTATTTCCTACTCCCGACCAAGTCAGATCACCAAAGGTTTCCCTGTGCTCCAGGCCCTTTGAATTCTCTCTGATTCTTCTTGTCCCTCAAATCTGACCGTCCCTCTTCATAGCCGAGGTGTTTGTAGCACCCTTTGCTTCCTTGAAAAGATCTGATTCTTTCCCCTTGCTAATTCTTCCAATTGGGACATCTCAAGTGGGCTATCTTGGTTCGTTGAAGTTGACCCCTTTCCCCGGATTCTTTAATTCACTCCCCCTTTTAAGAGAGCAGTACTGACCTTTACGATACTTCGTAGTTTTTTTCAATTTTCTCTCTTCAGTCACTTATGAGACGCGTTTCGGTGGAGACTTAGGCGTCCACCACTTATTCTTTTTACATTCTTTTTCCCTAAACACTCTGCCTTCTCTGACAAGAGGCTAACAAGCTGGCCTTTAGCCCTCTTTCCAGAAAGATCCATATTTCTTGTGTCCCCCCTACCGGCTCGTTTTTGCACTTTTTGCCAGGCCTTTCGCCCCCCCTTTAAGTGTCTTAATCTCTTTGCCGTCGCTTTTCTTTCTAATCGCTCGTATATTTTTTCCTGCGCCATCCCCCCTTCTTGCTTTGCAGATTCTCCCCCGGAGAATCGACATGCGACTCGGTACCCCCGATTGTACCAGTGTACTTCTCTTTCCGGTGCGGCGAGACACCTTACAGGAGAAGGTCGCCCCACCTCCGACTTTTCCTCTCTTTTTGTCGCAGGTTGCGTTTTCTCCGTCCCCGGATCTCCCCCCCTTCTCCTAAAGACTGCTTTGATTTTCGCCGTCCAAGGTCTTTTGCTCTGCCCTTTCCTCGTGCCTCCTCGCAGTCTCTCGCCGGCGTCGATCGTTCTTCCCGGGGCGTTAACTACTCGTTTTCTTCCTTTTAACTTCGCATCGGACTTCGAGGCGGCATTCAGTGGCTTTTTTCACCCTGCGTTCCCTTCCTTGAGTAGATCTTTTTCTCGGGAGCCCGTAGATCTGTTGTTTGCTCCGTCGTGGTCCCAGCCATCTCTCTTTGATTCTTCTCTTGTAGGACGCCTGGTTCGATAGTATGCTCCCACGTCTCTCAGACCCGATCCTTTCGAGGCGCCCCCCCCCCCGACGCGGAACTAGTCTTTTAACTCGACGTTCCCGTTCGGTTGGGCCTGTATTCCCTTGGCTTTCTAGACCGTGTAGTTTTTAGCGTAGTAGGATGATGGCGGGTTTATCACTGCCATTTCGATGATCGTCTTAGAGGCTGGTATCGATAGTAGCCCCAAAAGTCCTTCTATCCTGACTGGCAAATTGTAATCTTTCTCCGCCGTGTCGTAAGCGAGTTCCCCCTCAGCCTCTTTCCTCCCCCTCCCCATCTGGTGCCGAGAGCATTCTAGGATGTTCCCAGCCCTTTTCCCCCCTAACGCCATGAGGGTGGAGGGGGACGCTTTGTTAGGCAGCCTTGGGTTACTTCTTACACTCATTTTGGCCGTCTTTAGAACCTTGCCGCACGTGACTAGATTACCAGCAGTCGGGAACCACGTACTCTCTTTCCTACTCCCAGATCCCTTTTCAGGGGATTTTTCTTTGTGAGTGTTTTTTCGCCTAGTTCCCCCCCAGAGGGCTTTTGGGCCTTTCCATATTCTTTCCTCTGTTTTGGTTATCTCGCTCCGGCCCCCCTTCTCTGGTGTTCTTCATTTCGGGTCTGCACTCACCCCACTGCCTTTCTGAGTGTATTAAGGGGAGATTCTTTGACCCTGACCTTTTGTGCCCTGTTGTATCGGACCTTTTTTGATCCACCCTCTAGTACGTAGGAAGTTCCAAACAGTTTGTCCCGCTCCCCTCTTTGTTATTTTAGAGAGGCGTCACCGAAAAAATCTTCCAATTAGGAAATCTTTGGAGCTCCCCTCTAGTAGTGTTTTTTTTTTTGTTGAGCTCGACGTGACCCCCTCTCCCATCCGTATGCGTAATGAGATCTTTAAGGTGTTTCCCGTACTCAGCCTCTTTTTCCCCCCAAGAGCCTAACGTCTATAGTGACCGCGAATTACGCCTTTCGCAGTCTTCCAAATATCAGGATACCAAGAGGGAACTACTCTACCCAATACAATTTCGCAAGACCTCCTCTCCTCCTATTTTCCATTCGAAATCTTTTCAGTCTTTGGAGAGCTCCTAGGTAGATAAGTCTCTCTCACCGTTGACCTCCGATGTCTCGAATCTCGACCGTATCGCTTTTGTCGATTTCTCTCACTCCTTTACAAGGCCCGAGGCACCCCTAGAAAGAGTTAGGCCCTTCGCAGAGCTACGCAAGCTTTCTTCCTCCCTTCTTGCGCCTCATAACCAGTTAACGCCTCTAGAATGGAAGTCGTTTCGACTTCCTTCCGAAGGTTATTTCCCTCCTGGTCCTATCGTGCCTGCCGATGAATCTCCGCCAGATACCTTCTGCATCGCGACACGGTAGCCTCCCCCTCCGCAGAGAATGCTTGTAATTGCCCCCCAGGTATCTCTTTGCAGCCCTCTTTTCACTAACCTCCGCTCAAAGTCGTGAGTTCCGTCCCAGCGGCAAGGTAGCCCTGCACCCATCGGAGATTTCCCCTCCTCCCTGTTTTTCGGCAAAAGACTATACTTTTCAACCTGGAGCGATTTTCCCTTTCCTTCGCACGGTTGCATAGTTTCTTTCGATTTTTCTCCAATCATCGGTGAGTCTGACTCCTGAGAGTCCCCCTGCCCTTAAAAGCTTCTTTCCAAGGACCTTGATCCCTTCCCCCACTATTCTCCCCCCCTATTCCCTCCCGTCCTAGACCCTGCAGGATGCTGGCGGATCCTCATCTCCCTCTGCTTTCCTACGGTTTGGCTGTCAAATGAGTCCCCTTGAGAAGTTCAATGAAAGATGTTAGCTTCCCTTTTACCCTTGCCTCTTCAGCGCCCCTCCCCCCCCTCGACCACCATCGATCTGTCTGCGCTGCCTGCGGCATCGGGCAACTGACCGGTTTTTTTCGTTCCCTATTCTCTCCTCGGTGCGTGATTTCGATATCACGACGCGTCGAATTTCTTTAGCTTAACCGATTCTCCCACCTTTATCCAACGTTCCCCCCCCCCTCCCAGTCCCCCTGAATCACCCATGGATATGGGGCCCTCCGGATTGCGCCTTTCCCCCACCCGAGTTTTTCTCGCTTATGGAACCGGTATCTCCCTTCACTCTCTCCTCTCCGGCCCACGATTAGTCCCCTCTCGCCGCCGTTTTTTGAATTTGTGCGCAACGCGTTTGTCATTTTCCGGTGTCTACCTCTAGTTCATGGCTCTTGCGCTGTTCGTTGCCTGTTGTCCCCGGCTTTTTCGCCACCCCCGGGACCCCACCCCCCCCACTTCTCTCCGCGTCTCGCGCGGCCCCGACCCCCCTTGCCCACAACCCCTCCCCGAGTCCTCAAACCCATCACGACCTTCGTTGCGACAGTTCTTCGAGCGTGAGTTAAGGATGGGCGCTTTTTCGTTTGGGGAGTTTGTCGCGCGTTTTCGTGGCCTGTCTGCCGCTTGTCGTTTTCTCGCTTTTCGCTCTCGTTTTTCGCCCCCCCCCGCCCGCGTACACTCGACTCACTACTTTTCCCCCCTTGCCGGGGCCCCCTTGTTCCTCCCCCTCTTGGGCGTGAGCGGTCCCCCCCCTAAGCCCTCCTTCCCCCCACTCCCCACCCCCACCCCCCCCCCCCCCCGCAACAACCACCCACCCCCCACCACACCCCCCCGCCTGTCCCACCGCCACCAGGTACCATCCCACCACCCCAGCCTTTCCCCAAATCAACCCCACCTTTGGCGCGCCTCCCCACCAATCACACACGACAACCCGTCCCCACTGCTCGGCCGGCCTTGCGCGAACAAACCCCCCCACCCCAAAGACGACATAATCTTTGCTTCACCCCCACCCCCCCCCCCCCTCGGCTTTCGCTTCTGCCCTGTTTTTTCCCCCCCCCCCCCGAGACCCAACACCAAACCAAACTTACACACCCGTTAGGTGAGAGTTTTTTTTTTTTCCGCCTCCGTGTTGACCTGCCACCCCTTTTTCTCTTTTTGGCCTTTTTTCTGCTCCCCCGCTCTTTGTTCGTTCTATGTTGCGTCGCCGATCCCTGTGCCCCCAACGCCCTAGTCCCCACTGCTGTTTTTGCCCTCCCCCCCCCCCCCGCCCCTCACACACACAACCAGTACCACAGTGCCTACGAAACGATTGCCGTCTCCCACCCACTTTTTTTCCCCCCCCCCCCTCTTTTGTCCCCCCCCCTTGCCTCCTTTCTGCCCACCACAACTCCCTCCTCCCCAAAAACCATTGCGCCCCCACCTCTTGCGCAACCCACATTCACAGACACATACCGAACCTCCAACACCCTTGCACGCACACCCCCACCACCCCGGCAGCACCCCCCCAACCAACCACTCTGAACCACACCCACCCTCCCCCCTGGTCTCTCCCACCCCACTCCGCTCTGTCGCCGCAACGTAAGACCCGACCAGTAATCAACCTCCCTCCGAAATTGGCGCACCGGCACATGTGACCCCGCTCACACCCCCCACACCACCACCAAAAGCCGCTCCCCAGAACAACACACAACCAAACCAAAAGACAAACCCCCCCCCAGCACCGGGGACACCCACAACCCCCACACCCTCAACTCCCCGCCCTTTCCCTGCCCTCCCCCCCCACCCTCGTCCCACAAACCCCCTCAACCGGCCAACTCTTTTGCTCTCCGGGTCCTGTTTCGCCTCGTAGTGACTCGTGCTCATATCCCCCTTGCCCCCCTCTTCTCCTTATCTTGGTGTTTCCCAGAATGTTCCCTCCCTATTCCTTCTGCGCAGTGCCCTGTATCGCAAGGCCGGTTTTCCCTCAACTCTCTTACTCTCCCGTTTCCTCGTCCCTCTGTCTCTCCTTTGCCCCCGCCCCCGCTGCCTTCCCCCTGGTTTTGCGCACCCCCCACTCCTTCTTGCCGCCCGTCCCCCCCCCTCCAAATGAACCCGATTACCAAGGTCCCTACCGCGCCTTCCCCCCCCCACAAGCCCTTTCCACTTTCTCCACCTTCCCCTTCACCACCCCCTGCCCCCGAGCCCCCTCTTTGCCCCTCTTGGTGCCCGCGGTGCACAACTCCCCAACACGTGACATCCCACCGCCCACCCCAAACACCCCCCTAAAGCAGCCGTTCACCTCCCCAGCCGGAGTGCAGTACTTCAAAAAATAAAAGGCAACTTTTCAAACAAATCCCTCACTCCCACCTCCCCTTCCTTGGTGCCTCGGGTTTCGCTGTCTCCAGTGCTTTTCCCAGTCTTTTCCTCGGTCTCCTTCTTTGATTTCGTCGATTTTCCCCGCTCTTCCTCTCTCCGCGCCCCCCTCCCCCCAGCACACATGACACCCACCACTCTTCCCCCAGCCCCCCCCCGCCCCCCTCCATTTTCTATACCCTCCCCCCCTCTTTCTCCCATTCGGTTTCCCCCAGGCGTGTCGGTCGCTCTGTCCCCCGCCCCGCCTTCGCCATATCAGACTGCGCATACCACTGTCTTCCACTGCCAGACCCACCGATGAGTTAGACAGAACCCTGAACCTACCTATCTTGCCTATATGGCCGCATCACCCTACCTTGAACTCGCGGGCCTAACCAACTGTCACAAACCTCCCGTCGCACTATACCCTCACGTAACCACCACCCCTAATCCCCCCCCCCCCAAAAACCCAACCACCACCACAATCCTAGGATTTCATAAAACAACTCAAACAATTACTCACCAACACACAAAAGACCACCGCCACAAGATAACCTCTCCCACTCCCACCCTTGGAGGCGTCTCTCTGCGTCCTTGGCGCGCCAACGCCAGTTCTTCGGCCAGAGTTTGCACCCAGCTCCTTTTCCTTTTTACATAGATAGCTGAGTGAGCATGACACTGATTCCTCGCCACCTTCCCTACACACACCATGTAACCCCCATTGGCCACCCACCCCAGCACAAATTCCATCTAGTGAGATCCCCCATTTTTTCCTGATAGATACTTGACGGACCTCAGACCTCACGCGACCACCACCCTTCAGAGCCCCCACCCCAGAGCTCTGACAGCGAGGTCACCATGCTGTACCATTTGGGTCGCAGAATCCCTTTTTATATGGAGCCCATGAACCTCCCCCCCCGTTTATGCCGTGTCCGGTGAACCTCCCCTTATTCTCAGACTTCGGACGAGCAACGATACAGCCTCTTGGAGCAGAACTAACTGCCCCACTAGACCCAGAGGCTCGGCAGAGATGCATAGCCCCATCAAGAAGAACTGAGTTAGAAATACCCTACGAATCGATACGCCCACATATGGACACTCCAAGGAGTTACCGGTAATTTCTTATTTTATTGCATGCTCTCTTCTGAGCTCTTCCTTTATCCTAGCCCAGCACTGAGACACCCAACCAACCCCCCTACAGCACAATATTTCATCCCCCTCTCTTCACTTTTTGAAGGCCAGACGCAAAACCCCACGAAATCCATACGAAAATAATTCCCTGACCTTGGTCTGGATCATCCGAAAGGACGAGGGAGGATCGCCTTTCACGTACTTGTCGGTCTCTTTTTATACTTCTGCTTGCTTTTTTCTGAAAGGGGCAATTCTAGGGTCTTCCTTAAGAAAAGGTCCGGTCCCGCCTCCTTTACCTCTGCCTCCGGCATCTTTCCCCAATTCTTCTGTTCTCCAGGTTGTCAAGAAATATTTTCCCCCGCAGCCTTCTCCCTACTTTTGCAGACGAATTAAGATTTTCAGTTGCCCCGGAATTAGTCAACCAGCACCTTTCTTTTTTTCTTTGGTTCGGAGTATATAGCCCTGTTGCCGAATTCCTCTCACTCTAGATTCGGCCTTAATGTCTCTCCCTCGTTCCCACCCGGCAGTACTCTTTTCAAGAGAGCGCCCTGACAAGCCGATTGATTTGCGTTTTTCTTTTTGTGTCTCTGAATTTTTAACTGGAAGAGACCCATTCTTCCTGGGCTTTTTTTTATCTCTTTTCCCCCTTCCTACGTTGTTTTCGAGATTTTTTCCACACATTACGGTCGGTTTGCCATTCGGTTTTCCACACCCGAAAATAAACCCCTGGATATTGAGTGTACGTTTCTGGTCCTTTCCATGCCTGGTGGCGACGAGGTCATAGCAGCCGTTCGGCCAGTTCCGGAAAGCGGACCCCCGTTATTTTCCCACTGGTATTCCCAGTGGTCCTGGAGCGCACGATCCTTACAAAGCCCCCCCCTCGTTTTTGAGGGAGGTTTGCCCAGCCCCTTCATGGATTTTAACTAGCATGGCATCGGAGAGTGCGATAGGGACCGGTTTCACCGATCTTCAAGGCCCTTGAGTCGCCCTAAGAGGTATTTCTAGAAGCGATCTTAAGGTCCCCGAGGAAAAGGTCTAAAGGATCTTTGCTCCCCCCCCAGAACTCCTCGTTCCCCTGGTCTGGGACGTCATCTAGCTTGAAATTCCATAGAACGGCGACCCCGACTCCTTTCTCCTCTCCCCCCCTATCAGGTTCCTTCCTCAAGAAGCTAGAAGAAGATTGCTTCCGCGGTCAGGTACCTCCTCTTTTTCTCTTCCCCCCCGCAGGGGCTATAAGTAGCTGCCTTCAGGTTTGTCGACGGACGACCTCACGCAGTCTCCCCGACTCTCTCCGCCCGCTTTTTCCAAGCTCGACCTCTAAGACTAATCCCCCCCGGATAACGCGGAAAAGATCTCCCCCTGGTTCTTTTTTTTAGCCCCTCCGCTCAAGACGATAGATTTCTTAGTCTCTAGAAGGCCCCAGAAGGTATAAGATATTGGACTTTTTCTACCCTCTACGAAGGCCCCGTAGCTCCGACGGCTCCCCCCAAGAACAGTTGCCTTCGATCGTCCCGCCGACGCCTTCGGTAGATTTCCTTTTTTTTCTTCACCCCCTCTTTTTCGCGCCAACCATCCAGCCTCCGATTTGCCCTCGTTGAGCCCCCAGGTCCCCCTATTGCTGCGCCTTCCCCGTCTTCGACTGCCTGGAAACGTCGGATTAGACGTAGCAGAACGGTTCGGAGAGACGAAAAAGGCCTCCCAGCGTACCTCTCTTTCGCCTGTTAGCCCGTCCAGAACTACTCTTTTAAACACGTTCGCGATTTTTTCATCAGTTTTCCTTGACCTCCCCCTACTCATAGTAGTTCCGACTGTCCCGTGTGAGCTAAATAGAGAGCGAATCGAAGAGAACTTGCTCCTCCCTTTGCCTCCACCCTTTGGACCTTCACTGGAAAGCACTGTCCCCGAGAACGATGCCCGATTTCCCTCCCCCTCCTATGCGATGTTCTTCCCCTTTAAATGCGTGTCTTTGCTCTCGGAGAAGGCGGCTGCCTTTTTTAGCGCGGCAGACGGGGGTCTTACCTGGGTAACTTTGAGACTTCTCCAGGCACCGTTTGAGATTCAATTAAGAGCTCTGAAAATGTTGTAAGCCCCCCGCAAAAGTTTCTCCCTCGACCCAACCCCGCGCCTCAGAAGTGGTCCGGATCCTGCGCATCTTTCCCTTCACTCCGGGTCCCTCGTTTGGTGAAGAGTCCTGGAGCCTCGAGCGTGCGTTGAATAGTCCGCTATTCTAAATCCCTGATGCCCGATATTTTCTTCCCACCGCTTCTTCCTTGTCCCCCCCCCAAAAGGACATCATGAGTCAAATTAGAAAGGCCTCCCCCTTCCTAAGGCCCCCCCCTACTCCCCCTCGCGCAGATCTTTTTTGTCCCAAGTGCTGCAGGTTGGGAAACAGCTCCCTTCATAGTCTCACACTCCCCAGATCGCCTGTCTAAACCGGTTTAGGAGCAGACCATCTCGCCGCTCTCCTCTTTCCCTCTTGCTGCTCAGTTCGGGGGTAAGGGGGTTTCTCCCTCGCAACGCTTTGTCATTCTGCATCCTCCCTCTGCGAGCGAAGTCTTG
>Ga0179591_1301875_pt1 | contig 19257 bp, 8 predicted proteins | sample CZOMad2_1_08_16f_FD_182891 | JGI IMG/M metagenome (GOLD analysis project Ga0179591, IMG submission 182891) | Vadose zone soil fungal communities from Angelo Coast Range Reserve, California, USA - CZOMad2_1_08_16fungal (PacBio error correction) | ecosystem: Environmental > Terrestrial > Soil >... | reverse complement strand
TTTATGGTTGAGACCCCCCAAACCACCCCCCCCCCTTCTCCCCTTCCGTTTCACGTTTTCGGCCGCACGCTGCCATTTTAGTTTCTGTGGGTGTAGGTGCCGCCACGGGCTTTTAGTTCCCCCCTCCCCCTTGACTTGAACGTTCCCGTCGGAGCGGCGCTTTTAGATTTCTGACGAGGAACCCGGTTTGGATGCAGGGTCCCTGACAGTTTATGCTTTTCAGTTTTTTACCTCTTTTGCTGTTGTACTCCAATCGATCCGGGTATCCTTACCCTTGTCCGGTCCGGCGGAGATGACCCCCCCCCCATGTGTCCCCTTATGAACTGGAGACGTTATTTTTTTTTTAATATATCCATGCTCCAGTATCCTCCTTTTCGTTTCCGTGGGTTGCACGTGTCTCCCGAGCCCGTCAACCTGCCAGTCTTCTTTTTCAATTCCCTTTTGGATCGGATAGGGACCGACCTATTCACTCAGGCTCGAGTTTAACCTTCTTTTTTTCTTTTTCCCCTCTTCCAGAATCTCGAGCTCTCTTTTGAAGTAAGTGCTGCGAATCCTTTTCTTCTCACGACCCTTTTTTTTTTCCGGGCCGGCGAGCAGATAATGAAAGGCCGAGTCTCGCGCCTTACTCTTCGCCCGTCATCCCCTCTTCCTTTCTCTGGGTTCCATACTCCCTTCCCCCATGTTGAAAGGTTTTAAGCTCGTTTTTTTTTTAACTATTCGAAGAGGAACCGCATCCCCCCCCCCATTTCCGGCGTCCTCTCTTTTCTTCCGGTTATTAGTTGTTTGTTACTTCCTCCTTTCCAAAAAGCATGCAGTGTCCCCCGTGGAGGTGTTTAGAGCCCTTCTCTCTGCCTCCGCGGTCCCTTCCGAGACTTCCGCGTATCCTTATTCTAGAGAAGAGTATCTAGATTCTGTCGTCGGATCTTTTCTAGTAGACGTCTTTGCTTTTTAGAGCTCGGAGTTTTCGAGCTCGACCTTTTTCTTGCAGCTTTCCTATGAGAAGAGGACCCCCTATCTCGTCTCCTGGCCATTCCTTTTTCATCTTTCCCCCGTACTCCCCCTCCGGCCTACAGAGATAGTTTCCGTCAATCCCCCCATATGTCGCGATTGGACCCCCAGCCCCTGAAGCGACGGAGAATAAACAATCCCCATGCTCCGACTTCTTTCTTCTGCAATTTCGAATGCGCGCTCTGCTCCTCGCTTCCTCAGCCCCACAGGAATAGCTACCCAGTCCGCCCTGATATCTCTCTTTCCCCGTTACTACGAGAGGAATTAGAATCGCCATCTTTTCCTTGATGTATCCTCTTCCGACCTTTGTGTCGCTCTCCTATGAGAACTTACTAGCCTTCTCTTATCCCAAATTTTGGATCTAGCGAGAATTCCCCCCAGTACCTCTCCCTCGTTCCCCTGATAACTCTCTTCCCAATATAGAAAACCCTGCAGAAGGCTCTCCCCCTCGATTTTTTCTCCTGAGACCCGCTAGCTCCCTCCCCCTCCCACCCCCCCCCCTGAATCGTCGAACGAGAATTGACGATCGCCAGTCATTCTCTTCCGTCACCGATCGGGATATTTTAAGAAATAGATGGTTTTCGTGCAGTCCGCGATCTAGATCATCTTAGCCGTATGTAATAAAGAGTTGAAGAGTGCCATCTTTCGTGCTAAGTGCCCTCTTTTCCAGAATGCGCCTTTCCTGCTCGAACCCATCCGTCTCTGCCCTTGAAGGTTCGGACTATTGTTACAGATAGACCGGATTTAGTTCGGTCTTATTTAACTCTTTTTCGCACTGTGACTTTCTCTAAAGTAAAGATTTTGCCTCCCCCGAGTTCTGTCGCCTTCTTAGTTATTGGCTTTTTAATCTCTCTTTTTGCTGCGGTAGGGGTTCAGTGCCTCCGCAGCCCTTCCTTGGTGATCGACTATGAGTCCAGTCTGCCCCCAGACCCTCCCCTTTCATGCCAGCGCGACCAGTTTATCGTCAACGTATTCTCTCGCCTAGATCGGCGACTGAGGCCTTCGACTTTTTTCCCCTTTTTATCCAAGCTTTCTCCCCCTTTTCTCGTTTTTCCCATGATTCTTTCCCCTCGCCACTTCTACTGACCCAGTAGTCCCCTTTAACTTTCCCCTATTTCCTTTGTAGCAACTAAGTCTTGATTTTGATCTCTTTCTCGCCCAATTGAAACTTGCCTTCGGAGATTTTGACAACGATGAATTTTTCGCAAGCCCCTTGCCCTCTGGCTCCCCGTCTCTATCCTCCCCTCTAATCTCTCGAAGGAAAGGACTTCGTGACCTCTGAACCTTGTTGTCCTCGCTTCTCCACTCCGGACGGAGCGGCGCCCGAAGAGATTCCTCCCAGGATTTGTTTTTTGCCTACCTGTTGTTGCCCTACGGTCTTCGACTGTTGAGAGATAATGAATTTCTTCGCCCGGCTCTTATTTTCCTTTTTGTGTGAACTTTTGATTTGGAGGCGAACGTCCCCCAGCTATCCTCGCCTGACATGGCCCTATTTGTCCGTCCGATCGATCGTTTACCACCAGACCCCCTTCCCGATCAAGAATTCTTTTTTTTAGGGTAGTATTGATGTCTCCCGTCTTCCTCCCTCCGACCCCCTTTTTTCGTGTTACCCGAAATAATCAGGAGTTTCAGACATTTTCATTCCACTCGTTCCCTCAAGGGGTTCTGCCGCATTCCAACCTCAATACTGACCTCCGGCTGGTCCAGTGAGAATTGAACCCCCTTCAGGAGTGAACGTTAGCTCCGTTTCCCTTACTGGCGAAAATTCGCCTCGTCTGGTGCCCCTTCCTTGAAGAAGTATTGGGTTTTGTTTAGCCCCCCCTCTTGTATTGCTGTTTCCTCGCCCGGTCATTCCGACTAACGCTATGTCACAGCAACAGTCTCTTTAATTCTCTGTTCTTCCTCCTCCTTGTTTTTTTGCTATTCTTCCTCCGCTTTTTGTCCCGGGTTATATAATGAAAGTTTGTTGCCCCAGATCTCCCCTCACGCGGGTTTCCGACAACAGACCCCTCCATGGCTTCCCCTTCTTTCACCGACGGAGAGGTGCTTTTGACTTTCTTTAGAGTGCATAGACGGAGAAGAATTCTTTGGTCTGGCCCCTCACCTTTTTCCCCGAATTGATTTGGAGAGGTGGAAGGAGGGAGGCGTCCGCACGAGCCCCTGGCTGAGAAAGTCCGTTTTCTTGAGGCCCCCTTTTGCCCCGTGTTATTACTACCCGTGATGACCAGGTCCGGTTCTTGCTTTCCGTAATGGCTATCGGGAGCCTTGCAATACATGGACAGCTTTGATTTTGAGAGGCCGGCTTATACCATAGATGCAGCCTCCCCTTCTGACATTATTTCTACTTCGTGAGAGCCTGTGCTCTTCCTCACGCCCTGTTAACAACCCCCTATTTAGATCCTAACGTCCTGATGATCAGGCCTGAGCGAACACTCCTTCGTTTTTTTTTCAACCCCTTTCTGAACCTTCGATCCGCCCCCTGTGATTAGATAGTTAGAGCCGACGACCTACTTCAGGTCTAACATCGCTCTCCAAGTTTTTCCCGATGCTTTTTTCTCATTTCATTGCTTCGTCGGTGCTTCTCCGGTTCTCTGCTTCCCCCGCTATCTTGGTGGCCCTGGTTTGTATGCTCTCTTCCACGTCATAGTTTTCAGTTCCAACAAAGGTCTTCCGGCGGTATCCCTCCCGACTTAATCTGACCGGAGTTCGCCACGAATAAGGCCTGTTTTTCCCTTTTCCCGTGTCGTTCGGCATCGCCTCGTTTTTCATTTAACCATGATCCCCTGGCGACCTTTTCCCTCAAATTAGAGCATCTCTTTGTCTCTCCTCCTAGTCGAGAGCTAAGGTCTTCGCACCCGTTCTCTCTTTCTTCCCTTCATCGTCCCGAGCACATTAATCGTGATCCCAAAATGAAGCGCTTAGTTTCCCCCGCCGACCTCACGAAGGAGGATCTGGAAAACAAGACAGCTCCGTCGGATATCCGTCCACTCTCTCATCTGTATTCGAGTTTACTTCCAGGAGAACCTGTCCTACGACCTTAGCCGCCGGGCACCCGTTGTTTATGGGACATTATTTCACCTCCCGCCGTCTCTCCTTGTTCCGATTGTTGATCGCAGGCCTTAGATCATTTCTTGTACCTTCGTCACTACCACTCTGGGCCGGCGCGCAGATGCATCTCCGTAGTACAACGTTTATGAGCTATCATCTTTCAACTGGCCTTATCCCATCTGGATCCCCCACCTGACCTCTACGTGCAGGAGGCCCGATCGCAATTCTGTAGAAGTTTTTTGTGCTGCTGGTGCCCCTCTTCGTCCCCTCTGCCGATGCTTCTATTCATCTCGTGAGATGAATTCGTTTAGTGTCTCTCATTTCTGACCCGACTTTTACGCTCTCTTTATATGTTCTGGTTTTACTACCTCAAGCGCTAGGTATAACGTGATACCTGAAGAGAAAGGTTGTCTCACTTTTTTTTTCCCCCCCCCCGATCCGTCTTGAAACTTCTTGAGCACCCCCTCCTATACCTCACCTGAAATATTGAGCGTTGCGACTTCCTTCCCTATCCTTTCGCTAAGTGCTAGTAGGGCTGATCTCCCCCTGAAGCTTTTCTCGGGTATTCCTCAAAGTTATGTTTAGCATTTTTTACTCCTTTTGAGATTAGGGTCGGGTTGAGTAGAGTAGATTGTATGTCCCCCCGTGAGCTCTACATCTTCTATGAATTGCCGGAATAGGCCTTTGACTTCTTGTTTCGACCGCCGATACTTTTCAGAGGAATGGTAGGGTTGCTCAGATCTTTGCTTCTTCTCCCCTAATCTTGACAGCCCAAGTAGATTCCTCTCTCGAGTTTTGCACTAGCGTGTAGCTCTCCCTCTGATACTCGTCCCGGTTCGCTTACTGGCAGACCCAGATTTCTCGATGCTTTCTCTCGCCGCTTGTGCTTACGAGACTTTCTGGAGCCGAAGAGAGCATCTTTTTGGATTACTCCCCAACGACCTTACACGGTCCACTTCTTCAATGCTATTCTACCGCATTCCCTCAGTAAGGATCTCTCTTTGCCACGGTGCCGTGATTTTCTGCGGTTCCTCGTTCTATCGTGCCTCGACTCCCCCTCCTGCGTTAATCTAAGTTTCCCCCACATAAGGGAAGAACTATTAATCCCTTCTTGCTTTAAGCTCTTTTTCCTTTTCCCTATCTCTCTTCCTTGGCCCCGCTTCCATATCTGATTGGAATATTTACCTTTGATCCCTATTTCCACTTCCCTCTTCCCTGATTCGACTTTTGTAGGGACGAGAACCCAAAAATCCTTTTTAATCTCTCTCGTCATCGTCGGTCAAGTAATCATTCGCTTCTTGATGGTAGAACCTGAAACCCCCCCCCGGGCACACCGTCCCCCTTCCATTGATTTCACTTTCTATAAGGTTGTTCCCGTCCTTCCGGATGTCTAAGTCCTTTGTTAGGACTCTCTTTTATTTTCCCTTTTCGGCTTCTACAGGATCGAGGCGGAAGGCATCACCCTCTTCGATAATGATGAATGAGAATCACCTTTCTCCCTGAGCAGAATGGCCTTATATCCCTCCCTTTCTCTTTTCTCGCCAGAGAAGAGGTCAAGTCAAATCACTTACTCCCCCCCCCTCATCCCGGTTGCGGCACCTCCCAGACCTGAGCGAACATCTTGAGGTTAATGCCCGAATACTATACTTGCTCGGTCACTTCGGCCCCTCAGCTCCCACTCCTATTTTCACTAATCCGTTTTTTTAGACTTCGATGGTATGCGGCGGTCGCCGCCTCTCCTCCTTTCCCCCTTCTGTGTATTATTGCCTGACGGCCGCGCCCTCGAAGAATGTCCAAGTGTGAGGGTATGAGATAGTCTAGTTGCCGCCTTGTTTTGAACTTTACCTTTTTGACTTCGGCCTACCGCTCCTCTGGAGGCCCGATGAAGATGCACGTGCCAGGGACCGACAGGTTCTCTCTCCCTCATACTTTTCTCTCTCTTTGTTGATGGGACGGCTTCTGATCGTTACGCAGGTCAACAACAGCGTATCTTTCTGTTCTCTCCGCCCCCCTATTTGAAGCTCTAGAAACAAATCCTCCCCCTCCCCATGACCAAATTTCGCAATTTTTTTTTTTCCTGTTTTGTTTCAGGGCTTCTCCCCCTATCTCACACGGCGGCTTGAACTTTGGTATCGTCGGGCCCTCCTCTTCCCTTCTCGTATGTTCAAACGTTTCTGGTTTTTTTTTTCCAACATCTGATCTCCCGGAGCTCTAGCTTTTCCGACTCTTTTTTTTTTCTCCACTACCCACTCTAGGGACCTTTTTCCCCCCCCCCAACACACATTAGAACGCTGGTCTAGATGACTGAGCTTCCGAGTCTCCACTTCCCCCTCCTTCATTTCCGTCGGCGGAGGTCCATAGCTTTTTTTCTGGCACTCTTAATCCGGCTTTTTCGGTAGAGGCCTAGGCTCCTTGAAAGAAGACCCCCCCAATCGTTCCCCACTTGCGGCAGGCTCTTCTCTCCCCTTCGCCTCTGTGGCTGTTTTCTGTTCAGCTTGAGTCCTGGAGTGTAAGGTCCCGCTGATTCCTTCTCCGGAAATCTCGCGCGCTCTGCGCGGATATTCCTCTTGGCGCGTTCAGCCGTAGGGACCCGATCCCGCTTCCTCTCCTATCGTTTTTCCTCATTGCTTCGCCAGAGTAGTCTTGGATACTGATACCAGAGAGAATGCTAGTCTCTCTCTCCTTTTTCGTGGCATGAATATATGAGTGAGCGAACTTCTAACGGTTACTCCCCCATCTCTTCAACCTGGATTCGATCCCCCACTCCCGGTCACAGCTCCTTCCACCTTCCGAGACGCATGTAGAGAACCAGTCCGTCAGGACGGTTTTCCCGATACCTCGCCCTTCCCCCGCTGCGTCGTTCGCCAGGACGCTCTTCGAGCAGCGTTCCTCCTCGACCCTTTCGCGTACCAGTCAAAGGCTTTGTAGACGCGCGAATATTTTGACCTCCTCCTCCTGCAGAGGTCATTGATTCTCATGCTTCTTTTATAGTCTCCTTTCTCCCCCGGCCGCCACCTTTCCCCTGATAGGCATTTCCCGAGTCGTTTTTTTCTCTCCCAGTCCCTCTACAGGAACCGCGAACGAGAGCGTCAATATCTCTCCCACTTAACGCCTGCTCTCCCCCCCCTCCGTCGATCCCGCCTTCAGCGTTGGAATCGATTTTTCCTCCTTTCGCCAGCGCCTTGTAGATCGGCCTCCTCTCCGGCATCTCGTGAGTGCGTATTTCCTGCTTGCCCGCATCTAGGGTTCTGGAGTTCGAGGAGTAAGACCGCCCCACATTCCCTCACGCGCGGGCAGTGGAGAGGAACACGTTTTAGTGCTCAGTGACTTTAACGACTCGATGCCTCGATAGATTCAGAAGAAAAAGGCGTCTCCTTCGTTCCCTGTGTGCGGGGTGTCCAGTCAGAATGGTCGCGTCTCAGGGTTGTAATAGCGGATGTTTTCTTACTGACATACCCTGATGTGCGTTCCTGGCTCTCCTCTCCCCCACATAGCTCGGATGTTGACAGTCGAGTTTGCGGTATGTGTCGCCGTCATCTCCACCTTGTAAGTGAACTTCTGCTCCTCCAGTTGTATAAAATGACTAGGCCGTTCCCCCAGCCTCTCGCCCAGCTGCTACCGGGGCGTAGAGAGAAGATGCCAGATCCTCGCATCTTAGAGGTCGAAGTATAGTCCCTTATTGACCCGAGGTAGCTTCATTCCCCCCCCCCCCCTCCCGGACCAGGGACCCGATAAAGGTAACCCTCCCCTTGTGTCGAACGCTAAGTTGACGGGATAGCGTTCTGCTCTAAAAGTTAAGAAGCTTCTTACCACCTAGTAATTGTCTAGCAACGAAAATGCCTGAGAACCTTATCCTTTAAAACTATCATCTCTTTCCTGCACCTGCACGGGATCAGTTTATGCTTTGAAAAATGGTCTCTCCCTCCCTTTCGATATCGGAGAAGACGCAGAAAGACCCAATCCATTGCGATTCTTCGTTTACTTTTTTTTAAGACCCCTGTTGTAAGCCGTTCTTTTTCTCTTCGCCGCATGCCGAGTGAAAGAACCCCCTTCTCGCCCGGTGGGGTGAAATTTGAGGGCGAGAGACTGTATTTCGCTCTCCGTAGCTCATGGTCCCCGTCTTAGGCCGATCTCTGATTTGAACCTTTTTACTCTTTTTTTTTAGAATTCCCTCGGAGGTCGTTTCCCTCGCCCGAGTAGCCGTTGATCAGAGAATTTCGTTAACACGAGTTCTCCTTCTCCTTTCTCCGTTGCCCGACACGTTTCCACCGTTCAAGCCCGGAGTTTTTTTCTCTTTCCCCGCCTCCTTCTCTTTGGTATTTCAATAAAGAAGTGCTTCTTTTTTTTTTTTTCCTCTTTCCTCCCCTCTTTTATCTCTAACGTCCGTGCTCCCAGACGAGAGTTATTGTTCTGGGGGGTTTTTGTCTTCCCACCCGAGTTGTTTTTCTTTCTCGGCGGTCCTTCAGCGTTGAGGGACAGAAGCGGAGTCATTCGCTTACCCCCCCCCCTCCTTTGTTGTGTGATAGATATCGCTGTGTCATCGTTATACGGTCTTCACCGCACCCCTCCCCTCTTGGCTCAACAGCACCCCTACGTCTCTAAAACAGTTCCACCCTCTCGCGCTTTTGCTCCGGACGTTAGCAGATTCCGCCTCCTCCCTTCTCCCTCCACGGCTTTGCTTTCAAGTATCAATCCCCCAGCCTGGAGTGGGAATGAGGCCGGCTTGATAAGATCCCCCTTGGAACTTGAGTTGGATTTTTTTTTGCCCCCGGCACCCGTGATAAGGCTAACCTGAGTTTAACAGCGTCCTTTCGCGTGGATCAAATTACTGTCTTACGTGAATAACCTGAACATTCCAGGTGTCTGATTAAGGCTGTTGTTTTACTAGTGACGCTGTCACTCTTTAATTTCCAGAAAATTAAGAGCCGGTCCCCTTTTTGCCGTTTCTCTACCGGACGACTCACCTTTCACCCCTTACTATTCCTTTACCCCTTTTTTTTCGATCGCCGCGAAACGATGAACATTTATTCCCCCCTTCGAGCCCTCCTGTGTGATGGTCGAGCAATCTCCTTCGGTCCTCCGGTCGCCCTCCTATCGACAACAGGTTCCTCAGGCGCGCAGTGCCATGCCTTCGGTCGATCGTCTGTCCGTGATCTTCTTGAGAAGTTTTTTTTCATTTTTCCCAGAGGTCTGCGACGAGAACAGTACTCTTTTTCAGCTCTCCCCACGTCTTTGCACATTGTCTAGTTGGCATAGCATCAAATTTTCTCTTATGCCCCGGTAGGAACCGGACTGGTTACCTTTTTTCTTTCTTTTTTTTCCGGTGAGTCGTGGTCTCGGCTGTTGTGTTTCTACCTTCCCTAATTCTGCCGAATGTCTTGAGAAGAATAGGGCTTTTCCTCCGATATCGATGTGCGACGCGTAGTGTTCTCGCTGCGCCTCATGTGTTTCAAATGGTAATGTATATATCGTACCCCTTCAAGGGCTCGTGACATGGCAAGAAACAGACCCTAGCTTCTAGGGGTCACCTCCTCTGAGGCACTCACTAGAGAAATCCTTTCAGGACCTCCCCCCCCTTGTCTCCAAAGCTAGTATAGAAATGAGAGAGACCGTTCTGATTTTGACCCCACCATAGCAGCTCCCCTTTCCACCTTGGAGTCTGTGCTGACATCTAGTTTCTCGATCCGACTGTCCAGCGAGACAATGCTGACGTTTTTCTGAACGCGCGTTGATTCCCTGGCTTGACGTCGAATAGCAGTCCAGTCTTCCTCTATACCAGCTGAGGGCGTCGATAAGCAATACGCCCTTACTGTCAAGCTATCGGGAGATTCCTCCCAGTCGCGGATCGGACCCTTCTGAATTCTTCCCAGCGTTCCCTCGCGCGCCGTAGACTGAGGAAGGACGTTCTTGTTCGAGATCTCAATTTCGATCAGTCGCTTTTTAGTCTCCTTTTGGAGGGCAATGGTAACCAGTCCGTCGCGCTCGCCCTTCTCGCTTCGCCAGTGTAGCGTACGCCCCCTTTTTTCTCCGACTTCCGCATACGAAACGTAGCCGATACTCAATACCCTCTGCTGCGTAGGGCGCCCTTCCCTTGCGGTCAAAGCGTCCTCTACAGGATTAGTAGGACGGCTCTATTGACCTGGTCTCTCTGGAGGCGTGTACCTGTTACGGACTGGGAGATGTTTAACGACTGCCTTCTCCTCGTGGGCGGTTGGTGACGTGGGTTATTGTGAAGAGAGACCCTCTTCTTACCTCCCGTTCTGGAGCGATCGGAGTAGTATAGGTCTCTACCCGATCCTGGGCTATGGCCTGGGCGCAGAGATTATCTTGATCGTTCCTCCAAGCAGATGCTTCCTCCCCCTTCCTTTTCCCGCTCTGCGCTCCAATGCTAGCGAAGTTGAGATGATATCCGGACCCGTCCCCGTATTACCCGGCTGGGTCGTAGCGACTAGTTTGATTCCAGAGCTTTCTGTTCCTCTCTCTCTCTCGTCTATGATGTTGCTCAGCTAACCTTAGACCAAGTGACACCAACCGGCTGCTTTAACGCTGTAGCGACCTCAGTAACCCTGGATTTGCTGCGTTTTTCGTCCGGAGGTGCTGCGGTTCATGTTCTTGCCGTTTTCCCCCCTACTCCCGCCGCCTTATATCAGTTCAACATGGGCGATGGACCTCCGACTCCGGGACTTTTCCTGGGTGTTCCTGTACTAGCTTCTTGACCTTGAAGGCGATGCTCTCTTCCCTTTTTCTTTCTTTTCCTAGGCTTTTCGTGCTCTAGACGATCTGCGTCACAGTGAGTCTGCCGTTTTTTTGGGCTGACACACATAACCCCCTTGGACCACTCGACCTAAAGAGTCGGGGCAAGAGGCATTTCCCAGATTTCCGTTGACCTCTCTTTTTTAGCTTCGCCGTCAGCCATGCAACCAAAAGCAACCGCGCTTGAGGTGCTTTTATTGAGGTCCGATCGATGATTCTGTTGGGGTCCTGAGAGTAAGTCCTTTTCTCGTCCACCTGGGGGCCGTTGATCCCTATCTCGCTTTTTTTTTTTCCCCTTTCTTTTTTACAAGGATCGAGGCGGCACTGTCACTCAAAGATGAGAGAAAAATGGCTCATGCTTTCTCTTCCCTCATGCCGGTCTCTTCCTCCCGACCGTCGCGTCGGCACTAGAATGTCAGTCAAAGCAAAGGCTGGTCCTCTCTCCCGGTGTATTCACCTCAGCACACGGTGGTGAAGCTGAGCGGGCGCTGCGCAGTCCTACTTCACGATCACGTTCTTTTTCCGTTGCCCCGCGAACCATCTCCTAATAAAGTTGGGTCTAAGTTTTTTGTTGAGTATCATGTTCTGCGGGGTGGTCGCACGAGCCCGTTATCTTGCGTTTTTTTTTTCACGCCTACGAGGTCTTTCCCCCTTGTGTTTTTATTTTCGCCCCCCTTTCTTCGTCCGGGCGTTTGCTGTCCCTTGAAATTTATTCTCGGCTCCGTTTACAGCAGTACCGGAGGGGGCCGAGTTCTTTCTTCTTCTCTTTTGCAGGGCCAGGACCCCCGGTGATGTCTCTGCGCACATATCGTTCTGGGACCTTTTTCCTCCTACGATCAGGGTCGATCCCCCTTACCGAAGGTCTGTCGATATCGAATCTCCCCCATGTCGTTGGAGAACAGAGCGACTTCCTTTCTCACAGCCACATTATCCTATTGCAAGCCCTCCTTAGCAATCTTTAGACGGGTGTTGCAGGGCCGAGCCCTTGCTCTTTTTGCTCGGTACCAACCCCCCCGGATCGGCTTTTCCGCGCTGCCCAGTCGGCGAGTTTTTCCCGTTGGTTGGAAAGCCGTCGAGTCCTTGGTCTCATTCCGTCCTCTCTCCGAGCACGACCCGCCTAGGTAACCCTGACGTCGGAGATCGCAGAATGAAGCCGCTCTCGCGCGCCCTTCCCCCCAATTTCCTAGGAGCTTGGTCATTTTTTGCCCGCAGTTGAACGTAGAGTACTCTTCGTGGGATCGTCCCCCCTCAGTTGTTCCCCTCGGCGACGCTGCACCTAAGCACCGTTTTCCCCGGCGGAGGCTCTCCTCGGTACGTCAGTCCTGCGGTCGAATTGCTTCTCATTTTTTTTCCTTTGCTTGCCTGTAGCTGAGCTACCCCAGCGGCTCGAGTGCAGGCTAAGAGAGTTCGTACACCCCCGATCGGCGACTCGCGACGCCGAGCGGCTGTCAGTAAGAGAGCTTGGCGCGTATCCTTTGGTTTTTTTCTTCCGTTTCTTTTATGCTCTGTGTGCGCTTTTGAGGTTTTGCCGCGATGCGTCCCTTTAAGCTTTTTCTCCTTCGCCGGCTCCTATCGCCCAGTAAGGATAGAACCGCCTCACGGTGCCGCCGTCCAATTCGAGCTGCGACTGTGCGCGTAACCCTTCCCCCGGCCTCCTACCGGCTGTCCCTTTCACGCCCCGAAAGCCTTGTATGGCCGGCGCGACCCCTCCCGTTTCTCTGCTTCGTCTCGAACGTATGCTACATTCTTCCTCTTTGCTGTCTCCCTAAGTACTTCTTTAGACGAGCAGGCAGCCTCCGGCCCTGCCGAGGGAATTTGGACTTTCCTAAGGTTTTCTAGGGGACCGTTGGACGGAGCCTAAATGGCGCGCGATCCCCGTGGCTCTAGACGAGTTCTCCCGTAGTCCACCTACTCTCCTCCTCCCGACCTTCACGCGCGCCCGCTGATAGGAACACGAACGCGGCCGCCCCGCGATTCTTCTCCTTATCGCGCCGGAATGAGCCGAGGAAGACTGAAGAGCTACTATCCCCTCCGTTGCCCGGAATAGAGTGTGACGTCTGCTGTGTATGTCGGAAGAGGCCCGCTGATTTGACTCTACTATGTACTTGTATGATTGCGAGACATTCATCTTGTCTTTCCCTGATGTGTGAATCCGATAGACTAAGGAGGATCCTTTGATGCCGACGCCCCCCCCCCACGGCGTGGGAGGCGTTCGCGGCTGATGTGTCCCCCTTATACTGTTTCTGACCTCGCAGGTCGACCCCCCATCTCTTCCTCCGGGGCCTTTTATCGCCGCCCTTCCCGCGCGTGGGTTGGATAGTTCCGGGGCTCGGAGAGTTTCACGCGCCTCTGCGTCGTTTATGTAGGTCGCCTCATGATCACTTGCCTGCGTTTCTCTGACGAGGATCCTCCTGCGTGCGACCCCTGCCTCGTGAACGCTCTGACCCCGCAGGCTCCCCCCCTTTCTCGCCCCCGAGCGGTTTAGCTACCTTTGCCGAAGGCCCTTTCCCCTCGGTCTACGTCCGTTATCCGTAACCCGCGTCCGCCTCCTATTTTTTTTTTTTCCCGTAAAGATAAACGGGAACTGATGTCGCGAGTCCTTGGGCGGCGTACTCCATTTGCAATTCGTTGTTCGGAGTTTTTTTTAACCGCTGTCTATTTGTCTCCAAGCACAATTTTCCTTCAGTTGATCTCCCCTATCATTCCTATTCGACCCTTTCCAGATTCGTCTCCTTGGAACCTTTCCTTCTCGCCGACCTCTATTCGAGACTCGTTTTTTCGAAAGATAGAAAGCTCTTCAGGTTCGACGGTTGTTAAATCCGGCTTTGGCTTCGCGTCATTAGGGAAAGGCGCATTCGGCGCGCGGTGTGCCCGATTGCTTTCTGCGCCCCGTCGCTATCGCTCTTAATGTGCGTGATCGGGCGGGTTCGACATAGATGACCCAAAGCCCTTCGCGTCCATCACTCCGAGCGGTACAAGAAGATCGTAGAGCACGTGCGCACTCTTTCTGTTCTCTTAATTTTTAAGGTGTAATCAAGAGATGTTTTGAAAGGCCCCTACCCAATTCTTCCTCCGGGTGCGCGTCTTTTTCCTGCCCGTCCCCTACCTTCCGCTGTCTTTATCAGTTGAGTTATTGCCCATTCACGACGGGCGTCTCCCGCGTGCTCATTGAGACGCCCCTCTTCCTTTCCTTGTTTGAATTGGACTGTGTAGCCTGCTTCGGGTGTTTTGCTTGGAAACACAGCGTGTAGGAGGAAGCGCCGTAAGTACCTCCGCCGCGAGGGACTCACAGCGAGTTCATTATTATTTTACCTCCCTAATTGTTTTTTTTTTTTTTCTCTTTACTCCTCTTTTCTTTCCAATAGGGGCTTATTTCGAGTGGCGATTTCCCCTCCACGCGGGATGTTATCCCCCACAACAGACCCCCCCGCCCGTGCCAAAGTCTTCACTTTCTGGCGCAGGGGCGTTGGACTTGACTTCTCCTGATTTTTCAGGCAGTCCTAATTTTTCTTTCCAGATACCTCAACCTTCTAAAAGCCTTTTCTTTGACTTTTAGTTAGCTCACCGTGATGAACGAGTGTTTTGACTTTTTTTTTTTTTTGACTTCTACACTGTTTGTACGGATATTTTATTTGACCCAGCGGGTCGCGTGTAACTTACGGCTACTGAGGGATTTCCCCCCCCTGACCGCTTTTTGAGAGGATTGGGGTAAAGAATTATGCCGCCTTCCTTCCTCCCCCCCTCCATTCATATATCTTTTTCTTTTTCGTCTCCCCAGTGCCCCGTTCACACACTTCGTATCGGTCAGTCGCCTTTCCCCGGCCTTCGTCCATTGCGCAGAGAAACGCAGGCAAAACACCGTCCGGCCCACTCCGAGACCTAAGGATTAGTTCTCGAGAGCCTTCTCCGATACTCACGGATCGACAAACAGTTTTTCTTCCCTCCTGGCGTGAAGGGAGGCTATCGGTGCCTCTTTCTTCTCTCGTAGATGGAGGGTCCCAGGTGGATGGCGCTGAAAGTAATTAGTGTTTCAATCTAAGAAGTTGCTTGCACTGGTCTTTTCCTCTGCCTTCCCTCCGATCTGCAAGGGACGGGTCTCCCCCTCCCCCATAGGGTCTTAGTAAGGTCCGGGCTTTAGTTATTCTTGACGATGTCGAGATATGGACCGATTTTCTCTCGCCCCCTCTCTTCCAAGATTCGTAGGTGCGCGAGCGCTTTTTTTCCTTCGAGCGAGAACGGTATAGCCTGGTTTTTCTCCCGTGCTCGGTGTTATCCACGTCAGAAAGGGGGGAGTCGAGTTTCCCAACTTCCCTTTATCTACTCCGAGCCACCTAATTTTTCCGTTTTTCGGGTCACTCCGCTATCAGGGCCCCCTACTCCGGAAGAATGTACGTCAGAGCCGTGCTTATACCTCCCCTATTAATCTGAGCGCTAACTGTCTAGTTTACTTGCAGCTGTCCCGGAGACGTCTCGCTTTGCGGAGGTTGCCGAGATAAGAATTTTATTGATTCTGTACGTGAACTACCCCTTTTTCGACGAGCATCCTTAAGCTTTTTAGGACCTGATGTTTGAGCTGAGCAGTCCTCCCCTTCTCCCTTCCACTACCTCTTATGAGTTACTTCACCCGCTTCGATGCCTGGAACCTCGTAGATACCAAGGAAGTTGTACGAAGTAGTCACTCTTCTTCTGCCCTTTTGGCCTTCCCTCGAATAGAAGACGTTTTACCTTGCGTTAGTGTAGATATGCGCGTTATTTCTGTTTCGAGGTACTTTTTTCCGCCCTTAGATATCGATAGAACATGTCTTCTGACTCCCTTTCTTCGCATGTTCGACGCCCCCATAAGGGAACGTTTCCCCAGAAGACTCCTCAATGACCTGCTTTGTCGGTCACCACAAGTCAAGATAGTAGTCAACAGGTACTTTTTAATCGATTTTATAGATGCTGCTAGCTGACTTTTCTTTAATTCTTTCTTCTCTCTTCTCCTCTCCGCTCGAGTGGGAGTTTGATTCTCCTTATCTCCCTTTGTTACGAGTCCTCTCCTCTCCGCATGGCGATGGCTCGGGACGGCGGTTCCATCCCCCTCTTTCCTTTCCTCTGCGACTTTGTCGCCGGCAGATCGTTTTCGTCGCCTTAGCTGCTCACTTCATTTCTCTTCCTTCCCCTCCTCTCCTATCCCTCTACCCCGTCTCTCTTACTGCCCCTTTTCCGCTTCTGGAGCTGGAGAAGAGTTCTTTACGACGCCCCCGTCGCGCATCCTCGATCTCTCTACAGACCGGAAGGGAAAAACCCAAAACCACCCCCCCCCTGGGTCAGCTTCCGATGTGGAACTTAGTTCCCCTCTGACAACCCGAGAGCCCCTTTCCTCCCTGTGCCTCGGTGTGATTGGGTACCCCCTAGTCTCCCTTTTGTCATAGACTCCACTCCTGTTAGTTCTTAAAAATGGATTGATGTTTCCCCTCCCCCTGCCTTCCGGGACGGGCGATGATTCCAGTTGTCCTTTCGCGCGCGATCCCCTGGCGGGTCTGGCAGGACGGATTCGGCCCTTTCTCTTTTGTCTCGAGCCGATCGGTTTAAAGGTAATAGAAGTCCTCTAGCTTGTGTCCCTCGAACCATAACCCTGGTTTTCATCTAGGCTTTTCCTTTCCACTCCGTCGGCCGGGATAGTTGAAAGAGAGAAGGGGTCCCCTCCCCTTCTCCCCCCCGAGCCTGCCCACACCTTCCAAAACCAGCTTAGGTTATTCTCTTATATTATAATGTGCTTCCCATTAAGTAGACGTGTGCTCCCTCCCCTTTGAGTCGATCCCCACCCGGATCAATTTTTCGGAGATACCCTTCTTCGAGGGGACCTGTCCCATCCAGTTAGGACTCTCCCCTATGAGACCTGTGCTCCACTGAATCAGGCAGAAGGAGTCCTCTTGCCCCCCTCCTCTCGTCGTTCCGCCGAGCCGCGGTCACTTTTTTCACCCCAAAGGCGGGCCAATTGTCAGGCCCACATACCTCCCCCTTTAACTCCCGAGAGGTGGGAAAATAAAGATTCACGGATAGGAATGCGCGACCCCGTCCCCTTTCTTCTCCTCCTCCTATTTGTTTTTTTTCTCTCGATGGTTATGATTGGCTAGAGCAGTGATGATAGTTTTATTCTTCCCCCCCCGACTCCAGCCCTCTTATGTTCCTGTGGGTGCCGGATAGGTTTATTTTTTTGAAAGACGTCTTCCCTGCTTCTTCCTACGTGACTTCTTTTCTTCCCTCTTTAAGGCCTGATGCAGAGGAGGAGCCTTTTGGCTGACATATGCGCATAATTTTTTCTACTTTGATGTCTGTAAGCATCCTTTTCTTTTCCGGAACTTTGAAGTGTCTATTTGAGTTAATAAGACCACGGGTCTTTCCTTTCGACGTACTGGCGTTTTGACATTATCCATCTCTTTTTGGAATCCCCGCAAGTAGCAAGGGTGGTTCCGGGTGTGAATGCTCCGCGAGTCTGCTCCCCGGCTGTCCCGGTCACGTATGGTTTCTCGGCCCTGAGGTTCCGACGTGATGTATTCTCGTCCAAACCGGAGGTTTTCCCCCCCCCTTTTCTGGCCCTGACAGCTCTATCTCTTCCCCCCCTCTCTAGATTGACGCGATCGATCCAAGACCCAGACTAGTTTCCCTCCTCGAATGAACTTTCCGCTGATCTTTTTTTTTTTTTGATCTGTAGAGCCCCTGCCTTCCGGGGGTCCACTTTAGGCTACTTAGGGATAGACCGACCATTTTCCACGTACGAGTACGAGTGCTGTGCGTCGCCTCGATTTTCTAGTTTTCACCGACGCACCTAATTTTCGGTTTCCTTCCCGTTCGTATTCGGCAAGTAAGACTGTGAAGCCGGTTCTGACAGATTGAGAAGGCCGTTTTCGTTTTCCCCTTTGTTGCCTATTTAGTTGAGCGTTTTCCGTCTTTATTTTTGTCTCGGCGGCGACCTTCTTGTTCATCACGCTCGTGCGAGAGCATCTTGCCTATCGGAGTCTGTCGTCTGTCTCGGGTCGAGTAGATCTTTTTAGCCTCTCCTCGAGAGTCGCCTTTTTTTACTTTCCTGGTGTGTTTCCCCATTCGTCGTTCTCGCACGATTTCGACGCCGGCTCTGCTTTTTTCCCTGATCTTCGACGACCCCGGCCTTACAGTCCCTCCGATCTTCCCGTCCGTCGATCTGTAGCTGCTCCCCCTGGAAAAAAGACCCGGCATGTTTCTCCCCGTCACAAAGCGCCTCGGTTCGGTTGCATTCTGCGACGCGCGTCGCTCAGACGCTCCTGCGCTTGACTTTCTCATTCGCCGAGTTATGTTTCCTACGATTCCTCCGAGACCAGTGCGCCGACTCCTCGAAGGACGGCGACTGTTGAGTCGGTCACTTTTGGCGAAACGTTTTAGACGCCCTGTCGACTACGATCCTTTGCTTCCGATTACATTCTCAGACACTCCCCTCCGAAGGCGCCTTCGAGTTCTCCCCCGAAGAATTGAGAAGCGAGGTCGGATATCGCTGCGTCCTCGCCGCCGTTTCAAGACTGCAGCGACGACTGCAGAAATCTCGATTCTCATTCTGCTTTAACTTCCCGCATCGAGCGTCGTGCTAAGAGCATGAGAGGTAGGTCGGGATGCCGCTGCTATCTCATCGACTCAGCCTAGTTAACCGCGCGTGTCCCCTCTGATTTCGATCCATGGTTGAGACTGACCATCGCTCGCCGCCGGCGATCGCTACTCTGGCCAAACTTCGATTTTTAGGTTCGCCTGCGAGGTTTGTTCCAGCATAAAGTGGTCCTGCGTTTTTCTTCGGTTTCTACCTCTTTCTCCGGTGACTTACTTCACTCTTTCGTAATGTAGTGGAGGGTTGAAGTTCCGAGATTCGCTTTTTGGGCTCCCGGCGTAGAGTCCTTTTTTCTCCCTCTTTTTTCAAGTTGTCGCAAATCCTTCCCCTGTTCCTCCTAAAATTATGAGACTACGCTCTCTTTCTCTCCCGCAACTGAGTCCTTCCCGATAAGGACTTTTACTCTGTAATCGCATTAGACCCCCTCTTAATACAGACCTCCGTTTCACTCTCCACGTGTGACCAGTATTCCAGGCTTCCATCTGTTACGATAGATGATCTCCCACATTTCCAACTTTCTGAGTGCACACGCTTACGTTGTTCGCTAACTCAAAACGGACAACTCAGTAACCCCCCCTAACCTTTTTTTGTACCTCCTCCCCCTTCCTGACGAGCTCATGAGGAACTGTGTCGATCGTCTACCCCTTGATTCCCTTTTGAGACACGGAGCAGCACTAGAATCCTGCTTTAGCAGGTTCCCCGAAGTTTTCCATAAGAGTGTTCTCGGCGCGCTGCTGGCCGGGTGAAAGGCTCCGTCTGTCTTTCAGGGGGTGAGGTGCTTGTTACACCGTCCCCGATTTATAGAGAATGTTTAACTTTTGAGACTTTGATAT
>Ga0179591_1512616_pt1 | contig 19264 bp, 18 predicted proteins | sample CZOMad2_1_08_16f_FD_182891 | JGI IMG/M metagenome (GOLD analysis project Ga0179591, IMG submission 182891) | Vadose zone soil fungal communities from Angelo Coast Range Reserve, California, USA - CZOMad2_1_08_16fungal (PacBio error correction) | ecosystem: Environmental > Terrestrial > Soil >... | reverse complement strand
CCGCGACGTTACTTTGATCTCCTATTTACTTAATTTTCTTTTTGTCTTATGTCAATACTGATTGGTGGCATTTCGGTGTTTACCTTCATTTCGCGTAATATTTTTCGTAAAAGTACACTTCCGGTTAAAATTCGTAACGCGTAGATTACTTAAATTCTTCCTCCCCCATGATCTGTTTACTTACATTCATCTCTGTACGCGGTACCTTTTTTCATAGTTTTCCGCGTACTACTTACTTTTAGTACTTTTTACTACTTATTTCTCCCTTACTTAAATAGTTTTATAAACTTAATCTCTCTTTTATTCGATAGTAAAAAACTTATCTTTATCGGGGCTGTACGTTTACTTTATACTTAAACGTAGTACTTAATCACTCTATCTTTTCCTTTTCATTCCGGTCGTTGTACTTATGTAATCTCTGCGGTGTCTTGTCCTAAAAGGTCATTAATCTCTTTGGTTCTATAAACGTACTTATGATTCTCGTTAACGATGGGACTTATAGGTCTACCCTCAGTACTTTCGTTTTTGACTTTATTCTTCTCCTGGGTCGGTGGGGTCCGCATGAATCTAAGACGTCGTTTCGGTTAACGCGTACTTATATATTTTACGTTACTTAACTGATTAAACTTACGTCAACTTTCAATCTCCCTGTTACTATAACGTACTTAAATAATCTGTCTGTCGTTTACACAATTACGTTTTACGTTACTTATCGTTAACTTTTTACTATTTTACTTACTTACTTATAGCCCCGCGTTGTATACCTTCTTTACTCGTACTTATGCTTGCGTGTACTTATGGCTCTCATATTTTTCTTAATAAAAACTATACTTTAAACGTTACTTTTTTTAATTTAATTACTTATTTCTCCCTTTTTCCCTTGTCTTCGTATACTTAAACGTAGGTGGACCTGTAATGCGGTTAAAATAATATTTGTCCGTCTGTCTTGACGGGAGTATCGGGTTTTACGCTCCGTCTGGTCGAGCGTACTTAAGCGTTGTGTGCGGATAGGCGCAAGTGACCTTAAGGATGTGGAGGGGTCGGAGGTACGGAAATCGGCGGGACAATTGGAGACGGAGGGGGACGGATGAAGGAGATCTGTGCGCCCGCCAGTCCCTTGGAACGGTGTGTGGACTTATATTTTTGGCGCCTCTTCCCGGGAGCTGGGCTAGAGCGAGGCGCGAGGCGCGGGGCGAGCGGTGGACGGAGAGGGGGCCGGCGGTGGCGGGGGGGGGTCCCTTCTTTCTCAGGAAGGCCTGCCGGGCCGCGGGGGGCGCGAAGAGCGAGACGAGTAAATTTTTCGTTTTTAGTTTGGTTTACTTATCCTCTTATCTTCATATCGTATTAATCTGTTCCTCCTCGCTCGTACTTCGTACTTTTAACTTATTCTGCATCCTACACTGGATAGGAGTTAATCTCTGGGTCGTGCGTTTTGACGTAACTTTATTTTACTTAAATAATCCTGTAAGTTTTGTTAACTTATTTTCCTATCTCTGTTCGTGTATATACTGTATTGACCTTTTCTTCTTTTTTTTTTTATGTATATAATACTTATGCTGCCGGAGTAGTTACTTATCTTTGCTCTCCTTTGGTTATCTGATGAATATCTCCGCTTTGTCTTTAATCTCGCCGTTACTATTCCGTTACGTTGCTCTTGTATGTTTGACTTAATAATGATATAGTACCAAACTAAAGTTTATTACTTATTTTCTTTTCTGGTTATATTTTTTACTTCCCCCCCAATCTCAGCGTACTTATCCTCTGCGTCTCCTTCTGTTCTCCCGACCAGCTCGGAGAGGAAGGGGGACCGGACGGCGGGTGACGTGAGGAGCGGCGCGGCGGAAGGGAGAAGGACGGGGAGGACGGGTAAGGGAAAAGGGGTGCGGGTGTGGACGTATGAGGTGGAAACTGTAATCGGTGGCTGGCCCGCGCGGGCGGGCCTTGGTGGAACCACCCCCCCGTAACTTAAGTAACTAGACTGGAAGGGCGGCGAGAAATGCTCGGTTAAATGAACGTGGGACTTATCTCCGTCTTCTTAGGGGGGTATGGAGAAGTCTCTGTGCTCCATGCAGGCCCATTCATTTCGCCGCGTTATTTTAGGGAATTGTTGTTTACTTAGATCGGAGGGAGACGGCGCGGGGGGACGGACGATTACGTGGACTTGCTGACGCTAACTTTAATCTGAGCAAGTTTTTTTCGTTGTTACCTTTTATTGCTCTTCTCTCTTTTAATGGGGACTTAGGCTGTCTTTTTGATGTGTGTTCTTTACTTCCGCGGGAGGTATTAATAACTTGCGTTTTTAAAATTCGGTGTGCGTTAATTACGTCTTTTATAAAGTTTCCGATTTACTATTCGGGACTTTAGAAGTATAATACTTAGGGTTTACTTGGCATGGCGGAATCCTGCGGTGGGCGCGGGTGCCGTCTGCCGTCCTTGTGATCGAGTTGTGCCGCGCGCTTCTCTAATTCTCTGTCCTGTTACTTGGTTTTATTTACAAATCTCTTGTGTCTGTATATTGTCTCAGCTCCTTCTCCTTCTTATCTTCTAGGGTGTTGTGTTTGACTTAAAAAACTCTGATATATCTCTGTCAATGTGATGATCTCTCTGCGTATATAAACTTATCTCTTCCATTTTCCTCTTTACTTAATAATTCTCCTTCAATTAATTATACGAGTTAGTTCCGAGTTTAATTAATTATGTAATACACTGAAAGTTATTGTTTGTGTTACTATCAGCTGGGACTTTGTGTTCGGCGTGAGGGGAACATCCCCCCCCCCCTACTGGATACGAAAGTTTTCTTAAACTTTAGTAGTATCATTCTCAAGTTTAACTTATATTAACTATCTTTCATTCCCCCCCCCTCTGCCTTCTTCCTCTATTCGACGTTTTTTTACGTGACTTTATCTTTTAATCTTCGTATTCCTTCAACGTTACTTATCTTCTCTCTGTCTTCCGCATTTCTTCTCTTGGGACCCTTGATCAAATCTGCGTTTTGTTCTTCATTCTATTCTGGCATCCTCTCCTGTCCTGGCTGCTTCTCTTCTGTCTAGCTTAATTCGTTTCTCTTGGTTCTCATCTCTCCTAATTTATCCCAAATCCCGTATTTACTTAACTATACGTTAATTATTACCTTTGTGACTAATTTCTCGTTGCGTACGCGCCTGGAGCGCCAAGCTTCCCTCTGTACTTTATCTCGTACTTTCTGCGTTACTTGAATCTAGCTGAATCTTGGTAGTTTTACATTACTTAAATCGTCTTCGCGCCCTCTCCCCCCAGCTAACGTTATTCTGTCGGTTAGTTCCGATTTCGTTTATTTAACTTTAAAATCTTTTTTCTGTCGTACTTAACGTTGTTTTTATTAAACGTGCGTACTTCCGTTACGTTACTTTACAATGATTATATTACTTATGGAGACGAATGAAACGCGTTCCGTTAACTCGTTTCGTTTACTAGCCTGTTTACTTATTATACGTCTTCAGTCTCTGTTCTCTAATGTCGCCTGCGGGGATCCCGTACTTAAGACGGGGGCGGGACTTAGCCAGCGCCGCGGGCTGCGGTACGGGAAAGGTACGTTGGAGGGCGGTGGGCGGGGCAGGAAGGGAGGGGGGAGACGGAGCGGCCGTCGGGGGAGGGAAGAAGAGGCGTACAGGGGGCGCGCGCGCGTCCGGTAACGTGAAGTAATCGCGGCCGGGTGGCTTTAGATGGAACTTAGGGCGCGTTGATAACTTATGCTGTATGTTCCTGTCTTTTGAGACTTAGCGGTGACGATGGTGGGGAACTGGTACTATCTTGTGCTTCTCTGTCTTTTTTTCGTATTGGTTGAGGTACCGTGTGACGGAAAAATTTACTTATTATAACCTTTCTCGGTTGTGTTACTTAATACACCGGTAACTTTATTTTTTATTTTCGCGTATACCTTTAATCTCCTCACTAATCTGCGCGTTTTATTAATACTTATTCTTCTGTTTGTCTCTGGTTAATAATTTATTTTGAACGTACGGTGAATACTGGAAAAGGTTTCGTACGGGGAGATAGGCTCTCTGGTGTGGGGGGTTGTTGTTCCCCGCGGGCGGTGCCGTTTGGTGTTGGACGTGTAACTTAGCTCTTGTCGGGCGTGTGTCGGCACGCGGCCGGCGCGCTGAGATCAATGTTTGCTGCAAATGAAATGCGGTCGGAGAAAGCGGCGAGTAGCGCGGGTGGACGGAGGAGGTCCTTTCGAAATGGGGGGAGACAGAGAGCCGGGGAAGCGCAGGAAGGGGAGGAGGGCGCGCCCCTCCCGGGAGTGGACTAAGGAGTAGGCGCGGCGGCGTGTGCGGGTCGGGGTGCCCGGCGGACGGAGGGGGGGCGCCGTCGAAGTGCGGAGGCGGCGACGGGAAGGGAGCGCGGGGGCGGCGCGTTAGCGATGGGACGGAGCGCGAGACGCGGAGAAAGGCGGCGGAGTCAGCAGAGGGCTTGGAGCGGGTGATCTTCGTTGCTACTTCGGTGTCGGCTTTTCTCAGTTTTTTTTTATTTAAATACCTTGAAATTCTCTTTGTAATTGGTTACTGAGTGTTCTCTTCTTGAGCGTTTTAATTATTAACTAGTTACTATAGTACTTATTCATATCTTCCCCATTTTAAATTGATTGTACGTCTTTCTCAAATGTGTATTCTTCATCTCTACTATTTCTTTACCTCGTACTTATTTTCTGTTGTTTAATTTGTTTTAACTTGAATCTTCTTCCTAAAGACTGTAATATTTACTTTCTTTACCCGTTTACTTAAATTATTCTCCTTCGTTATTTGATTTGGGGGGGGACGCGGGTAAAGTGCGGGACGGGAGCCGGCGGGGACAGTGGGGGCGGGAGGAGGGACGGGAAAAGGGGGGCGGGGGACGGGAAGCCGCTGGGGGCGGGGCGGCGGGGCGGATGCGGGCGAGGGGGACGGGAGGCGGGGAACGCCCCCCCCCCCCCCCCCCGCCGGTGACAGGGGGAAAACACCGGGGTACGGAGGAAGAGCGCCGCGGAAGGCGGGGGAAAAGGGTAGGCGGGCGGGCGGCGGGCTACGGTGGCGGGGGTGGCCTCTTCGTGGGGTCTCCCGATAGGATTCGTCGAGTGTGAAGGTGCGACTGCTTATTTAGCTCTTTAACTTCTGTGCATCGGGCGGTGGATCTGCAATGGTGTGCTTCTATTTTTTTTTTTTTTTCTTTAGACTGCAGAAGGCGAAGGCGCCTCCCTCGCGGGCCGGCGGGCCTGACGTGATGAATTCGGGACGGGTAGAGGGGGACGGGGGAGGGGGGGGGGGGACGGGGGTACGGAGGGGAGCGCGGTGCGCGGAAGCAAGCAAAAAGGCGCAGCCGTGGCGCGCCCGGCGGGGTCGGGTGCGAGCTTAGAAGCGGGTCGGGGTAAGAGGTCTCATCTACGCGTTTCCAAATGCCGTTTACTTAATTCTTCTCGCACTCGATGTCAGGGGCATATTCGGACGGTAGTTTTTAACTTTTATTTTACTTTAATCGTAATTTTTTATACTTATCCTTATTCTGCCATTTTTATTCTACGGTTTTACTTAACAGGGGGTACTGTAGTGATGTGCGGGGAGAGTGCGTTCGGTACGAGGCGTCTGACCCGAGTGCGTTTAGGGTTAACCCTTATAGGTGGGTGCACTTTCATGCGGTGTGTACTTATGTTAACTTAAATACCGTGGAAATTGAAGGTTGTGTTGTTACTTTTACTTTTCATTTCGTGTACGTGCCGGCAGGATGGTGGGGGCGCGGCGGAACGCGGGAGAGACGGAAGCGGAGGGGAGGGGGGCAGCGGGAGGGCGGGCGGCGCCCGGGGGCGCGGGGGGGGGAGCGGTTGAGCGAACTTTGCTTTCAATCTGAGAGTCGCGTTTAATTACTTTTAAACTTTTTTTGCGTTAAACTTTCGGATTACTTATCTTCTTGGTATATTTTCGGCTTAGACTACTGATGTCGCTGGTATTTTCAATATGGCCGTGTCTCTGTTACTATCCTCTGACTTGAACCCGTACTATAAATCTCTCCCCCGCGTTAATTATTTTTTGTTTTTTTTTTTTATACTTATCTACTCTCGTCGTTACTTTACCGCGTACTTGATACTGTATATTGGATCTTCTGGTCAGGGATTTTTTATCTTCTTTTGAAGGCGTAACCCGTACTTTTTCCCCCCCAGGCCGTTTTTACCCCTACTTTACGTTTTTATCAGTTCCTGCAATCTTTGTAATTTCGCCCTCGGTTACTTACTTAATATCTGCTATATTAATTGTTTATTTTAAGATACTTAAATCTGCTGTGGTTACTATGGTGAGTTTAGAAATTGAACGGATAAATATCATCTACTGGGATGAGGCTCAAATGTGCCCTCTTTGTGTATTAATTCGTACCGTTTCGCGCGTTACTTAATCAAGCCGTTTGTTACTTTAAATTTAGCTTATTCTAATCACTCGTATTTACCTTAGTTTAGTTAACTTTTTAAACTTATTTGGATGTCTGTTCTTGCCTGTTCTTCTTTTTCTCTCTTTTTCTTTTTTTTTTTTTTTTTTTTTTTTCCGTTTTTGCCGTACGGGGAGGGAGACGGGACGGAAAGGGAAACGGAGGGGCGCGCGGAAGGGACTGGCGGTAGGGGGAGGATATACGGAGACAAGCTGGGGTGAACTTAAAAAATCTCCTGGGCGGATCGGTTTCGGGCTGTGCGGCGCGGAGTGAACGTAGTCCCCCCCCCCCCCCCCCCCCCCTAGGGTGCGCGGGGGGAGGACGGAGGAAGGAAACCGGTTCGAACTTGGATTCAGGCTGTTCTGTCTGCGTTGCTGGTGGGGAAAATTCGGTCTAATGGGCGTTAATTATCCTCCTTTGTTATCCGTTAAGTGATACTTAAATCTGCCTCTGTGGGGTAGATCCTCGGGGCTCGGGCCGGGTAGTCTCGGTGCTCTGTCTGGCCAATAAGGGTTGCCAAGGGGTGGGTGGCAGCATTACTTATTTCATTTTACGTTCGTTAAGTAGTTACGTTTGTTTTTTACGTCGTATTTACCTTTTTTTTTCGCGCTATCTCCTTATCGTCTCCCGTACTTTTTGTCGTCGTACTAAGTACTGTAAATACTAGACGACGTACGGAAGTTGACGTTGTGAACCTGACTTATCTTACCTCCGGTGCAGGAAATAGGGGAACGTTTACGTACTTTATCTCCCTTCGCTTCTTCTCGCTGCTCCCATTTACTTAATAATCTTGCGTTACTATACGGGGTACGCGCGGTGCGGGGGACTTTTTCCCGCCCCTCTCTCGCCCTGTGTGCGCTGTCGGTTTCGTAGGGGTGAAGGCGTGTGGTGGCTGTGTAATGTTCGTGCGTAATTAACTATCCGTTTTTATTCTCTCTTCTGTCTTTTCTGTCTCAAGGAATCTCCTGGACGGTGAATGCTAGTCGGTTTCGGGGGTTTGGTCTAGGTTGATCCGGATAATACTTACTTATCTCTCTTATCGTGGCGTGTAAGACTTAAGTGCTTCTTTGGCGGGCCCCCTCCCCCCGTTCGCGTGTGTCCCCCCCCTTTCGTGCGTTCTGTTTAAACTTTGTAGTTTTTACGTTACGGACGTTAAAATTTGGGCCCGGGGACGTGGAGCGGGTCGGGCGGCGGATGAGCTACGCGCGCGTGGTCTTTGTTTAAGTGGTGGCGGAAACGGTTGTGGGGACCGGGAGCCGATGTGCAGCGGGAGCGGGGTGCGGAGAGGGGCGGGCACGGGAGGGGGCGGCCGGTCGCCGTTCTTTCTTGGGACCGTGATACCTTATAGTTCCTTCGCGTTTAGACTTAATGCCAGGAATCGGGGCTCTCCGTCCTAATATTTGCATTTATACTCGTACTTATAAATGTTCTATTTGGTAATCTCACTCTATAAGATCGTTTACTTAATTTAGCGTAGCGTAACTTATCGCTTGGTTGTATCCGCGTTTACTTAAATCTCACTGTTGCCTTCTTGTTACCTTACTTTAATTTAATTTATACTCTTAAACGTTTCGCGTATATACTTCATATCGCGTTTACTTAATCGTACCGCGTACTTTTTTAATTTTAAGTGTTAATACGTGATAAATGTTCTGTTTCTTCCTGTTATCTTAATTAATTCCGGGCGTACTTTTATCTCAGGGATTACTGTAAAATAACAGGGCCGTTTTTTTAACTTTACGGTTGACGGAGGGGGCTCGTGAACTGGGTAAGTGGGAGAACTTAGTGTGGTCTGGCGTGTGTCTTGCGTGGAAATCCCCCCCCCCCCCCCCCCCTCAGGAGCATCGGGGGCGGCAAAAGAAAGGGCGCGGAAGTGCAAAAAGGGAGCGGAGCGTAAGAGCCGGGCGTGGGGCCGCCCGGGGCGCGGAGGCTCGCGGAAAAGAGGCGTCAGGTTCCCCCGAGGCGCCAGGCTGGAACGTTGTGAAAACTGGATTGGTGCTCTAGATGCGGCGCTCGTGAATGTCCTGAGTTCTGGTGTATTTACTTAATTCCTTAAACCGTTTATTTTTAAACCTTTTTCTTTTTTTTTTATATTCTCTACTTCGCCGTCTTGTATAAGAACTTATATCTACGTGCCGCGTAAAAAACGTAATTATTGCTCTAGGCTAAGCCATATCCCTGCGGCAATCTTAGTTACTCTTTCTTGGTTCGCCGGTTTTATATTTTACTTTTTATCGTGTGATGAGGGGGAACTACGCGTACTATTCTCGGATTCGGATGGTAACTGTCCCCCCCCAGTTCGCTCTTGTTTTTAAGAGTACTTATTTGGAAGGTTCTCTTCTCTGGATAAATTTTTCCCTTCTTTTTCCCTCTTGATCTGTTCTAGGTCTTTTGTATGCGGTTGTACTTTATATTTTCCTGGATGGAAGACGCACCTTATATTCCTCGTCTGCTTTCGGTTAACTTTTGTGACAGTTGACTGTGGGACTACTTTACCTTATTCGGATGTCTGGAAATTGTATTTAGTATGTACCTGAATAGAAGGAAAAAACTTGTTGAAACTATTCATAGCTGCGATTCTTATCTTTCTCCCCCCGTTACTTAGCTTTGTCCTTTGACTTCCCCCCAAAAAAACGACGGTTTTAACCGTTTGTTACTTATGCTCTTTCTCTCTCCCTCTTTGTTCTCTCATTTCTTCTCCTTCTTAAGGTACTTATTCGGTCGGCGTCTCGTGCGTGGAGCGAGGACGGGGAAGACGGGGAGCTGACGAGCGCCCCTGCTTACGTTGGTACGGAAGATCGCGTGTTAGGGACGGGAGGGGAGGAGACGGACGGGGGGACTTTAATCTCCTCTAAACTTATTCTCTCTTAATCTCTTCTTAAGCTCATTTATGAGTACTTCGTAAATAACTTATCCGGTTACTTATAATGATACTGTCGTTCGTAACCGTCGTGGCGTTATACTTTGTAATTTTTTTCTACTTTAACTTATGCGATGTTTCTAAGTTAACTTTTCGTTTACTCGTACTATTTGTATACTTATTAATTATACTGTCATTTCTCTAATATGTGCAGGGACTTGAGGTGTTATTATACTCTTCGTTACTTGATCAGTTTAACGCGTTTAAAGTGAAGTACGCGTCGTAATTTTGTTTACGTAAAGTAGGTCCGTTGCTTCTCTGTCGATCGGATCTTGTCGGACGGTATGCGCTCTGTCTTTGTTTGAACTTAGATCCTACTGTAGCACTTAATTCTCGAGCGTTTTATCGTTAGTTAACTTTATGACTTAATCGGGCGTTCTCTTCTTCAGGTTGTAGTACGTTGACTTTCGGTAACTTATCGTCGCTGAGCGCCGAGGCGCGGGAAGAGCGGGGGAAAGAGGACTTACTTAAGCGAAGGGGTGTCGGGGGGCGTCGCGGCGTTACTTAAATACGGCGTACTTATCCTTTGTCTTTGTTATACAGTGCTTTCTCTTCTCATTAATTCTTCCTTTTTTCGTACTAAGATACCGCGTAAGGTACTTACCCCCCTCCCCCCCCCCCATTCTTTTTGTGCGGTCTCGACTGTTTTATACTTATAATACTGTACTTATAATGTGGTTTCCTGGGCGCGCGGTGTCGGCGGGGGCGGAGCGCGGGGCACTGTGTCAGGAGGCCGGTGCGTGGGGTGGAACGGCAGGGGAAGGGAAGCGGAAGGGGGGATACGAAGGTCGCGGGCGCGGGGAAAGGACGCGCGGGGAGTCTGCCGGTACTTCTAAAGTTCGGGTCGGTCTCGTCGGGGGATTTCCTCTTAGAATCTATTCTAATTAGCGTTTACTGGGTGAGCGGGTTTTATGGGGGTAAGTTATAATGAGATTCTACTTTAATTGTCTTACTTCTCTTACGTTATGTAGCTCTTGGTGCGTCTTTCTGCTGAAAATATCTGTTTGTATTCTACTCTTGTCTTCCCGGCGTTTTTAACGTGTTTTGTTATTGTAATTTTTACGTTTTGTTACCTTAAATCTCTTGCCTTTTCTTTTCCTTTTATTTTTAAGCCGTACTTAGTCGTTGGACGTACTTTGCTGCTGCGTCTTGTGTTCTTGGTGTGTACTTTTAAACGAATACTTTTTTACTTAATTCTCCTGCTGATGGTTTTACTTACTTCAATCGTACTTTATTCATATTATCTCTCTTAGTTTGCCGGGGGCGTAATGGCGGGTACGCGCGACTAGTGACTACGAAGCTGGGGGGTGGGGCGGGAACCATTCCAAGGGGGGCTTGTGTGGTGGGAGGTGACGGAAAAGCGTCAGTAGGCCGGCGGTGGGCCGGTCTGGAGCGCGGGGGGGGGGGGGAAACGAGGGACGGAAGGGGGGGGCAGGAGCATACGAAGTATGGTGGAGAAGGTCGGGAACGATGGGGGCCTAAGCGTGAGGGAGGAACGGGGGGGACGGGGGGGGGGGGGTACCAAAAGGCAGGCGTCGGGGGGGGAAGACGGAAAGGCGCGGAGGAGTATCCCCCCCCGCGCGGGCGGGTGGCAGGCGGTCGCGGGCGGGCCAGGGGCGAGATGAATCCGGGTTGGCACGGAAGGGGAGGGTAGTCGGGGCGCGGCGGGGGTTGCTACAGATGTGGATGTGCAGTACTTCGTTTACGGTCATGCGCGTACTTGTATTTTTGTTTGTATAGCGTATAACTTATCGTCTAATCGTACTTTACGTTATAAATTTTTAGTATTACTAAGGTGTAACTTTATCTTACTCAAGTTCTGCTACGGCATTTTGTGTGGAGGTCGAATGTGCTCTTCACAGTTCGTCTATCGGACAGGTACTTCCGTTTTAAAGTTATTTATACTTGATATACTTCAAAAAACTTATAAATTTTAGAGTTCTTTTTTTTTTTTTTTTTTTTCTCTTTTTTACTTATTAAGTTATTACTTAAATCTAACCCTTTTTTTATAACGTACTTATTCTCTTTTCCTTTTGTGCGCTGGAGGGTGCCCTCGCCGCGGTCTGCGAAGACGCAATCGCGGCGGACTGCTTTTTTTAGCGAGGCTACGGTGGTGAGGCGCAGTGCCTTCACGTACTGAGATACTTAATTTATTTCTCGTTGTTATTTAAGGTTATTAATTTTTCCGCCGTATTTTTTTATTGGTACGTACGTACTCTATTCTCCTTTATACGTTTTAATACTTTACTGTATCATGTTCGTACTTTTCGTTTTCGTATACTTATTCCTTGTAAAACTTAAAACTACTAATACTTATAATCTAATCTCTGTTAATAAAAACTTGCGTATTTGTTTTACTTATCGTCTGACTTATTTATTGTTCTAATTTTTTAGACTTGAATCTCTTCTCTTCGTCGGTTTCGGTACTTATTGTCTCTTTTCAAAAATGAAATGGATTCTTACAATCCTGGCCGGGCGTACTGTACTTATCTTTCCCTTTCTTTGTGACGCAGTTGTGAACCGGAGAGCGGGGGGCGGCGAAAAGGGAAGGGGAAAGGAGGAGCGCGTGGGCGGCATTCTCGGGAAAGGGCTGCGCGCGGGATCGTTCAGTGGATGGGGCTCTCTTCTGCGGTGTGCTGGGATAAGCTCCTATTCTTACTTATCTCTTTCTCCTGGTTGTACTTTAAATCGGTTACTTGATTCTGTTCTTTTTTTAAATGACTTAAATTTCGTTGACTTATCGTTCTCTAATTAACCGTATAACCTTTTTCGTTTTTTTTTAAACACTGGTATTGCGTTTGTTTAATTTTTCGTTTTAGGCGTTTTAAATACACTTTATTACTTCTAATACTTCTACTTATAAAATTTTTTTTTTTTATTTTTGTTGTTTTAATAGCCGTATTTTATTTTTTTTTTTAATTTATTTACGTTTTTACGGTAAGGGACAACGGTAATAAGGGGACGGAGGCGGTTGGGAAAACGGTAGCCGCGTCGAGGGCGGGGCGCCGCGGATTCCTTTCCTTCCCCCACTTCCTCGGTTTCCCCTTACCCCTCCGCCCCCCCCCCCTTCCTGTTCACCGGGTGGAGAGGAATGGATAAACACAACCCAACATAAAACGCGAGACAACCATACTGTAAGACTTGAATGTGCGCGTTTGTCGGTGGTATCCACTGGTCTCATATCCTTTTTTTTTTTTTTTGTTTTTGCGTTTTCGCGTGTTTTTCGTACTTAGGCGCAGTCGGAGGGTTAGGGTTAGGAACGGACGTACTAAAACTTAGTTCGGGTGGAGGAGCGTGGCGGAGGAACAGTTCCCCGGGGCGTCTTCTACCTTGGAGCAGGGGGGGTGGGGCCGGCGGACGTTGACTGAGGTCTAGGGCGGTCGTCTCCGGGCTTTTCCTCTTAAACTTGCGTTTACTTGATCCTTAGGTTAATCGTTGTAATATATACTATGTCCTCTGCTTGGCTCGTCTCGCGCGGTATGCGGTGGGTGTGTGGGGTCGTCAAGTTACGTACTTATCTGTCGCAGCGTGCTCTTCCCCCCCCCCCCCCGGAGGACGGAGGGGAAAGGGAGCGGAGGGGAGGGGGAGAAGGGCGGTGACCGGAGGTCGGGGCGCGCGACGGAAGCGGGGGGGGGGGACGGAGAGAAAAGGCGGGTCGCGAGAAGGGGGAGACGAGCGCGGCGGGCGGGGGGGGGGGGGGCCGCGGGGTCGCGCGCGGGAGGGGGAGCTAAAGGTGGCGCGGGCGGGGGCGGGGCGGCGGGGAGGAGAAAAGAAAACGGGTTAGAAAGGCGTAGGCCGGCGGTCCGGGCGCCGGGTGGCGGGGCGCGGTCCCCCCCTGGCGAGAAAGCGTCGGGCGGGCGGAGGGCGGGGCGGGGAACCGGAAGAAGGGGGCGGTCGGGCAATCGTGACTGTCGTCCGTTAAACCCCCCCGTACTTGTTTTTTATTTAAGTTGAAACTTAGGTAGTTCGGTTAATTTCGTGGTTGAGGTAAACTGATATGGTGATCGGAGGAACGGGTGAGCGAGCGGCGAAGGGTGGGAGGAGGAGAGGCGAAGACGGGGTTGGAGTGGAGGAGGAACAGATCGGCTTTCGGTTGGGGACAGTAAACGGTGGTCGCTCGGCATCTTGTGATTCCGGGAAATGAAGCTGATGGCGCGGCCGGGAAGCCCTAAAAGTCGCTACTCCTAGCCATTTCTTCTCTACAATGTTAAGATATTTTCGGTTTCTTGCTTAAAGTGCGTACTTATAATTCTCTCTTCTTTTTATGGAATGAAAGGCTGGGCGCCATCGTGCATGAAGAAAATCGTAAAGTTTTTACTTATTCCTTTGTTGTAAAATTATAAACTTATATTATGATCTTCAAATTTCCTCTTTCTAAATTACTTATAATATTCACTTTAACGTTATTCGTAAGCTAGCTTATAGATTACGGTTTTTAAACTATAACTTCACATTTCATCGTGTGTATTGGTTTACCGTATTTACGTAACTTATATAATCTAATCTCTTTTAGTAACCGTTACTGTTTACGTTTTACCTTTTCTATACTTTAAACTTACTTAAATTTTTTTTTTCTTCTTTACTTTCACTTTAATCTTGTCCTTCTCATATTTGTCGTCTCTTTTCTTTAACTTCTTGTGTTGACTTTGTTAAACTTATGATTGTAAACTTGTAACTTTATTTTAGTAATTGAAACTTTATATGGGAAATCTTCGTGCGGGGCTGGGTAAACTATCGTTCGTTTTGGACGTACTGTATTCTCCGGCTTTCTGGTGGCTCTCGTACTTAGACGTCTTCTTCTACGTGTTAGGTACTATTCTCTAATGATTCTCGTCTAGACAGTACCCGTTCCGTGATGCATATCTCTGTATTGTAACTGAATTCTTGCCTCTCTGACTCTCTCAAAGTTTGAACTTTAGGCGTCGCGGTAGTGAGACTGAGCTCGTAACGTAGCTCGAATACTTATACCTGGGCGTCGAGCGGGGGGGAGGAGCGGGGGCGGGTGGACGCAGAAGGACGGGACGTAAGGCGGGCTCCTGCGGAGAGGGGGACGGAGGGAGACGGAGCGTGTAGGTCCGTCACTTCGCCATCTCTTGAGGAAAACTTTACCTTATCTCATCTTTCTAGGGCATCGTAGGGAAACGGGGGGGAAGATCTGTTCGCATCTACTTGTTAAAACTATGGGGTGTGTGTGAAAAATCTGATGCACCTATTATTCCGTACTTAAAAGTATATTAAATAGTTTACTTCGCGTTTAGTACGTACTTATTCTTATTCTTACGGGGCGTTAACTTATCCTCTTTTTTATCTCTCGGGGCCGTGAACGGAACGTACCGGTACGTAGAAGAGGGGTGCGAGCGTGAGCGCGGGCGGGGGGGGGAAAGAAGTCTCGGCGGGCCCTTGGGCGTGAAAGACGGGCAGGGGGGAACCGGCGGCGGAGAAGGGAGCGCCCGGTAAGCGGCCAGGGGTAGAAGCCCCTTGGGGACGTGAAGGCGGGGACTTTTACTTATCGTTACTTAAATGAAGCGGAGCGAAGGATGCGCGGGTTTACAAAGAAAAAAAAGCGGCGGGGCTGGCTGCGGCGCGGGGGTGGGCGCGGTGGTGGGGGGGAAATGTGGCTGATTATGTGTACCTATGAGTGTATACTTAGCTTGATCTCCTTCTTGTTTATAATACTGACTTAATCTCTTTCTTCTCTAAGTACTTAAATCAATATGGCTTTATTACTTATGTATGTTAACTTAATATATTCTCTGGTAAAAAACTTTTTTTTCTTTTTTCTTGAAATCTGCTCCCTCATGTTGGGACTGTATGTACTTTAAATAAATACCGTACTTTTCATACGCTGGATCTCTCCTGATTTCTGCTCTCTATCGCTGCTAATTAATAGTACTTTATTAAACTTATCTGCTGGACGGGGGGGGGAGGGGAGGAACGGAGGGCGGCGGGTGACGGCAACTGTAGGAGGGGAGAGGTCGGCAGGTGGACGGATGTGGATAGGGAATGGGACGAAGACGGTAGAAGGAGGCACGCAGGGGACGGACGGGAGAGTCGCCGGGTCCGGGGCGGCGGCGGGGAGGGGCGCGGCGCGCGGGCCAGGCGGGCAGACGGAAGGGGGCGGCCGGCGTTGTGCGGGGTCCGGGAGCGGTCGAGGGCACTAAAAGCGCTTAATGTTGTATTGTACGCTTACGAAAAAGCGGTAAACTTATGTATACTCGGGCTACTTAGCCGTAGTTACTTATCCTTCTTTCTAGTAGTGGTCTCTAAAATCTCTGTCCTTCTTACCGCGGGCACGGGGGGGGAACGGACGAAAGACGGGAGGACGGGTAGGACTTATTGGAGGGGCGCCCGGCGAGCGGCCGGCCCCGTGGCGCCGAGCGGGGAGCCCCGCGGGAGGAGCCGGACGGAGGGCGGCTGGGGAGGAGAGGTCGGGGGAAAGACGGAGGAGACGTAGCGAAAAGACGGAGCAGCGGGTCGGCGGGCGCGGCGCGGCGAGATAAGTAAGGCGTTTACTTCTTTTACTTTTTTTTGTCTAATCTAAATTTCCCGTATAGTAAAAATGATCCTCCGGAAGGAGACTGTACTGGAGTCACGGGGGGGGGAGCGCGGGCGAAGAAGCGTCCGCGAGCTCGTGTCGGGCTGGACTAGACCGTGACGTACTTTATTTCGTACGTTACGCGGGAACTGCGGGGGCGGACTGTCGGGGAGGGACGGGAACGACTTTATGGTCGGGGGCCTGGGGACGGAAGGGAGGGCGCGGGGTTCGGAGGCGCGGGCGGGGCCGGCTAAGGAAGCTGCGAAAGGAAGAGGCGAGCCCCGGAAAGGGCCCGGAACGGCACGTGGTGAAGGCAGGGCGAGGGGGGTCAAGAGGGCCGCAAAAATGGACGGAAGACGGTCGCTGGGGGGGCGTGGCAAAACGGGCAATCGGACTTAAGTCGTGGGTCCGGGCGAAAAAGGTGACGAGCAGGGTCGGGGAGGGGCTCGGGGGGGGCGGCCTGGGGACTCACGGGTCGCGGCGGGGAAGGTGCGGCGTAATCCCCCCCCCTCTCTGGGCGGTTGATTAAATTACTTCAATAATTCACTAAATCTTGGCTTTCTTACCTATCCGTACTTAACCGGACGGGAAGGGACGTAGACCCTTGAGCGAGTAGCGACGGAAAGGAGAGGAACGAACGAAGCTCGAACGGGGGAGAGAACGGAAGAGCGGGGAGGGGAAGGAGAGAAGGACGGAATCGGACGGGGGGGTAAATGCGGCGGCCGGCGGGGTGGAGAAAAGGAGCAGGGTAGGAGGTAAGGGGGGACGGTGAGGCGGAAGCCCGCGCGGGGTCAGCGTGAAGGCGGGGAGAGGCGCGGAAATCGTGGCGGCGGCGGTATGGTTCGGGTCGCGGGGTTGTGTTAAAGAAAACGTAAAGGAGTGAGCGTTACTCCCTCCGGAAAATTACTACGGGTTTACTTATTCCTGTGGTTAGTAAAAAGAGGAACGGAGAGGGGGCCGAAAGGGGGAGGACTTATTTACTGTAACGTGCGGTACGGTACTTATTATGAAAATTTAACAGGGCGTACTTTACTCAGTCATCTCCTTATTCTCTCTTAGAGTTAAAAGTGAACCTTGGATAAATGTTTGTATACGTGGGTACTTATGGCGCCTGAGCGCGGCGGGCGGCGCGTTGTTAATTAACGGATGTATGGTATGATTGTAAACACTGTGAGTGCCCTGTTTGTTCTCCCCCCCCGTGGGGCGCCGGCGCGCGGGTCCCCTGGGCGGGAGAGACCCCCCGAACGGGGGAGAGCGGCGGCCCGATCCAAAGGGGAGGGGAAAAGAGGAAGGGAGGAAAGAAAAGAAGGAGAGAGGGAACGGGGCACGGAAGGGCGGGACGGGGTGGAGAGGCGGCGAGGCGGACGGGAAAAGGAAAAGAAGGGCGAGTTAGCGGCGGAACGAAAAGGAAACAGCGGCGTGTGGAGCGGCGGCGTCTGTGTTGGGTAACTTATGGGAAGGGAGTATAAGCGTACGTGTGCGTTTTATGAAAACTAATACGTAATACTTATGGCGCGGGAGAAACGGAGGGGGCGGGTAGTGGGGACGGAGACGAGCGGGAGCGTGGGTGGCGGCGCGAGCGGGGCAGGGCCGCCAGCCGGGGAAGTGTACTGTAGTTATAAAACTTCGTACGTGACGTGGTCGCGTAAGTGACGTGACGGGAAGGGGGAGGGACACGGAAGTCGGCGGCGGGCTCTGCGCTCGGGCGGTCTCATACGCGCTGACGGGGCTTCCCCCCCGCGGCCCGGTCCGGTGCTCGTAAAGACGTGGACGGGGTAAAGGGACTGAATTCGGAAGGAAGGCGGCGGCCTCGTGTGATACTGAAATAGTGGGGGTGGCTCTGCGGCGAAGGGGAGCGCGAGATATCCCGGGCCGCGGAGTCGGGCTGGGGCTCGTGGATCAAGAGGGGGGAACTGCTGGTATATTACGGGTTTTGTTTACTTAATTATCGTTAGGTGGGAGTAAGGACGGAAGCTGGAATGCGTAAAAATATTCGTTTTGCGTTAATACTTATGCTTCTTGATTTCTGAACTCGTTAGTCGTATACTCGGGGTAATACTTATTTCGTCCTTCCCGGTGACTTTGACTACGGTTGGAACGGCTGAAAAGTGAGCAGAGAAGAACGGAGGGGGGGGAAAGGGGCGGGGGTGCGAAGCCGCCCGGAGAGAACTGAAATGACTGATGCGCGTATCGGACGGATGTACCCCCCCCCTCGCTGCTGGCGAGTTCTCGTTTAGCGGTTAAAACTGTATGTAACTAGGAGCGGGAACGCGAAGCTCTTAAGAGGGACGGAGCAGCGGGCCAAAAAGGGCGTACGAAAAGCGGGGGAGGGAAGAAAAGGGGAGCGCCGGGGTTTATCGCGTGGTCGTTTCTCCCGGCTGTCTTACTTATAGATCTCCCTCTTAGTTCGTAATATTGCCTGTATATATTAAATGTACGTAAGTTATACTTAAATCTGCCCTCTCTCTCTCTCTGTTCTCGATTAAACTTAATTTTTTATCTCTTCTTCGTATAATACCTTTAAATCTGCTGGCCTGTGATAGTCTAAATTGAGATCTGTGAGACCCGGAACGGAGGTAAGAGGCGGGAAACTAGACGGGAGCGGGGCGCGCGCGCGGGGAAACGGCAGAGCGCAGGTTAATTGTCTAATTTAGGTAAGGACTTGTTAACCTTTAATCTTTGCGTCTTAAGTACGACCTTATTCTCCCCCTCTGTTCATCGGCCTCGGGGGCTAAAATCTTGACTTAATAGTTTGTAAAATTATTTATTGTATTTTACGTACTTAAAAACTACTTTTAAGAAAAGTTAATACTTATCTGATTTTCTACCCATTTTAAATTTTTCTTGAGTCTGATCGCTCCATGTTCTTTCTGTCCGTTTATATATTTAGTTGATTTAAGTTAGGTACTACGTTATAATGTTAAAATACGGTATGGTTGTGACTTCTTATAGTCCTAAGGTCACGAATGTATTCCTGGGAAAAAAATCTCAACGACGATCTCGATCTCTCTCGATGTCTTTCTTATAACTTATACTAATCTGACTTTAAATATCGTAACTTCTTACCCCACTAATGCTGGCTCTCTTCTTATCCTGATTCTTCTTCTTTTTGATATCTGTTTTTACGTTGACGGGATGTACTGATAAGGGGAGGTAAGACCGGACGGTACTTATGGGATGGGAAACTTATCTGAGTGTGCGTTCTCGAATCTCTTTCTTCGTTACTTATCTCTTATATCTCCTTCTTATAAGTACTTGACTAAATAACTTTACTCTTAGATTCTTCCTCTTGTCCTTACGGGCGCTGGTACTTTACTTATCTTCTATCTTGTTTCCTGTTGTTGGTATGATACTACTAACTATGAAGTGACTAGATCGGG
>Ga0179591_1318270_pt1 | contig 19277 bp, 16 predicted proteins | sample CZOMad2_1_08_16f_FD_182891 | JGI IMG/M metagenome (GOLD analysis project Ga0179591, IMG submission 182891) | Vadose zone soil fungal communities from Angelo Coast Range Reserve, California, USA - CZOMad2_1_08_16fungal (PacBio error correction) | ecosystem: Environmental > Terrestrial > Soil >... | reverse complement strand
TGCAGTCCCTTCTATTGGAACCTGTCTGCGGATCTTGCTGCGAATGCCCCCCGATCTTCCCGGCTCGGCGACCCGGTCGCCACCTTTTTGTCATCTCAGAAATGCACTGAACGGCGGCGCGCCATGCCCTTTTTTCTCAGGCCCCTTCGCCCCGACCCGTTATCATGATTGCGCAATATTTCTGAGCCTTACGAAAAGGCCCCTAAGGCTCCCCCTTTTTCCGTTGCCTATTGGAGCTCCTCGCTCAGTCGCTTTTTTTTGTTTTGAGCCGAGGTGTTTTCTCATTCTCTCCCTCTCACGGACAATGTAGCGCTTTACGCGAATGCTTCATCCCGATGGCCAATCGAGTCTTGCTACTTCATGCTCCCCCCCCGCCGAGGCGAGAGATCCCGGTTGCGGGAGCTTCACGCTTGAAGGGAATGTCCTCTGCGTGGTTGTCAGCTTGGCGATCAGTTCAATACGCCCCGCATCGAACTATTCTCCAGTCGTCGCTGATTCCACTGCCTCCACCACACTGCCCGACCTGGCCTTCGTCCTCCCTTCTTGTCGAGATGCGTCTTTTAATGAACGCGGTCTATACGCCGTGACCGGTCGCCCCCGATATATGACGCGGTCGAGCGTCTTTGACTTACCCCCTTCTATACCAGCCTGTTTGATTATTGACTCCCCCAGAATACATCCTCACTTGCGTTCCTGGATGATCACCTGACCGTACGTTTCGGTCGTCAGTGAATCTCCCTTGTCCCAAGACACGTTACTTTTCCGTAGGAGTTGGTTTTTTCAGGGTTCGACCTCCCGTGTCGCCCCCCAACATGGAGATCGCCGGATGACCTCCTTTCGCCCCGACGCATGGTGTTGATCCCCCCCCCCCCTTTCATTCATCGACGGATTTTGACTTGCCGGCATGTATCTCCCTGTTCCATTTGCCATGAATTTATATTTTGGTTGTTATGCATGCAGTGTGGTTAACCAGGTCGCTGCCTTTTTTTCTCCTCCGGACGCACTTAGTTTCCGTCCTCCCTCCCCCTAGGTCATATCGGGTTAATCGCAGCGCTAGTAGCCACGCTGTGACTGCTTTGGAGACAACGGTTTCGAGCTTATCCGTTCCGCCGCCATTTCTACTTCGCCTCCGAACATACCGTGGACGTCTCCGCTCGTAGACCGACACAACTCACCTTGTTGTCCAGCTGACGGTATTATTACCACCGAATGAAGAGTCTCAGGTGTCGGTTTTCTCAGCTAGCCTCCCCCTAGCCAGAAGGGTCCCAAGCTTTGGAATGAGCGACACCTTTCTCGTCTTATTTGCAATCGTTATTCAGCACACCCCCCCCCTTTCCGCAAGGCCCGCACGCCTGAGAAGTTCACAAGGTTTGGGTGGGAGTAAAAATCAGTCACCCAGTTCTTCTGCCCCCCGTAGGAACTCGCTCCCGCGCACGTCTCCGGCCTCCCCGAACACTCGCCGGTTGCCCTACACAGTCGTTCGACAAGTCTTCGTCGGAGAAGACCTTGAGGCACGCGATGGCCGTTCTCCCATCCTGCAGGTTTTATCAGCTATCGGCGAGCCTGAATCGCGGCCGTCGCGGTGCGATCCTTTCTGACGCTTGTCAGCGTCCTTAACGTGGGTCTTCCAGAACTTTCTTCCACCCATCCGGCCGTGGGGCTTTGCCGAGACCGATATTTTTAACGTTCTCAAAGAAAACACTGTCCGACCGATCCCTCAATTCCCTTAACGGGTGGCTGTGCATCCACTAGCTCCCCCGATAGATGTTATAGTATTCGTTGAAGTCGGCTCCCGCAAAGGCCCTCGGGTCCTTTCCTAGGCCAACGCTGCCGACCCCACTGGTGACCGAAACCGCTGCCTTTTGCCCCTTAAAGAACGCCACCTGCCTTCCCCTTTCTCTTTTTTACCCCTGGATTACCTCACAGGGGAACACTTACATGAGAAGTGTCCACGATGGCGGCGTGCCCCCTGCTAGACATTTCCTGTATGTAGGTGGTGTAGCCCAAGCCGTCGAGCTGCTCCAGGCATAGCGCGCTCTGCCTCTTCCTTCTTCTTGCTCTATCTATCCGGCAGCACTTCGCGCCTTCGAGATCCACTATGTTCCCCTTCCCTAACTCACCCAGGCGATGCACCCTAGCTCCCTCAGACCCCCTTGGTTAGATACGGGCCCCCTATCCCTTAAAAGTAAACGTATCCGCGAAAACTGACTCTTTGTAAGTAGTCACCCCTCCCCCCCCACACCCCACCCCCTTCCATGCCATGCTTTTCCGTTCCTACTGGAGCCTTCGCGTTCGTACACATCGCCCCCCCCCCCCCCCGCCCCATCCGGGGTCATTTTAACAGTCAACGACAATTCCTCCCGTTTTTTTCTTGGCGCCGCGTGCTTGCCGCCTATCTTGCCCTAGTATGCCGCGTACGGAGCTCTCGGTGCACGATTGCCCCCCGACGCTTGCGCGAAAACTGGCGAGCCCTTTAAGCGGGCTCTTGTCAAATACATTGTTGCAAGAACTCCGTGGGCGGGGTTTGAGAGAATCGATGGCGCTCGTAGAGGTCCGTCGCGACCTTACTAGAAGCCCCCTTCCCCAAAAGCGGTGGACAAGAACCCGCTTGGATCGATTCCACCTTCAGCACTTCACCACAGCGAGACCTACTCCTCCGACCCTTGTTGTTGTGTGGAGATTTGGTGGCACGGTGAGACTTTTCCTGGCAGTATGAGATGCGTGTTTGACCCGTTCCTTTGTACCCCAGTTTCCTGAAGTTTCTGTATCTAGAGCGTTCTCGACCGACCCGCACGCAAGAGAACTTGATTCTAAACCCGCCCGCCGCGACGGGGCGCCTTGGTAAATAAGATCCTTTTTCAGGCTGCGACCGCTTTAGATGACCGATGTTCCACTGCGAGAAGGTCACTGCACCGACTTTTTAACCCCGATACCCCCTCCTTACTCGCCCAGCCTCTTTGGTACAACTTTACGGCGGTCAGGTGAAGGTCCCCAGGCGTGTAGCCTGGGTTCGACAGCCTGTCGTTTTTTCGATTCCCCGCCTGCGGTCCCACTTTGTACAACGCGTCATTTTTCCTTTAGTGGTTGACGAGGTAGGCGACCCGTGAAGGTTTTGTGTCTTGTGCCCCGTTCTGGTTAGTTGCATTACTTGCCCGCCCCCATTTTCCCTCGGGCCGCGCACTTCATTAAGTAACGATTGCTTTTGATCCCGGTGGTGGCAGATGATTTGATTGTCCCAGACCTGTAGGCCGGTCGTGGTGTTGCCTGCCAACCCCCGGAATTATTGTCAGTAGCTTTAGAGGTTAACTAGCTGGTTTTCCCAAGCTACTATTTTTTCCTTACCCCAACACAAAGTCCTTGCTTCCCCCTGGTGCTCGCCTGGTCTATAGTTTTTCCCTGACTTCTCAAACCCGTTGATCGTTGCCCCCCTCGTCCATGTACTTTCCCGACACCTGGATCCTTCTCCGTTACAGATCCAGTCCCCCCGTTACATTGGGTCGTGACCTTGGTCTGTTCAAGCTTTCTCACACTGTCCCAGATGGTGATTTGTCCCTCCAGGCACGCATCAGAGAAGCCGGAGGCGAAGTCCCTCAGTCTTTTGTCCGTGGGTCCATCGTTTTTCCGATATTCGGACAGATTTTGGACGTTTTATGAGCGCCGTTTTTCCGTAAAGCCTCCATTGAGTCCTGCCTACCAGTTTGTTTGCGAAGGTATTTTCGGATGAGCAAAGACATCTTCCTCGTCTCGGCAATGCCATCAATGCTCCGCGCCGCCCCTGAGTTCTCTATTTCGCTGATCCTGCGGTGCGCCCTAGTTGCCTCTTGCGTCGTTCTCTTCCCTGCATGAAGAGGAATGGCCAGTGTTTCGGTTTTTAAACTTGTGGTTGATTCCCTCCTTTCAATGCCGATTATCTGATTTGCCGCCAGTCTCTACAAAACTGGCCCCTTTAACCCGTTGGTCAACGCGTTCACCCCACCGTTGTTGCGGTTGAGGCGAGTTTATTTCCCCGGCAGGTGCGAGAACGCTACTACCTACAAATTTCGGGGTTCCTCGCAGTTCCAAAGCTGGATTGCCACTCAATCTTCTCTCATTGCGCTCTGTCGCATCAGCGAAGATAATTGCTTGGGCAAGCTGCGCCCCCGGTTGCGCTGCGCAAACGGGGGCAGCGTTTTGCGAGGGCGCGAAGCCGAACCTCCCACGTCTCTTGTCTTTTTTCTGTGCCACCGGCGAGGCGAGAGAGTGAGTTAAAAATCCTGCTTCCCTAACGGAACGCGAACCTTGGTCGCAACGTCACACCCTGTTGGAGACGATCGTACTTGGCCCGATAGCGCGGGATCACTCGACTTGGATCCGCAAGTTCTGACCTATCGGCTTCCCCACATTTGATGCTGCCCCTTCTGCCTGACCAAGGCCTTTCACAACTTTCCCCCCCGGCCACTTCCAGCCATTCTCCTCTCACATTTCAACTTGACTCGTTCTGACGGCGTAAATCCTAGTCATTCGATATTCTTTTGATCCGTGGGGCAGTGGCGTTTGCCCGCGCGAGTCGATCCTCTTTTTCTTTCCCTTTTTTTCCGTCAATTTATGAAGCCCTCCGAGCCACACCCTCACCGCGACGGTCACGTTTTGAGACTTTGATGCATTGCGTACGATTTCTCGACGTGTCGATACGGGCCCCTCTCAGAGAACTTCGCCATGTCGTATGTCCCCTCAATTCAGGGCCTAAATCCGCTTGTAGTTTGTTGCTTCATTTTTGCCGTCACTGAGATCTCCCGCCGTAAAATATATGTTGTTTGTTCCCGACACGGGTCGGCTCTCTTGCCGAGTTGAACGAGAGTGTCCTTCCGTCGTACGTTGGAGCCTAGAAACGGGCTTTGCTCAGGGGGGGTTTGATTGTCCAGTTAGCGCCTCGATTCAGTCCTCTCCGATTTTGCGTATTTTTCTTTTCCGCTTCGCTAGCTCCGCAGGTTTACCCATGAGCACTAACTAGGATTTCAGGAAGAGCCCGAGTGATACTTCATCTTCCCAGAGTTTGAGCAGACTTCTCTCCCGCGAGCTTGCTTAGGTATGCCTGATATGCTGAAAGGAACTACTCCGATAGGACTAGCGGATATTGCCTTGATATTCCGGTCATACCTTCGTCCTCAACGCTATAGAGTCTCTTTTCAACCCTCCCAAATCTGATCTGAACCTCCGCCAAGACTCGGTTCGGCCTTGTCGTACTCGTCCCCGTCATTTGCAGTATTCTCCATTTCCTTCTGACCGTAGCTCTATGTGCTTAACCCCCATGTTTGCGCGTGCAGCTCCGCAGTAGCGTGAGCCCCATCAGTTCACATCTGTGGTTGGGCGGTGCTTGCGCCATCGGGTGGCTCTTGTATTCGTCCTTTTTTCACCGATCTCCTGCTTAAAATAATTGTTACGAGTCCCTTGGCCGAATTCCTTTTCCTCTTTTGGTTTGAGTCAGGATTCGTTCAGTCCTTCTCTTGAACGACTTTACCGCGATCGGCGCCCCCTTATCCCCTGATGGCCTCCGAAACCTGGGCCTCAAGCGATCACTGAGTTCGCGACTTAACTTGTCTTCCGCGGCGCGCCAATGCGTTTCGCACAGCCACTCTACGGTCATTTTTCGCCTGGGGGGGCTCACTTAGAAGTTGTCGCAGTACGAAAATGCCCAAAGTGCCTCAACGCGGGGCTTCCGGAGTCATTTTTGATGTATTCAGGTTTGTTTCCTATTCCTAGTCGTCGCAAGTCCCCTTTGGTTACCAAAATCAGACACACTCTTCCCCACTCCTTATGCCGTTATCCCCATGGGCCCGACCCCAACCTCGGCTCCAAGCCGGCGACGAGTCCCTCCCACGCATGTCTCTTTAAGAGACTTGATCCGGTGCTGGTTCGTTCTGGGGTTTGTACAGTTCAATCTCACCGTTCGGTATCGGTGCATTCTCTCAGCTTCAATGCAAATCCCGGGTAAACCCTTCTTTGGGCTGGGCCGAAAGTCCCCCCTGTCGAACACTAGCCTCCATGGCCGGTTATTTGCTTTCCGCTTCGCAGCGCCTCCGCTCGTACGACCCTCTCGCTTTGAGCCGCTGGTCGCACCACAACGATATTTTCCGGTTTTTCGACGTCAACCGGATTCTCTTCCGTTACCCCGTCCCCTTTCGGGAAATTCGTAACCTGCACTCGACCCATGTGCTTTTGGGATGATCTTCTTTTTGCCCCCCTATCACCCAGTCGGCCGCTTTAAGAGTTGCATTCTTTCCGCCATCGTCACCTTCGGTCTACGTCCGTTGCGTGCTTCAGGGTTCCTGCCCGAAAGTGTCCCTGTACGCCTTACTGTGTTGGGGCGCTCCGTTTCAACTTACCCTAGCGTGATACATACGAGTCGCCTTTTTCCTCGCCCTATTGATGACGACGTCGCTTCACTTACTTCTGTTTGCTTGCCTATCATGGACTTTGGCCGTTGAATGCAGGATTTGGTGCAGTGTTTTCCATTCTTTTCGTCTGCTGTTTTCCCGCCTCGGAGTTCCGACTCTCGTACCCGTTGCGACATTCACATGACTGCAGGTCGCCTCCTTTTTTTTTTACGGTCTCGACCTGGGCTTTTTTGTTTCACTGGGCTGGCGACAAGGAGGTAATCGTTCTCAGACGTTTTCACAGCAGGGCTCTCGCTTAAGATTCCTGAAGTTGATAGACTTGAGCTTTTCGGTTCCGCCCCTCCGAAACACCTGTTCCTGCATAGAACATTGTTTCTGAACAACATGAAGATTGTCTTTTTAGTCTTGTCACTAGTTAAAGGCCTTACATCGTATTTCGGCTAAAGTTTTTTTCTCGCGCGGGAAACCGCGCAACCCTTGTTAGATTTCTTTCTAACATCTGTCCCTTTTTTTGCATTTCGCATTTTTTCTGGAGACTGCTTCCACCCCGGCGTGTGTTTACCGTTCTCCCAAAATCGGGCGCAACTTGCATGGTCGGAGAAGCAGACCCTATCGAATCCCGCGTATAGTTGATAGGCCACTAAGCACCGTTTCGACTGCACCCCTTTCGTTCGCCCCCCAAAAAACAAGAGTTTTAGTCATTTCGTAGGTTCTCCCCCCTCAGAAGTGAAACGAGATTCAGCTTGCCGTATTCATACGGCTCGTTTTTTTTCTCTAAGGCCCGTCGGCTGTTCCTTGCATCCTGTTCTGTAGAAACTGGTTTGTCTTCGCTCAACTTCGCCCTCCCGCAGGAAGTTTGGCTCGACCCCTCTCATCATATTTCGCCACGGTTTTTTTGCCCGCCGTCTCGACGATCTCCCAAGATCGGACCCACGGGCATCCAAACGACTTCGCCCTCACCGATTCTTCGGTTCGCCGCGAGGTGCGCGTCGGCGCCTCGACTGTGTTTCCGCCAGCTGTTGCGCGAACATCGTAACTCCGAACACTTTGGCTTAACTTTCTTCTTGTACCTAGAAGCCATTCGTTTTGATCCTGGCGCGCGGTTTTATGCACATTACACTCGACGAAAACCTTTCAACGGGATGAACCGTGCACTAGGGCGTCCCGAAACCCTTGTTTAGAGAACATGTGTGTCGGTGTTGGTCGTTTCTCAAAGTCGTCCGGCTGTCCTCCTGACCCGAGGCTAGCTATGATTTCTTTGGCCTCTTCAAAGATCGCCGAACTACCCGTTCTTTACTGCACATCGCTCAACTCGCCAAGAGTTTTCAAATCGCCGCGCGGTCCAACGCGGTAGTGACTTTTCGGATGGCCCCCCCCACCCGTTACCCCCGCCAAATGACCCCCGTACCCAAAAGACCAATCGTGATGTCGCCTCCCCCTATTCCCTCCCCCCCCACTGCACCTCCTCGTTTGGATTCCAGGCGTTCGCTCAGCAACAGCCCCACGGTATTCTTCATGTTTTCGGACGCCCCTGAACCCGCCTCCCCCTCCCGCTGCGGTCCCGGCACCACGCGTGCCAGATCTTTACTGATCGCGTCTGTTTAAGGCCTCTCGTTTTTCTGGCATGCTGCGCGACAGGGCGAGCAGAGTGCTCCCCGTTTCCTGCTAAGTCTGGATGTACCCTTGCCCGGTTGACTGCTTGAATTCATGTGATGGTGCTCTTTTCTTTTTTCGCTCCGAAGACTCGGGAAGAGCCCCCACTTGCTTCAGACGTTGCCACACGAAACTGCCTGTCAGCATCATCGTCTACGCAAGCGCACCGGCCAATTTCCCAAACGTTTCCACTCCCTTTTCTCTTGTGGTTGGGTGAGAGAGGGGTTGCACGTTGCGCTTTGTGAATTGGCGGTTTCGCTTTTGATTTTTGGCTCTTTTCCGCCTCTGAAGTTTGTTTTGCGGGGTCGTTATTCGTAGTAGCTTAGCCGAAGCCCGGTACCATCTACATGATTCTGCGGCCCCCCCTCTCCGGGCACCGCTTCGAGAGTTGAGCCAGCCGGCCTAGATGATAGCTGTTCCTGATCCCCTGTTTTTTTTGCCGTCTCGGGTTTCTGCACGCCCTACCCCGCTCTACGTCATAGATTTTTGCTTGAGTTCCGGTGCCGCCGCCCATCGCCGGGTGTGTTCTTTGCTTTTTCTAAAAGTGCCGGGATTTCTTTCGGTTCTGCGAACTCGTCTCGCACTGAGTTCATCGCGCTGGCATTTAGGGCTTGTCTTTTTTCTAACCTTTGGAGTGGGGCGTTTATGTTCTTTTTGTGGATCGTGGACCCGCCGTGCCACAATTTTCCCGGCGTCTATCCGTACTTGGTGTAGGCTCGATTGGGTTGGCGCGCCTCAGTTGTCACTGATCCGCTTTGTTTTGGTTCCGATATCATCAAATTCGGAACGCCGCTCGGAGAATTCTGCCACTAGCCTGTTTCATTAGATTTTAGTTACACCCCTCCCCCCAGGATGTTTTTCGAAAATTCTTGCAGAATTGCAGTCGCGCGCCTCTCGGACTTCTTCCCCCGTGCGATTTCCCTGGGGTAATTATGGGTTGTTAAGACCGACGTGGGACCTGTGAAGACTGTCAGTTCGTTCCGTCTTTTCTTAACCTAATTTGAGTTCCCTGGGCGTTTCCGTTGCGAAATTGACCCCTCGGCTTTTTCCCCTCTCGTTCAAACGCCACGAGACGATAGATTTCGCGGCCGTTTTTGCATGGCCTGCGATTAGATTGCGGACGTGTTTACTCCCCCCCCTGATTTTGGTCGTGAGTTTCTACTCTTCCTTTTTCTTCGTCAAAGAATGTCCTTGGTTTTAATTGTCGATTTCGAGTTCGGACGCCTGACTGTTTTACCAAGTGCTGCCCTGCATCTCAGATTCCCCGTCTGAGATCTGCCATATAGACCCCTATGTTTTTCTCATGCTTTGATACCCGACCACGAAGAGCTTTTGGCCCTTCCCTTGTGTAACCGCGGAACCCGAAGGTTTAGGTTCGCACGGATCTCTCGGGCAGCACGATTTTTTCGGCGTTTTCGTTTCTTAAGCGAGCCAACCATGGACCCTGCGCACTTTGTCGCCCACCCCACCCCCCCCCCCCTCCGGGGGGCGCTGCGTGCAGGCGTGTGAATTCCTGCACAGATGTGCTCTCGACTTATGTTCTCCCAAATCTACCCTTTCGATTGCCCGGGCAGGGCCACACCTATGTGCAGCCCCAAAACAAAAAATCTCGTTGCCACGGCTGGGCGATTTCACGACCGAAAGCCAATTTCTGCGTGTTCCTCACAAGCTGTCCCCGAGGTCAAACCGGGTGTGCTCTGGGTTTTTAGCTGGCTCCTGCTCAGCTTTACTTTAGTTTTTCAGGGAAAGTCAGAGTAGGGACTGCGATTCCCGTTAGCTACCTAGTCGGAACTTAACATGACCCCCGTTGACAAAGTGCCCCAACCACCCTGGCGTTCGGAATTTCCCGTTACATCGATTAGGCGCTAATTAATGCTGCTTTGATTTTCCACTAGAAGTCGGACCTCCTCGGCCTTTTTTCCAAGCCCCTCATTACGTAATGTTACCACTCCGTCCCCCCCACACCTTTCACCCCAAATTGTGCCATACTCCCTCCTCGCGCACTTCACTCACGCGAGTTGTCTCTGTTTTTTGACAGCGCCTACTTCTATGGTATCGCAGTTTAGTTTCTCCAGGGAGAGCCGACAATCGTTCCAGAATCAGCAGGTTGAGAAAGTTTTTGTCTTTGGCTCGCCTCCCTCCCTCCCCCCCCAAAAAGCAAACGAGACGGTCACGTTGGAGATTGAAGTTTCTTTGATTTAATTCTTGAGACCGTCCCGCTACTGGATTTGACCTACCCCCCCGCTCCGGTCTTAATAGAGATAAGAAGCGGGATCGATGTAGTTACTTCCCTGCCTCTCCATTTCACATCGGCCTCCCGGCTGTCGTTGATTTCCCCCCCGAAGATCGACCCTCCCCCGTTCAATACGTTCGGAACGGGTGGGGGTCGTGCGGCCTTTGCCGATTCATTTGAACATCTCGTTCTTTCGTTGGCTTTGAGTTCCTTTTCCCCCTGACCTCGCGTTTTACAGAGGGTTGTTTCTTCTTCCCCCTCGTCGTTTGCTATAGTTATCGATCTTTTTTTTCTTTCCTGTCTTCCTTGACGCGAACGATCACCTTTGAGAGAACTGCGGTCATTCGGGTATCCGATGACGGCGCAAGGATTTTATCTTCATCTCCCCCATGACGTTCTTGAGCATGACGGACTTTCGGCGCCCTTTTTAGGGGATGAGAGTCCCATTGTACTTCCCCCGATTAAATGCTCTTTTATGTGTCAGGAGCCCCTCTTGATGTCCTGATTCAAAACCCCGTGACCACCCCCGTGCCGAATCGCGAGCTCCCATTGCTCAGGAGAGCATGTGTTTCGGTTTTTGGCGTTGCTTAAAGTCGACAGTTCGTCGCGCCATGATATTCACAGCGGTTCGCCCCCCACTTCGCATTTCACCCGTCCCTTTTTTTGCGCCCGACAGCTCAGCGTGGTGTGGTGAGCCAATCGTTTTTTATCGGTTCGTTTTTTCCCCGGTTCGGCGTGACGGCCATCGTTTGTTCATTCGTAATTTTTTTCTCCAAACTATTCTGCGAACACTCATTGTAAATATTTGACCCTTAGAATCTTCTCTTTTCAAGGTTGTTTTTTGATCTCTTGCCTTCCCCCGTCTTTTTGCCCACAATGAGGTACCCCTCTAACCCTCTTCCCCCAGACCCGAGCCCGCGCCGAAACGGGCTCAAGCACCGGTCGCAATGATTTTTACCCCTCGCTAACTGACGTTGCTGCGGCGGCGCGCCCCTTTGTGCGCCGGTCGCCTTGGTCCTTCCCCACTCTACCGTTGCATGGCCCTATCTTTCCTTTGTTTACTCCCCTGCCTCCAGTTCAACCTGCCGGGGCTCCGTGGCCATCTGTTTTCTGGTTGGTCGGTTTTCAGACTCTCGAGCGTGTGAGCAAGCGGTTCTGCAACAAGGAAGAGCGCGACGCGGATTCCGTTAGCACGATTGCGTGCTCATCCTCCCCCCTCTCTCCTCCCATGTTTTCTGAAGTTTTTACCCTGCTACCTATGGTCGAGGAGAGACCAGGTTCGTCTCGTCCTTTGATTTACGCCGCTTTGAGTGCCCCCTTCCCCCCCCGCGATCGTGTTCAGCGAGCAGGCAAGGTTGTCCATCCCAATTCGTATAGAACCTCCTCTCGTCTCGCTGTTTGCGGACCCCCCCCTCCCCCCATACTCTGAGAACCAGCCCGGCAGCACTGTTTTTGTGCCCTCAGCAACTTACTTTAGAATCCTCGGCTGCTCCCTCTCCCTTCCCGGAGACGCAGACCTCCAACACACTTTGGGGGGTCTTGTTTGAGCCCCTTCAAAGGATGATCCCCCCTCCCGTTATTTCCCCCGTGCTTCGGAGAATTGACGGTAACCGCAAATGCTAACCGTGATTACTCTATGATCTTTTCTCCTGCTCACTTTACTCGTACCCGTCGTCGTTTTTTCTCTTTCCCCCGGACCCTTCGGGCCCCCCCAAGAAACTTCTGTCCAAACGTGACTCTGCGTCTTTTCTTCCCTACCCGCCTTTCCCCCACCAATGGAGCTCCGAGAAGGATGTAGTTTTGAGGGTCTGTTTCCTAAGCCTTGACGCTCCGTGATTCACCTCTAATTCTCTCTTCTTCCTCTCAACTGACTCTGACCGTCCCGGTAGTGACCTGACTTTTTGATGAAGATGGCCTACCTTCCTGCTTGACGGAAGTTTCTTGCAGCCATCCCTGTGTTTTTTTTCCCGGCCCGGAGTTCCAAACTTTAGTACCCGTATTGCCCAAGTCAGTTAATTCGTAGCGGCCGTCATCTTCCATTCTTTCGACTGACTCCTGAAGTATGTGAAGGGGTGCAATTTGCCCCAACGGTTGCGAGCGTTTTTCTTCCCCCCGTTCTCTCGATCGCTACGTTTCCTCTCCAGCAGCTAGATCATTGCCGAAATAGCACGTTTCGCTTTCCCTTTTCCCTTATCCCCCGTCCCCCTTTCGAACGCTAAGTTTGAACGAATGACGCGGTATTTCTTCCCGTTCTCTTCGGACGCAGAGCTTGTGTCCATTTTTTTGCTCCCTTATTTTTGGCTGCGCGGAAAGAAGAAATGCTTTTGCGTGTCTAAACTAGCTTCTCAGAGCGACGACACGCCATCCGCATGCTCCACTCTCTTTCCTTTGTGTTGGGTTTTCCCCCCGCCCAAAAATCGTCGAAAGGTGTCCAAGTTTGTATACGAGTGCAACTCCGTCTCTTTTTCCTCCCTGCCCTTTTCCCTAGTCCTCCACAGACTCTGTATTTCATTAGTGATAGCCCCCACCTCTGCAGGCCCTCTCTTTCTCTTTTAGCTTGCGATACTCCCCTCTTTCCCCCCCCTTATAAGGCTGCCTTTCCGTTGAGACGGTGTCTGTGGACTTGAACTCTTGTCGTGTTTTTTTCTTTCCACCGTTTGGTCTTCCCTTTCCTAAATCACTTCTAAACCTTTCCGAAGTTTGATGAGGAAGACTCTCCTTATCTTCCCCTGTGCAACGGCATAGACTTAAGAAGATCCGCAATAGATTAACCCAAAGTAATGAAACAACTTTTTTCCTCCTCCCCCCCCCTTCCTTCTCGTCTCTCTTTTCGTGGTGAGAGGTGAGGTAACGGGATATCAGGTCCGGTTCCCAAAGCGGTTCCTACTACCTTTGTACCCCCCCCCCCCCCACCCCCCCACACCATCATCCAAGCGGAGTTCCGACTTTTTACCTCCGTCCAGTATGACTTCTCCGCCTTTTCTTGTCTTGCTCTCTCACCAGGTGGCAACTCTTTTCCACTGATTGAAGAAGTTAAATACTATGATGCTCACAGTCTTCACTTGCCCCATGCCATCGCACCGAGCTTTCCGAAGGTGTTGGTAATCAAAAGTCCTTGTAATGCATGTAGGCGGAAGTTAGCGACTCCTCTCTCCTTCTTTTCCTCTTGAGTGCCTTTCCCCATATCTTGCCGACCCGTTTATAAGGAAGAATCCGAGTCACCCGGGCCCTGCAGCTCTGTCCAACTTAGCCCCCTCCCCCCCCAGCTTTCCATGACCCAGAGCTCGTGCCCTCTTTCTCCACCTGCTTTTTTTCCGATGAACACTTCCCCCTAAAGCACTCGAAAAAAGCCGTTTGATGTAGCAGCATCTTCACTCACCACCTAATATGAAATTGCTCGGCGTTTCTTCTTCAAGGGGCATACCGACTGCCTTCCCTCTTCGTAACCACCCTCCCCTACTGTTACGTGTTGTGTCGACCCACCGCCCAATTTCCAACGACATCAGTCAGTCCAGCTGTTCTCACCTTTTGACCCGTCCCTTTTTCTTTTCAACCAAAGTTCTCTTTCTCGTAAGGATCCTGGACCGTTTGGCGAGTCCCCTTTTCGCGAACAATTTCGAGCAGCCTCTCCCGTTCCCTTCTTCCCCCTATACCTGAATTACCATGGACGCCGAGGGGACCGGGCGTTCGTAATTTATAGGCCCCCAGGTTACTGTCTATTTCTCCCGCTTTTTTTACCGACTCGTATATACGAGACGCCCCGCTTCAGGCCCCAGCCCTTCAGTGGAAGCTCAGACCCCCCCCCCACCTCCCCTCTCTCACAGCCCCCCCTTTTTACAACTCTAACCTTTTTAATCTCTATATTTTTCCTCTGTTGTGTGAGGTTCTTTTTGATTCGTTAGGTGCGATTTTTTCCTGGATTTTTCTGATTGATGTATATGATTGCTTACACAATTTCGTTGTCAACGCTTTAAGTATTTTGACTTCGGTGGATTAGCGTTCTCTCTCTCCCCCTCCTCATCGACTCAAGGGGCCACTATTTAAAAGAACCAGGCCCTCTGATGGAGAACCTTCCCTTACGAGCTTTTAACCTTCTATTCCCAGTGGTCCCGCTTCTAGCCAAGGTTCCTGAGAAAGACAGGTGCGCGACGGAGAGGAGTAACCGAGCACTAACCTCCCGTCCTATTCTCATCTTGGTAAAAACGCTCAACGGGTCACGGTTGTGGTCTGCCCTCTTCTTATGGATCTGTCCCACTCTTTTTCTTGCCGTTTTTCGGCCGTACACACTACATTCCGTAATTCTACGTGTGTTAGCTGGCGCCTCTGGGAATTCTCGAACGCTTGCGACGCCACTTTTTAACGCTCTCCTTGCTCTTTGGTCGGGAAATGGCCTTCGACATCGCTGTTTGTTTGCTGTGTTGGCGTTCTGGACGGAGTACCGTTGCTGTTCAGTGCCCCTCGTTTTTTTTCGAACCCGTTTTGCTTGTTACGATATCCTCCCGATTGCTTTAGCCTTTTTATTCCCTCTGCTTCCCTTTTCTCCTAAGCGTTACTCTCGTTCTGTTCCAGAGGTCGGGTACTGCCTTTGATCGAACCCAGCCGACAGTGTGCGAGCTTGCGACTTTGTTCCTCTTGAGCACAGCAAGGCCAGAGGCTTTGCTTAAAAACCCATCCTTTTGCCCCACAATATATGTGGACCCCTTGCATTTTGGACATCATCCCTTCTTTCACTTTTAACTCCCGTTTCTAGTTTGCCCCTGTCTACTCCATTGGGACAAGACACTTACTCGGCGATGATCTGTAGATTGCGTTTCCGTTCTTATCTTCTCCCTTCTCTAACTTGTCTTCTTGCAACAGTGCTTCGTCGTCCCCCTGTTGATACATCTGTACATGCTCGATTAGCCTTTCCGGAAAATACGTGTCAACACAACTCTTCGTGATGTTCCCGCTCCCAGATCAGGACGGAGAGTTTTCATGACGTGGTCTCTCAGAGTTTGAGATATGTTTGGTCCTTCCTCTTTTTTTCGTTTCATTTTTTTTGCGGAAATAATAATGGAGTTTTTCATCGCCGCCCCTACTCCCGAGTATCGTTTAAAGGTTCTGCGGGTCATTTTCGGCTCCTTCAATTCCCCCCCCCCCGGTTAGACGTTACGACCTGCTGGCAAGGCCACATGATTCGCACCTCCGACGGACCTTGGCTGATATGAGATCTTCTTCCTCCTTGATCCTTGCCGTATGCTTCCCAACGAAGCCACGCCCGTTCCCTTAACTAGGGCGTTTCGTTGAACGACGACCTTTTTTTACGACTGTTTTTTTTCTTTCCTGAAATTTTTTAGTCCTTTTTTTCGGGGCGGTCCCGATGCCCCTGCGCGATTTGGCGCGGAGTTTTTAAGTCCTGCGTAGCCAACCATTGCTACTTGAGTTGACCCTCTTTTCCTCTCTTTTTTTACATTAGTTTGGTCTTGTCTCCGCGTCCCGCCGGCTATTCGTGAATTCGGGAGCAAGGTGGAGAAACGCTATTGTTTAGTTTGAATCCCCTTTTCCACCTTTTTTCTTTTTCGCGCAGTCCAAATCCTGGATGTTCCACCCAATCCCCGTTGAAATCTCTACCCTTTTGACTTCTGTCGCCTTCCTTCCTGTAACTCCCATTCCCACAACTTTCATGCGTTTTCCAGAATCCCCCAGTTGTTTTCCTCCCCCCTAGTCGCACACCGGTTTGTGCCCTCTTTTTGTTTTTTTTCTCCGAGTGCTCCGCTTTCACGCTCACGGTCTAGTGCGGATCCCTTTTGACCTGCCTGCGCTCGCAAACTTAGCTCCAATCGTCGGCTTCCCGGATAATCTTCGCTTTGTTCTCCCCCTTTTCCCATTCCAAACCTGCCATTTGCGACGAGAACAGGTGTCGAATAATCGCAACTCTAGCTCCAATGTGGAAGTAATTATGTCATCTTGTTATCCATTTTCCTCAGCCTGTTCGTTTTTTTTCCTCCAGCGTCCGAAACCAGCACTCCAGAGACACTTTTGATGACCCCTGCTTTCCCCCCTCCTTTCTACCAAAATTAAGAGGCCACTTCCTTCTGAGAATCCCTTCCCTCCCTTCCTTTTTCGTCCTCACGAGGGCGAGGACGTTAATAGGTTCATCCCGCCTCCTTGCTTTTCGCCGCGCTGTCCCCTCTCAACTGGTCTTTCCATCTTATGGCCCCGGATTCCAGTTTGGGTCGTGACCATTTCTGCGAGGAAGACCAATTGTATTTAATCCCACCTCAACGCTCGTTCCCTTTGGAGGACCCTCCCCCCTTTTTAGTTGCGCTCTGAATCCGATCTAACGCTAAGGTCCGTCATCTTTCTTCCTTGTCTCGATCAGGTGCCTGGCCTCCCTTACGGAAGATATACAGGAAGGCGTCCCTTTTTCGTATGTGCCCGGTTACTCTGGAATTCGAGGCCCTGAAAAATGCTCTTTTTTTGGTCCCTTTGTCCTTACTTATCAGGTTGTGTCCTGATAACTCCTCTCGCCCCCTCTACCCAACATATAGTTGGTTCTACATTTCTGATTTTTCCGTGCGCTTCTTAATTCTGATAGGATTCGCGGACGTAAGGGCTGTCATGCTTCTTCCCCTCCCCCTGGCCTGAGTCTTTTTAAGCGTGGTTTTTCCTTTAGTCCAGTCCCCATTAATTCCTCGATCAGCTTTTGGTATTGACGGGTCATGATAGCTCATTCACGCCTTCCCCCCGCTTTTTCGCTGACCCTTGCTCCCTTTTCTCTTACATCCAGAGTTAGGCCTCACCGGGTTTTTTATAGTAATCGCCCCCTCCTGTTTTTCTCCTTACAATCTTCTCGAAGGATTTGTTTTGTAGCTTCTCTTGGTCGTTTTGTTCTTCTCCTTCTTTTGGAGGATGTACGCGATTTTACAGAGCGCTCTGTACTTCTTTCTTTCATTTTCACCCTTTTTCCCGATGTCTACTTTCGTCTGAAAAACGTACCCCCCCTCCCTCCCCTGCCTTTCTGATCCAGATGACTGGCGAGCCAGGATTGGTCTCCTTTCGGCCTTGTTCGTCTGCTTGACCCCCCTTCTCCGTTTCCTTCGTCGCCCTTTCACGGAGATCTGGGCGAACGTTCCCTTCAGTTTCCAGTTCGCCCTTTGTCCTGCCTCAGCTTTGAGCCAAACTCCTTGGACAGAGGTGTTTCTTCCAAGTTTTCGGACCCCTCATCTTTTATTCGTCGTTCGAGCACTTGCGAGTAATATGTTTCAAAATAGTACTGGCGAACTTTTGTGTTGAGAGAGATTCGTGGCCCTGTCCCCCCTTCTTCAGTCTTTTTTTCGGCCCCGTAACCCTAAATTATTCCACACCGCCCCCGTATGGACGTGCATCCCCCCTGGTTCTCCCTCAGCAGTCGCAGATTGCTCTCCGGCTTGCGCTGGCAGTGCATTTCCGTGTTAGACTGAGGTCACCGTTAGCAAGCCTATAGTTGTCTGTCGCCTCTTTTTTCACTTATCTTGTTCTCTCTACCCAAGTGCAGATTTTGCTCCTCCACCCTTTTGGTCCTCCCGTTCCCCCATTTTTTTTTCTCTTTTTTTGGTCGTATAGGTCGTGAAAGCCGGGTCGCTCCTCAGGACAAGGATCCGCTACTCGCGTACATGCCAAATCCTCTTCATCCCGACCCCTCGATCTCCAAGCTCGTCACGAAGTCTTTTGCCCTCAACGTCCTTGTCTTTTGACTAAAGAGTTCGGTTCCTTTTGGATAGCGAGGAGAGCAACTTGGCAATGCGCACCGCGGGGTCCGTTTCAATCCGTGCACTACCCGACCACCCTCTTCCGATCCCACTATCTCTCACTCCTTGTCGTTTTCTGCTTACCTAAGACGGAAGGAAGGGTGTTAAGTCACTTGATAACTCCGCTCTTTCCTACGCTCGGCCCTCTCCCGAAGACCAGGTTTCCCTCCTCGCGTGTTTCGATCCTTCCAACCTCTTTGAATACAGTGCTCGCCGCGCCCTATTCCTTCCTCGATGAACACATGCCCCGTTCTTTCCCGGATATATCGGCCTGCACCGTACTCACACGGCTCTGTCTTATTGCGGTCCCTTCTTCCCCCCTGAAGAGGCACAGACCCGTCTTCTCCCGTTCTTACGTCGCGTTGCGTGTTCGGAGATCCGCTTCCGCCGACCCCTGGACCCCCACCTTTTTTTTCTTTTCGCAACTGGCCCTTTTGTTTTTCTTTGTCTTCCCGCCTCAATGCAGCCGTGATTCCACAGACTCCCCCGCTTGAGTTTCGCCGTTGATGGTTTGTCTGGTCCTTAGATTTGATTCATTTTGGATTTTGTGACAGGCTTTGTGCAGGGTCCCCGAGTCGTTGATGCTTTTTTTTCGTGAGTTGCCGTAGGAGGTTTCCCCGTCGTTACTCTTCAGGTTTTCTATAGATTTGGCAAGGCATGCGTCCACGGGCTCTTACAGGCCGATTGAGGGGCTTTGTCCTCAATGTTTTCGAGTCGTAGCTCCTATTTTCCCTTTGTGCCTCTTAAGCTTCTCCTGTGTTGCCCATTCCCTTCGCCGGTCTTGGCGTAGCTCGAGAAACACAGATTAAATTTACGAGACTAAAAATTTTTCAACAGCAAGAAGATTATTCTTCAGTGTTCACGGCGCCAACATTTGCCATTTAGTCTTTTTTTATCCTGTTTGGCCTGCCTTTTCAACACCGCGAATTGGTAGCAGTTTCAGTATAACAATAGCTTTCTCCGTCCCCCCGTTTATCTCCTCCCATGAATACCTACTTTTCACTGAGAGCCACCTTAGTTGAACAGTTCTTAAAAAAGTTTCTCCAGGCTTCGTTTTTCTACGACGTTCGGAAACTCCTCGACTCGCGCATGGTTTTTTTTTTTTTTTTCTTTGTTTTCTTTTTTTTCTTTTTTTTTTTTTTTTTTTTTCTTTTAGCGGTCCCCCTCAAACGTTTCGCGAACACGGTTGCTCCCAATAACACCAGCTTTCGAGCAAGTGCCCCGTTTCTTCCCCTTAAGACATTATCC
>Ga0179591_1263340_pt1 | contig 19279 bp, 22 predicted proteins | sample CZOMad2_1_08_16f_FD_182891 | JGI IMG/M metagenome (GOLD analysis project Ga0179591, IMG submission 182891) | Vadose zone soil fungal communities from Angelo Coast Range Reserve, California, USA - CZOMad2_1_08_16fungal (PacBio error correction) | ecosystem: Environmental > Terrestrial > Soil >... | reverse complement strand
CACTGCGTGACCCCACGATGTTTGGATCCACCCGTCCCGGGTTTGAACGCCCTATGGGCCTATGCTGTTCCTACTCAGCCGCCCCTTGTGGTCCCTCCCGGAGCCTGTGTGAGTGTTTCCCGGCGCTCCGGTGTACTGTAAACTGCACTTTGCATTTTTAAGTCCGATTCAGGCGGTTGAGCTTTTCTGTTACCTTCCCTTTTCCCACTCCAGCCTCACCTCGGACTTGCTTTGCAAAAAACCACCCGACGAGATGCCGGTTCCTCCCAACAACAGACGCGGTCAAATCAAATGTTTTAGAATCTGCGTGCGCACTTTCCTCTTTTTCCTTTATTTTTTCTTTCCCCCGATTAAAATTTTTTCCACAGAGATCAACAGACTCCCTCTCGGAACTACTGTTTCTTTCCTACCCTGATCGTATGATGGAGTGTTTTTTTTTTTTCGGGCTCCCCTCTCCGACTTCTTCACCTTTTGGAAATCCTGTCCGGCTCGACATCATTATGCAATCCTTTCTCCGAGACGGTGGCTTGGTCAAGTTTGTCCCCCCCCCTTCTTCCCTTCCCTTTTCCTTTTCCTGGTCCATTTCTTCCTTTTGACCTCCCTATACCCCTGTTCCAACAAAAACAATTCTTCCCTTGGTTGAGTTACGGACTCGCCTTTCTGAAGAAGCCCCCCGAGGTCCTTGGCCCGTGGCCTTCCTGCCTTATTCTCTTCTTAAGTAAAGGAATTTTCCCTTTGGCCAAGTGCGCGAGGATCCAATTCTTTTTCCTCTTTTTGTATGACCCCAACCGTTAGTACGGGCACGACGCGCGTACCCCACGTCTCCTTCTCTTTTCAATTGGACTCCCACTGAAAGGCATTCACTTTTTTAATCGCAGGCCTGAGTGCCGGGTGGTCTGATGCCCTCTTAGGGCGTGGTTTCGCCCCTGCGCTCTTTCTTTATGCAGGAGACCTTGCGATGCAAGGCGTTTCTCGCGGTGAGCTTCTTTTTTTTCCCTTGCCGACTTGAGTTTCCTGATCTTAACACCCGGGCTCTTCTTTGCATCCTTTTGCGTCTGTTTTGTGTCACGGACAGACCTATCGCCTTAGACCAACCTTCTCTTTTGCGAGCTGTCAGTTGTACCCGTGACCTTTCCGTTGTTTCCCCCGGCAACCTACTCCTTCCTGTTCCCGTCTGAATGAGATGCCGAGTCGACCACCTTTTGCGCACGTTTTTCTTTTCCTTTCCCTAACGATAGTTCCGTCATGTCTCCTTTGGACTTTTTTTAAATTTGGTTCTGTATGCTTCCTCTTGGGAGTGAGTAACATCATGTTTCCCACGTGATTTGCCCCATTGGGTTTTCCTACCCATTTTCGGTCTCAACTTCCCCGTTTTTCCGGTCCTCTAAAAACTTTCCCCTAAATAATCTTAAAGATGAAGAGTCAGCCAGCCGAACCCCTGGTCCTTTTTTTTTCCAGATCTGTGTAACTTTTTTGAACTCTACCACCAGTCTTCTTCGAATTTAGTGTCGCTCACCTCGGAGGACGTCTGGACCTTTACCCTCCATGGCGGTTCTTATCCCCGTTTTTAGCCGACCAATCGCCCCGGCAGTTCTCCCCAAAATCTTCCCGAATCTTACGCTTTTAATCACCAGTGTTTCTCCTGGCCCGTCTTCGAAAAAAATAGCCCCTTATGTTCATAACACGAACAACAGACTGAGGCAGGATCCTTTATTCTACTACAACCTCATTTCTTTCCCGCTCCGACAAGTCTTGCATCCGGTTATGTAATACAAGTTCTTCTCTCCCACAGTCCGGTCGTCAGTGGACCCCCCGTCAGTTGATTGAAAGTGCCATATCCTCGGGATCCTCCCGTCCTGCCGCCTTCTCCCTCGCGACTGACGTAGGTCCCATTCATATGCTACCCTGTCCAATATATCCTTGGCCAGCAGCATAGTTGGTTTCTTCAGGGACCCATGTATTATGGAAGAGCCTTTAATCTCTTTTTTACCCGCGTCCCTCAGGGCCTAGAGTTTTTAAAGATGACGGTGTCCTTCCCCCCAGGAAAATAACCATAGTCAAGAACGACCTCGACGATGTCTCGATCCCAAGCTCCCGGTTACACTCGTTTTCCAGTGACTCCCCACTGTTGTCAAGACCTCCGGCCGTTCTTGTCCCCCTCACTGTGTTTGAAGACGGTTCCCCATTATTCATGACCTCTCTTTCTCCTTAATCTCTCGTTCTTTTCTCTCTGTAAAATCCCTGAGAAATGTGCAACTCTTCTACTCAGGCTTGCCCGCTAATGCGGAACTTTCCATGGCCTGGGCATCGTTTTTTTCCGCGTGACCTTCCCCAGATTTTTGCGGAAAGTTTCTGCAAACAGTTAGGTTGCTACCGCGGTCACCGAGTCCTGTACCCTCCCGGTTTTTCCTGTGATCTCCCCTCCGCTCACATTGTTTCTCTAGTATTTACGAGGCAATTCTCCCTTCAGAGTGGTCATCGCGTTTTCAAGAGCGTTTATACCCCCGGCCTATTTCTACCCCTAGATTTATCAGTCACTCGTCCAGCACCGGCGATCCCGATATGAAGCGTGGGACATCTCTCTGTTCCTCCAACTGTTGTTGTGATAGTCTCTTCCTAATCCTTGGTCGACCTTAACCGGAGGTGCGCTTTTCCCAGGAGAGTGTCATCCCCCTTCCCCCCTGAGAGCCCCCTCCGACATGTTTACGCTGCTCCTTCTTCCCACCCATCTTCCAATCTCGTAGTTCGCCCCATGAGCGAAAGGGGCTCTCCTTCTCATCCACCAAGCTGTTCGCCAGTCAGTTCCGAAATGTTTGTTATTGACACGTCCGAGTCCTGAAGTTACCCAAGCTTTTCCTGCCCCAATAAAGAAGGTCCTTTCACCAAGGGTGGTCCCTTCAAACCCCCCTACTTAAGAAATAGGCAGAAGTTCTTTCAGAGTTAAGACTTGTTGGGGCACCACATGTGAAAGTTAGAAGAGTCAACGGATTGCTGGAATGCCCCGCTCTGTAAAGAAAAAGCCCTGTTAGCCCTATCTCTTCCGAACGAGTTAATCCAAAGTCTTCAAAACATGCAGTGAAATCCGAGAGTTTCGATGGTAGCTTTCCACAAGACGCCCAGAACAGCCCAACCCCCACCTTTTTTTCCCCACAGAGATTGATTTCCCTATCACCCCCCCCCCCCGCTCTGTGTCCCCGTGCCTCACCAGATTTGTTTTTCTTTGGAAAGTAGGACTGCCAGACTCGAATGTGCTCCAAGGCCCTGTGTAGGTCACCCAGACTGAAAGGAAAGTTCCATAATACATCACCGTTCTTCTTCAAAACCCGCAGACCGCCGGAACTATTCATGTTACGCCGTGAGAGATTGGACTGGTATTCGATGACCTTCCTGCCGGAGCCTGCAAAAGCTCTTATTCCTTGCTACGTGTGCAGGTGCTTCTTCTTTTCCTTTTCCAGGCCCGGAACTTTTTGACACTTTCCCTCCTATTTGGAAAGATACACTCCTGAGGACATTCAAGACTGCAAGGCCCCCCCTACACTTTCTTTTTCCTTCCTTTCTTTGGTAGATCCATTCTCCGGCCCCTCACCTGTCTCGAGGTAGATAATTCGTGATTTCCCCCCCCCCCTCCCCCAGAGATTGTGGTCTTGTCCCCTCTCTGGGGTCCAGACCTTTTCCGGCCACGCGTCTCTTCTTCCGCCTCTGTTGACTCTCTCGCCGTCGTTGATTCTTGGTTACTTCCCTTCCCTGCTCAACCCCGTCCCGGCTTCCGGCCCCCTATCCGTCCGTTTCTCAAGACATTCCTCCTCCTCCTCTATTGTGTCCCGTCCCCCCAAATATGATAACATCGTTTTCCCAATCTTTCCCCTTTCGTAGGAGCTGGATTCCTCCGTACATCTTCCCGTAGCCGATCCGTCGTTGTAAGTCGCGTGACAACCCCCCCAGCAGGAGAACAGCAGCAATGTTTAGTTTTCCCCCCCTCCCCTTCACGCGTGAAGAACCCTTGTTCCACTGTCTTAGGTAGACCTTTTTCCGCCTAAGCAGTTGTGCCCCCCCCGAAAGCACATGTCCCCCCCCCACAGTTCCGCTCCAAACCTTCGAGTTTTCCCCCCTGCCTTAATGCTTTTACCAACGTGATCTGGAGTCCTGCCCCTTAAGTCCGCCCCCACGAGAGTCTTTTCGAAACCGACCTCTTCACAAACCTTGACAAACCCCACTGTCGACAACAGTCTGACATCCCTCCCCGCCGCTTGTTTGTTCGGCCCCGACCGTGGTCCCTGTCCCCCTTTCCATACCCAATCTCAACCGGGAGCAACCGAAAACTTCCTTTTTGCCCCAAATCAAATACCCTCCTGGGTCTCGTTCCACCCATCGGAAATGTCACTCTAACCACCTTATTGCCGAAGTTAAGTGAACAGGTTCCTCGATAACCGTCCCCCCCCTCCTAGGTGTAACACACCCCCCCCTCGTTCAAGAGTCATTTTCTTTTTATAATGCTCGTCACCGGAACCCCTCCTGTTCTCGGACGCGGCCGTTTAGGCCCGAGGCATCGCATGGACCGATGTTATCTTCTTAACCGCTCCCCTCACGAAGGGTTGGACAGAAAACGACTCATGCGGACGACGCCTCGCCTCACCTGCTCAGTACATGCTAGTCTGACAGCCTCTATCTTTCCGACATAGGACCAAAAGGATAGATATTTCCTTCTCGTCGTACATCCGTCGGTAAGCTAACCCCCTTTACGAAGACGCGTGGTCCTCCCTTGGACGGCTCATCTCTTTTATACACCTTCCTCCTGGTCCCAACATTTTTCTAGCAGGATTCTGTTTTCCACCCTTTTACCACACCCACGAACCCTCACCTCCACAATGTCCTTTCTCTGTACGGAGATTTCCGGCGGGACACGGTGTGACATCCCCTCTTTCCTTCCCTCCTAAAGCTCAAGGGAAAATCGTCTACTCGTTAGACCCTCTTAGGTTGGGCCATCTCGTCGTTGATTTCCGCTGAGTTGTCGATCTCCGGAGATCCTTTTGAACTCTCTTAGTTAGTCCCTACCTCGTTTTTCCGCTATCCTTTCTTTTTGACCTCTAAACAGGTAGTTTCCTATAGTAGTGGTTGCCTTTCCTCAGAAAATCTTTGAGAGTCGTCTTTCGTAATGGAAAAAGTACCTCCCCCTCACCCCTCCCCTTCGTTTCATGCGACCTTTGCCTCTTTCTAGTTCGCATTACCACAGAAAGTCCCCCCCTCCCCATGAATGCGGACAAACCCTTTTTCCCGGTGATTTGTGCACCTCGTCATAGGTCACGGTCGTACGTTTCCGTCCCCTTTTCCTCTCTATGGCAGCCTCTCAGTCTATCCTCTTTTCCTCATTGTTTGTTGGCGACTCTTCGTCAGCTCGCTAAAATGGCCCCTTCTCCTGTACTCTGATGTCAGTAGGGCGGGAGAATCTTTGGCCAGAAAGACGGGACGTCCCGTTTTTTTACTCCTCCCTTTTTTTTCGTGTTCCTCCGCGAAGGTTTAATGCTACCACTTCACTCTTGTATTTAAGGGACGAAGGAAGGAGTTATTTTTCTTTCCCTCCCATTTCAAGAAAGACCTCCCTACCCCCCTTTGAAGTGCTTCTCCATGCCAAACCCCACGGTCCCTCAGATTTCTTCCCCAAAGGTAGATTTCACCTACCTCCGGAGAACGTGTTGGTCCCCCTTCAACTAGGAGCTTCCTTTATTTTTCTTCTATATCTAAAGATAAACGAATAGAAGGGAAACTAGTTCGACGAACTTAGTCGCGCTTTGCCCTTGTGATGCTTGATGAGAACCTTCTCCCCTTTTTCCACCTTTAATTCTCCTATACTTATATCTTCCTGACGACTCCTCCGGTGTATTGTACACTGTAACTTTTTAAAACCCTGTTGAGAACAGTCCCCTTTTTCAGGGTCCTTCCCTCGTTTCACTACCACGATCCGTAATTCCCCAATGATTGCCCCCCCTCCCTCGTAGTCTTTTCGGTGCCTTGGGTCCTCGCTTTTCCGGCGAATCAGCGAGGTTTATTCCTTTTGTTTTTAGAGATTAACTGTGTACCTAGTCTCGCTTCATTTTTGTCAAGGATATTTCTCGGGATGCCTGTGAAAATTCTTTTGGTGCTCCCTACCCCAATCGTGGCCGGAATTCGCGATCCCATGCCTAGGAGTCTTCCCTCTTCCTAATACCTAGTATGCTCGCAGACTTTTTTCCTTTAGGTGGCCAGTCAAGGGCTTCCTTATTCGCTAGATGACCGCTGTGTGTGTTCTCTGGTCGCACGCTCTTTTTCGGCGACCCTGTGTTCCCCTGCATTGCAAGGTTTCCCCCCTTTCTCTTGGACCTTTCTTTATTTTTCCCGGAGACCCGTGTCTTTACATAGTGGCACCACGCTTTGTGATGCGGGGGCATCGCCGTTGGCGGGTGGTCTGGAACTTTGTCTCTCCCCCGCCTCTAGACCCCCCCCCCCCCCCCCCCCTTCCCCCCCCCATTTGCTGGCATTCTATTGTCCGAATGTTTTTAAGGTTCTCTTGGCCAATTTTCTGCCCCTTCTAATAGATTTGGTCTGCTTGCTAGCTCTTGTCCAGATCTCCATTTTTCCCTCAGTTAGTGTCAGGCTTCTGACAATATTTTCCTATGTAGGGCCATCTCGTTTTGTGATTCTCTTCGATGCTGTCCTTTTTCTTTGTGAGTCTCACCCAGAGCCTTTTTCCCCCCTTTTGGTGCATGTCTTTTACTTTGTGAGGGTTCCACGTCGGTTTCCGGTCCGCTCTAAAAGCTGATCTCCCTCACGGGACACGTCTTCCCTTAACAGAGCTCCTGACCCCTGGGTACACCTCTATGTGATAAGTGGCACTCAGCAATCGTAGGCGAATGCTAGGGTTTTTCACCTTCTCGGCCTTCTCTGGCCCTTCCCCTGACTTGAGTTTCAAAGTATTCTATTTTTAAAGGACGGGGACCACTCGATCCCGGACTTCACGCGGTCACACAAGCTAGACCTTTCCGCGACTGACGAGTGGCCGACAGCTGTTCTGAGGACATCCTGCGCCCTGCATCTCTGCTGAGATCACAGCCTTACGCAAGCCAGCTTCCTGAACAGGCCAAACGAAATGAATGTTACCTATCCTCCTTGATTGCGCCTCTTGCATAGGAAGGAAGGTATTTAAAACCCTTCCGGTTGCTGTACCGTGGCACCAACAATGTTTTTGACCTCCATGTACCGACCGGTGAACGAAGAAATACCGAAGATGAACCTCCTTAAAAGTGGAATGACTTCCCTCATCCCGACCCTTCCCAATCTCCTGATTCCCTAAGCATCTCTACTCGAGCTTTCGTTTTTCCGTAGTACCATTTTTGATGGGTACTATCCTGTTAAGGGTGCTACCCTATCTTCCCACTTATTCCCCTTGATTAACCTTCCTCTTTCTGAGAACTGGAACACGACATTCTTTGAACGAATAGAAGAGGACGTACAATCTCTGTTTCAAAGGTTCTTCTCACGCTCTTCTTGGTTTTTTCGTCCTCCCACCCCACCTTGTACCCTCCTCCCCTCTTCTTACATCCTTTTTACTCTATTTCTTTCGGCAGCTCTGTCTTCTAAAGCTCTCTTTTCTCTCGGCGGCAGGGTCCTCACCCTTCCGAATTTCATGGTGCCCTCTCCGTAAAGCTCCCCTCTTCCTTTTCATTTCAGATGCTCTTTGCCAATATCGTACCCGATTCACTGAATCTGTCTTTCAATCGGTAACTGGCCCACAGTGCCCCTTTTAGAGATGTCCACTCTTCGTCTGATCCTCCGTTCGCGGTCGCTATCACGGTTGGCTCTCCCTCCGGTCCTCAGCGGTGTTCGCTTGCTCATCGAGCAGAATAATCTTCTTCTCAAGAAGAGTCTTGCATCTCCTTGTTTCCTCCTAGGCATTTTCTCTCTCGGGATCCGATGTTTCAGGAACTTTGCCCTTCCTCACCTCCGGGTATCCCGATTATTCCTCTTTCAAACATCTTCTTTCTTTTAATAATACCCTTTGTTTTTTTTTGGTAGATGTTCCATCCACTAGGTGACCACCTGGAGGTCGTGCTTTTCCCCCCCCTTTCGGTTCACCCTTGACCTCGCCTAGCCGCATCACGAGAGCATCTTAGGTCCCCCCTCGATGACCCATCTCTGGCGGGCAGAACTGAGACCCCCCCCTCTATCGAGCTGTCCTCTCACCCTCTGTATGCCAGGCCGTTCTCTTAACAGTTAGATCTCACAACTCTTCTCAGCGTTAATGTCCGGTGTCAAATCCACTTCCGACTTTTCCGCCGTTTTCAAAAAGAGCTGACGTCCACCACGAAGGACAATCTGCATCCCTGCCCCATAGCTTAGCCTGCCGTGGCTGCCTAGTGGAACCGACAGTTCCCTCCCCCCCCTTTAGTCGGCCGCTCGAAGGCTCCGAGGGACATGGTGGTGTTGTGGAGCGTTCCGCCGAATGAACCCCCTAAGTGCTGGCCACGGCCCTGCCCCGGACCCTTTTTCTCAACTTCAGTACCAGAAGCCTTTTACCTTCAAAATTGTAACCTATCTTGATGTTCTTCTATTTTGTGCAGTTTACTCCCCGATGGTCTTTTAACTTTTTCCTTTTTTCAATCATTTCCTCCTTCAAACCCTCGGAAGATCTGTTCCCACGACTATTACTTTTCTTCCCTTTCCAAGGACCGGGTTTCCCTCCTGCAATGACAGTCCCCGAAGAACGGATGTCTGGCAGCTGAAAGGGTTAGAGGGATGGCCCATGCCGGGAAGCGCCGTTTTCTTCCAAATGGGCACCGGTCCTTCTTCCCCTAGGATAGGGGCCTGTCCTCATGCAACGTTGGTCCTCACTCGTTTTTCACGCTCCTGCACCCCTGGCCTTATTATCCCTCTTCCACTCGCAATGAAAGTGCTTCTCGGCTTCATATGTGCTGTCCGCTTTAAGGGATACGGGGGAATTTATTTTCCTATCTATTTCTTTTTTTCCTTCCTCTACTTGCCGCAATGCCGTCCGTGCGTCCCTACTCTCCTTCCTCTTCGTTCCCCGTTAGTTGTTGACCGTATTTTCGGCAAGTGACGTACAAGCTCAATGGAAATAAGGAGCCACTCCCTTTTTTCCCCCTTTTATCTGGCCACCTCTTCCGAAACCTTTTTTTGTACTCTCCTCCTACATTTTGTCTTTTCCCCTTTATTACCCAGATGGACCAATGCCCCCTCCAATTACTCGTGGGCCTCAGGCCTTTACCCCTCCCCTTCTTCGGCAGCTCCTCTTCTCTATTCCCGTCTTACTTGCGCTTTTTTGAATTTTTCTTTTTCCCTTCACCTTTCCCCTGGTTCCCGATCGCAACCTAGGTCGTTCACTACACTGCAACCTTAAGCTCATACTGTTTTAATTGCCGTCTCCCCTTATCTACCCCCCTCCTACCCCTCCCCCCCATTTTCTAACATCGCACCGTCGTACATCTATTTAAAACAGAGAAATTAAGGTCTTTTTTTCCTGAAAGCTCGCACCCACTAACTTTTCTGTTAACATTTTTCTAGGCCAGTTTATTTAAGACGAGCAACTTTTTTAGACCGGTTCCTACAAATACACCGAGTCACCTACAAAAAGGTTGTCAAAGCCTCTCTGTACATTTCTGCACCTTCAATAGACCTCGTTTTTCCTATGCCCTCAATTCTCTTTTTCGCCCCATTAAACACCCCCCCCCCTTTCCCACTCTCTTTCCCTCCACACTGTGGGCCAAGATTTTCCTTACACCCCGGTATCCGGTCTTACCCACCAGACCTGTCGTTTTTACACCTCTTAGAACACAACTGCTTCTTTCCTCTTTTTATCCTAGGCCCGGTTTTCTTTCCCCCCTCCTTCACCTCACTCTATCTTCCCCCCCCCCCCCCCCATCGTCCAATAGAGCACATAAGTGCCCTCCCTCTCGTACAAACAATTCCCCAGTAAGGTCCTCAGTCCTCGCCCCCCCTCCATTTGCCCCTTTCTTTCACTCTTACATATTTTTTTTTTTTGACCGCCCCCCTTTCTTCTGTAGCTTATTCCCAGGACCTGTGGTACTTTTTCTTAACGAGAATTCCTTTTCCAAGAGAATTCTGACATTTCCCCCTCATGTCATTATAAGTCTTCCTCCGTCTTCCTACTCTTATTTTAGTGACCTGCTCTTGTTCCACCCGACACCCTGCTCCCCCCACCGATCATTTCAGTCGTCCCACTCGCTTGTTTCCGCGTAACACCCGTCTTCTTTTTCTTCCTCTTTTCCTCTTTTCTTTCCCCTTCTCCCCTTTCCCCTCCTCATTACAGTTCGCACGGGTCGTCTTTTTTCTGTCCTTTCAATTGGATGGAGTCCTCCCATGTGGGCTTAGTGTCCCCTATCTGATGGTGAATATCTTCTACCCATCCCTTGTCATTGCCGAAGAATGTGGGCTACCCTTGTTGCACAACAATTTTCCGCTTCCACCTTTTGATGCGTCCTAGTAGGCAGATTCTCCCTTATCCTGTTGAAAGGAGTTGTTCACTCTTTTGCGCTTTTTTTGTCCACTGTCCGAAAGACCGTTCAGCAGCCCCTGCCCGAGCCACGCTTCTCGTCGTCCGCCCTCCCAGTGGACGAGCTTCTCATCTTCTTGGACTTTTTGCTATGTTCTGGAAACTCTCCTCCTCCCAAGGATCCAGCCCTATCCCCTACTCAACCTCTCTTCTTTTTCGAGCCTTTTTGTGACTAGAACCTTTGGACATCCTTTCTCCTAGTGAGTTCTTTTTGGCTTTCTTCCCTATCCATCGCCCCTTTTTTTGGAGTCTCTCCCTTTTTTCTTGATGGATCTCTCTTCTACTCATCAGCACGCCTCCTTTGATTTCTCCCAGTACCTCTTCTTGCCAAGCGTTCTGAGTTTGCCCCTCCTCGAGTCATCCTTGGGCCCCGGCACCAAGACCCTTTGCACCTTTCCTTACCCAAATTTTTCCGTTTCCCTCCCCCGTTGTCCGATTGCAGTAGCTCTCAGCTTCTCTTTAATGTGACTGCTGTCTTTCTTTTCCCCTCCAGTTCTGAGCCCCAGTGTTTCCAACTTCCTCTACCCTCTTCTCTTACACGATTTCCATATCTTCCCTTTGTTTTTTCTATGCACCTTGACTACCGACTCTTGTACTCTTCACCTCCCTTCCTTGCGCTGTACTCAGTCACTACGTCGCTCGTCCTTTCTTTGTGCCCCTCACTTTTTTCGCTCCCGCTTCTCCCTTTCCCAAGCAGGTAATCCGCTTGTTACTTCTTAGTCCTTTCTTGACCATCTTAAGCTCTTACTCTCTTTTCTGTACTGTAACCACCATGCTTATCTCGTCACCCCGCCATGTTTACGCGCTTTATTCCCCCCTACACGGTTTTCTCCACTCGTAGTTTTGTTCAGGCCACCCTCACCCCGCCACTTTTATGCCTCCGCCCGCAACCCTGCCTTCATTCTGCATCAATACTTACTACCCCCAAAGCCGACAACGTTTCGCTTGAGCCTCACCACTGTAGCCTGGTCCATTACGCAATTTGACGTCTCCCCGCGTTTCTGTTTGGATTAACGAGTGGGTCCAGATCCTGTCTTGCTCCTACTCTTGTTCTTTTTTATTCGATTCAACTTTTTCATACCCCGTGACTCCGCTCTAGCCCCAATTTTTTTGCTTGCACCCCCCTGTACCTTGCTTTCGGTCGTTCTGTTCCTCTTCTGAGCTGCATGGCACGGTGCGTGCTTCCCGATTACCGATCTATTAGGATTGGTTACTTTTTAGATCTAGCTACTTTACTGTGCATTACGTATTCCACTTGAAGAGATTACGGTGTATTTGCGCGCGCCAGTCTTTTCCCCCAGGGTGTGACCACCTCTTCTCACCTCTCCAGGCCGTCCCACTTTCAGCCTTGTTTTTTCGGTCTTTTTCCCGAACACGATAAGGTAGATCTCTGACGTCTTGCCCACCTTTGGAACTCCCCCCCATTGCCAGGTCGGCTTTTTCTGCTTGCTGGTTTCTTCACTCCTGATCCTTTGTTCCAGTCTTATCGAACTCTAGCGCCCGTGCTTTTTTCGTATTCGTGTGTCGCTGTTGTCCGCTCCCACCCCGTTGAGGTCGCACTTGTGATCGTTCACTGTCCTACGCGCACCTACGTGCTGTCCGCCACCTGTCTTAATTTGTGTGACGAGGCGTCTGGAAACCTTTCTTTAATTGATGCCCCCTTATTCCCTTTGTTTAGGGTCCACTGTTTTTCCCCACGTCTACAATATATTTGGTTAACGCCACTTGGTTTAGTATCTTTTCCTCCCACCCGTGTCTCAGAAAGAGGATATCCCCATTCTTCGAAATTTTCTCCACTTTCTTGACCTGCCCCTCTTTCCTCTACTGATGGCCTTTTTCGATTTTTCCGATTCTTACCTTCCTTTTTGTTCCGTTCACTTTTGTTCTTTCGCAGCTTGTTTCTTCAGAATTTCATTGCAACTGAGTCCATTTGTCACCGTCGCAGTTCCCCCCTGGCCGCGTTTTCCCTTAGACAGTTGGACATTCGTTGCCGTTTTTCTTCTTTCTTCCAGCCCCTCTCGGTAACTTTTCTTTTCCCTATAACAGCCTTATAGTACCCTGACACCGGGAGATGTCGAGTCCTCCTTTTTGAACGCTTTTTTTTGTCTCTTTTGTAGATGGGACTATTAGGAAAGCTCCTTGTTTCGCTTCTGATTCTCTTGTCCTTCAATATCCCTTTGCCCACTTTTTCTTTCGTCAAACGACTCGTTTCCGCTTTTAAACGCTTTGGTGTACAGTTCTATTTCCCCTCAAATTAATTATTTTTTTTCCCATTAAACTCTTGATCTCTTGAGTTTTACTGAACCTTCTTTTTTTAGGATTTTGCCAGTGTTCCTCCTATACCCTCCGAGAAAGATGCAGTCAGAATCCCTCTCCCTACCCCCGTTAGTCATTTGTCCCATGCCCCCTGTGAAAGGAATCCATCATCTTTCTTTCTGACGGCTCTGGTGTTTCCTCCCTCTGCGCGGCCTTTTTTTTCCATAGTTTTCCAACCGGTCTTTATAGTTCTATATTTCCCATTCCGGACCAATCAGTCTCGGAACACTATCGTTTCAAAAAGTACCCACTGACGCTTCACTCTCACCTTGTTAGTAGGCACTCCGTCGCGGTAAACAATCCGCGGCGAAACCGCTGATCGCCCTCTTCTTCCTTCTCCTTAGACAGGCCAACGACATCATTCCTTCACGTAGTAGCCCTTTTTTGAATAGGTATCCCATCTTCCGTTATATTCCACACCTTCCTTTGATGTCAAAACCCACCGTTTCTTTTCTTTTTACTCACTGCCCTTTCCTTGTCCCTCAGGCGGAACTGCTTGATTGTGCCATTCCTGCTGTCATCCCTTTACCGTGATCTCCTTCTTCCCTCCCGAAGTTCTCGTCTTTCTTTTTCCTCTGACAACTCGGGCCCTCTCTTTTACTCTCTTGCGAGTGAGATCTTGCTCTTCTCAAGACTTCTTCATTCTTAAGGCCGGTGGCCCCATACATCTTGTTTTCTTAAAGCACTCCATCTACCTAGGAGATCATCCCCCCTTTTGCCTTTTTCATTTTGATTTTTTCTTTTTTTTGTTCAAGTTAGAACCGACGGCCGAGGGTACTCCTGTGGGCCTCTTTCTTTGTTCCCCCTTCTCTCTCTCGTTACGACTCGAGGCTTTTTTTTCCACCCTCGGCGAAAATTCATTTTCAGTCACCTCCCTTCTCAGAACGAGACTTAGCTTTCCCTCTTTTCTGGATGAGTCTTTTTCCTATAAAACACCTTTCTTCCTCGGTCCCTTTTTCAAATTTTCCCCGTGCGAAAGAGGTCACCGAGTCCCGTCTTGAAGTTTGTTTTATCTCACAGGTGTTTGACGTGCTAACTCACGGCCACAGCTTTTTCTGCTTCGAATCTTTCCGGGCGCCATGATCCAGAGATGTTGCCCTTTATTGGGGACCAGAAGCCGGTTCTTCTCGGTCGTCCCTCCAGATTTCTATCTAAAATCAACTCCCCCCTCCTGTTGATCTTTAACTCCTTTCCCCTGGCTTGAACCTATCTCTTTCCCCCCCCCTCATCCTCCGTTTTTTGATCAGAACTCCCCCCCCGGTAATATGGTCTCAAAGGAGGTGCTGCCTTCCACCTGTGCGGTTTGCCTCGTCTACCAGACCCCTTTTTGCACACGTCACGAGGTTTTTTATTCCAGGGCGTTTCGGAATTTCTCTCCATCTCTAGTCTCATAACCATCTTTTCCCTTGAGTTCGCGGACACCTTTTTTTAGATTAATGGAGGACAAGCATTTTCAATACTTCCCTCCTGGTTATTATTTGGCACTAAGTCCCCCTCTTCCACCCCCGAGAGGGGTGTGCATAGTACACCAAAGTGATAGGAAAGCCTCCTTTTTCGCCTCCCGTGATGAAGGGTCCCCCATGAAACGTAGTGGTTCCTTTCTGAAGTGCTCTCAAGCCCGTCGCGCTTTCCCCCTTGCTACGACGAAGGCTCCCAGAATACCACCCCGGAAGCCTCGCGGCCGGCGCCGAACTTGGCCAAGCACTGACGTTTCTCAGCACTTCCACATTTTCACAGATTCTTCCATCGTTATGAGTTTTGAGTGTTCCCACGTTGCCCTTTTTCGGCCTGCAGTCCGAAGAAGGTTTGTAATTTCCCTTTTACTCGGTACCCCCTCTACCTAGTCCATAAGAGAACAGGCTGCGTCCGCCCGACCCTCGCCCCCCAACAGCTAGGGCCTCAGTAGAGTTTCCTTGTTAGTCTGTATGCCATGACTTGCGTCTTCCGGCTCCCCTCCCTGTTAAGCGGAGAGGACATTGAGTTTTCCTTTTATTAATGTTGGTAAAAGAACAAGTGGCTCCCTTTTCCATGCACGATTTGTGGAACAGAGAAATCCCTTTTCCCTTCCCCCCCGTCTTCCCCTCGCTTCACCTTCCTCTTCCCCCCCCAGCCTCCTCCCCCTCCCCCCCCCTCTTTGCCCCATCTCCCCCCACTAGCACCCTACCCCACCCTCCCTTCCGCTTTACCCCCCCCCCCTCCCTTTCCCCCGCCCACCACCCTCAATCCTCCCCCTCTTTCTTGACTGCTTGGTTAGATGCCCTGTTCCCCCTTCCCTTAGTATACTTCCTCATGATCCTTTTGCCTCTCTCAGGTTTTTCGTTTGTAGGTCGATCATGTGTCGCCCTCTGAGGGTTCTGCCGCCCAGCCGGACGGGCCGACTCACCCCCTTTTATCTTCTCGTTCCGGTCGAGATTTGTTGTTTCTCGTGATTTTTATAAGTTCTCGAACTGGCCCTTTGACCCAAGCGCCACCCTTTAGCGCCTCCGTTCGTCCCTTCCCACTCGACTCAGTTCCTCACTTTCCCTATTTCTACGATTTGCTGGACGTTTCATATGATAAAAGACTTTTGTAAATGCTCGGTTTAGTGGACGGTTCGTCGGGCAGATTCCTGGCGTCACTGGCTTTTGAAGTCTGCGTCATTCGTCCATGGAGAAGCCGCCTGGTAGGGTCCATTTTTGTGTTCGTTTTCCCGTTGAACTGGTGTCTTCCCTCGCGGAGCTTTTCCCATTCCCCAGTGCATGTACCCCCCCCCTCGAGGGACACCTCCTCACCCGGACTTCCGCCCGCCAACTGTCCTTCCAACTTGCTTATATGTTCCGTTGCATGTTTTTCACTCCGACAAACGTCCTAAGTAGCGTTTTCTCCCTCCTTCCCACCGCGATCCTGCATTCGAACTGTATGAATCCTGTAATCAAATTTTTCTTTTGGTTCGAGTCAGCTTTTCCCTCCCAGTTCCCCCAGACCAATCTCCAAATTTCTGCTAAGCAGTCCTCTTTTTTTGCAACGATGTCAGTCCCTCGGTGTATCACGGCCTTTCGTCAGGTTAACCTTGAGCGGCCAACGGCTTGCGAGTTCATCGGGCCGTTCCTCTCACGCATTGCGTCTTGTCCTTTGTCCCTTCTCGTTGCATCAGGCCGCCCACTTTCTTTTTTTTATTTTACCAAGTAGTGGCGCTTCCGTCTGTCCTTGTGCTTCAAGGACCTTTCCGTTGCGTTTTTCGCGCCCGTCCGCCGCTTCTTGTTGATTGCAGCACAAGCGACTGGGCCATGCTCGCGCCTTGCCCTAAATTCCTCCGGTATTCGACCCCTGTGCCCACGCTGGGCCTAGACCCGGCCGTCTGTTCTTCCCGGTAGAACATCGCTTTGCGCCGTCCTTCCCACATTTTCCGCCGCGGTGTCTCCGTTTGCACCGTTTCCTTTCTTTTTGGTTTACTGGACGAGGTTTGAACACTGTTCGTGATCGCAGGGTGGACCCCCCGGGTTTCACGTGTCCACTCCACCGATTGTTGTGTACGGGCCTTCCCTGCCTCATACTTTTTTTCCGCGGGCCATTTTTTTTGAGTTCGTCGGTTTGGCCTTCCTCCCAAGCTTGTGCCGACATCCGTTCGTTAGCCGTTGCGGCGGGGCCGCTCTTCCCTCTTGTCATCTATAGCAGAACAGTTTTTTTCCCGGCAACCGATGCCCGCGTTTCTCCTCCCTTTTTTTCTGCCGAGCCCTTCTTTTACTTCTTCCCCCCTTTTTTCATCCGTCTGTTGGTTGTTTCCTCCCACCTTTTAAGATTTTTGGCTCTGTTGATGTTTTTTCCCCCCACGAGCCGAACAGCCTGCCGTTGCCTGCCCGGAATTGCTTGCAGTTTAGTTCCGCCTGGCCACTAACATATGCGTTGCCCCACCTTCTTGCCCCGGGCGGTGTTCCCTGATCGGGCGCCAGTCCTGGCAATTCCCACTTTTTTTTTTTTTTTCCTTTAGTTTGCCTTCTTCCTCATTCTCTCTTTTTTTTTTCTAGATCTGCGCGGCCGCACGCGCTGCAGGTCCGTTAGAAGGACGATGCCGAGGGAGTTGCTGTATCTGGCCAGGCCGAGGCAGCCTCAGCACGGTGATTTGCGTGTTTAGGGTACTTGAATGCATGGTCCCTGTTGCAGGACGACGCGTCCCTGTGGCTGGTAGTGTTACGTACCCCACGTAACCCCGAAGCTGCGACCATTTTGCCAAGATAGATGATTGGCTGCCCACTTTGCTCCGCTTTTCACCACCCCTGACACGCTGTGGCCCTGAACGCGGTGTTTTTTTACGAGATCTTTAAACTTCGCGGATCCTACTCGCCGGACTTTCGGGTTCTCGTCGTTGACCGGTGCTTTTTTTTTTTTTTTTTTTTTTCGGCTGTACTGGCTTCACTTGCGACGTGCTAATTCTTCCCGGACATCGACGAGATCGTGCCGTTCCTTTGAAAAAGGGTGTCCACACCCTGCTGCGCACTTCATGACGGTGAATTGCTCGCGGTGACCGCCCGATAGTCCGCGCCGTGCCCCCCCACGTCGGCCCCCCCTTTTATTGTTTTTGACGGTTCGCCTTGTCCGCCGAGATGTTAGAGCTCCTCTCTCGGGGGCCCCGGTTTGCTTTAAAGGCAGTTCATCTCCCGGCCGCTTTGCACGTTTTCTTTTCGGGCCCAATTCGTGCGTCTTCCCAGGATTGTGATGACACTCCCCCCAAACAAGGTGTTTCTTACCTGGCGCGTCTTCGGGCCGAGCGTTGGTCCCGGAAAGGTCACTTGCATTTTCTCGAACTTTCTTCCAGTTCCTGCGGGCTTGCCTGATGAGCGAGTCCCGTTGGGCGGCGCTTCTGTGAGGCTTGCCTGGCCTCGAACTGCTTGAACTCCTTTCTCCGGCTTGTTCCCTGCTTTCTTGACCCCCCAAGTTCGTTTCCTAGTGGCAAAAGACGTTTTCGGCTGAACCTTGTGTTCTAGGGTCCATTTTCGAGCCAGCATATACTCTACACCGGAGTTTTCAGTTCCCTATGTCGAAGTGAAAGTGTAGTTTTTTCTCGTTTCAGATTGGCACCGGCTACTCTTCGTGCGCAGTATGTCCGTTCCCTCTCCCCGGTGCCAGTTCTTTTTTCTGTTGCCCCGAATTACCGATTCCCCTCTCTGTGTTTCCCTGTCTCTTTCTATTGGGTAAAATGCTTCTCTTCTTTCTTTGAGACAACGCCCCTACGTTTGATGTCTGCATTTGGCCGGAAATACCCGTTGTTCCAATTCTTGTTCCTTTAAGAGAATTAAACGAATTCTCCTCCTTCCAACGACGCCGACTCCCACATTAATTACATTTTTAAAGAATTTCAAAGATTCTTTATCAGATCTCAACATCAAATCTCTTCTCGGGTCTTTCTAACTTTCAGTTCGTCCTTCTTAGTTTACAAACTACAAGGGATATACACGAGTCAGTCCCTTCTGCGTAATAAGGCATTCCCCCTCGCTTTTTAAACCCCTTTACCTTTCCGTCTCGCCCTCGGGCCTGTCTTCACGTGTTTCGCCTGGATGCGCTCCCCCACTTGAGCTTTTTCACACGAAGGATCAGGCACACGTAGGCCTGCCGATCAATGCCAAGACTGCAAGGACGATCGCGGTAGTGTCGTTGCAGACGGGTTTCTTTCACCACATTCCTTCTCCACACCTAGTTAACGTCCGTTCCAGTTTTCCCGTCCATAGAATATCTCCCTGGACATCTCCTCTTTTAAAATGCTGATACTATGAAATCCTGTCTCCACTAATACGGCCCAGATATCCCTTCTTGAAAGAATAGCTGTAGCTTTTCTCGTTCTGCTACCCTTACCCTGTTTACTCCTCTCAGTCAGAGTTGACACCTCTCGTAGGGTTCCTCCGAGGAATTTATGAGGAGCCTTCGCCCTTTTTTAGGGTTTTTCACTGCACTCCCCGAAGAGGACCAAGGCTACGTTGACATGTGCCTTGATGCTCAAAGGAGGCGTTTGACCCCAGTTCGAAAAGGGAAGGATGTGCTTTGGCGGTTTTGCAGGTCCGGTTGAAGGTTTTTCCTTTCGTCGGAAGATAGCTTCCACTCTCTTTATGAACGTCCTGCCTGCCCCACCTGTTATATTATCACGCTATCGAAGGAGGTTGCCTATGTTCCGGGCCCGTAGTGGTGGGCCCCGGCACCCGCTCGGTTGGACTTTCCCCCGTCTGGCACCTTTTAAGGTGCGCTTCAGCTGATACATCGGCCTGTTCGATTTAACGTGAGTAAAGACTGCCTACCCAAGTTTTGAGCGCAGATCCCTTCTTTAGTTAAAGAGGCCGACAGGTCGCCCCGAAGGATTTCCTCCTGGTTGACTCCGACCCCCGGCCTTTTCCGGACGCTCCGTGGGATCAGCGCAAAAAGGAATGGCAAGGTTGG